>Ga0210057_1000205_pt1 | contig 103738 bp, 122 predicted proteins | sample CryGeyCG2114_010_2_FD_183968 | JGI IMG/M metagenome (GOLD analysis project Ga0210057, IMG submission 183968) | Groundwater microbial communities from aquifer - Crystal Geyser CG10_big_fil_rev_8/21/14_0.10 (SPAdes) (version 2) | ecosystem: Environmental > Aquatic > Deep subsurface > Groundwater...
TCCAGCTAGTCTGTTAAGAGAGATTAATAAATTAGGAAGAAAATTAGCAAAAGGTTAGCAATTTGGATTGGATGTTACTTGATGCAATGAATGGCCGTTTGTTCGGATTCTCTCGTGATGCATAACGTAATTCGAATTGACTCATTGAAAATCCTACCATAATGTTATCGTGAGTCAATGAATCGTTTTCGGTAGGAATTACTCATGAGTCAATACGGTGTTTGGACTATCAGTAAGGCCCACAGCTATTGCAGCTCCAACTAATCCTGGATTATCTATTTTAATAAAATTCATAGATTGTCCAGATAAATTTAATACTGTCGAAGACACAATATCTTTATATCCAGGAACTTCCCAAAAAATAGCTCCTTCGGTTATAATCTTATTTTGAACTTGCAGGGTTTGACCCTGTGGGTTCATTTCTAGAGTAGTTGAGAGGATAGCTCCGATTAGCTGGGCTGATCGGGTAAATAAAAGCTTAGCCAGCTTATCTCCTTTTAACATTTTCATGGCTAGTTGCTTGCTGTTGGCTATTTTTTCATTTGTTATTTTGTTATATATTAAAGGTAAATATTTTCCCGAAACCAATTTCTCAAAACTATTAATACCAGGTTCCGGACTTATTTTGTCTAGCTCCTCGTCAATTTCCGTCCAGACCGATAAATCCTTAACCTTAAGATTTCCCGCCTCGCAGTTTATTACTTGTTGATCTTCTCCAACTACCGCCAGGTTCATGCCCGTTCCCACTACAAGACTGGCAACCGGGTCATGGTTGATACCAGATAGAAATGTGGCCACCGTATCATTAAGCAGAACTATGCGCGGCACGCTGTAACCTCGAGAATGCAAAATTTTGATAAATTCTGCTCCAATATATTTCCCAACTAATTTTGGGACTTTGATACCTTTGGTCCAGTAAAGTAATTTGCCGTCCGCCGCTTCATTAATAAGCGTTACAAAAGAGAAAGTGAAGCCAATGGGGATATTGTCTAGGACTGGTTCTATCTGATCAATGATCTGGTTATAGAACTCTTTTGGTGAACATATATCTTTTGTACAAGGAACGTTTCCAGAAATAATTTTACCAATCACTGGATTAGAGCTGGAGAGAGTAACTCGCCCTGCCCTAAGATTGGATCCGCCTAGCTCAATGACTATGTATTCTCCAGGCTTTGGTTTGTTGTTAAAATAAATACAAGAAGGATAGTTGCCCAAGCCAGCTCCTTCTATAAAGCGCTTTCTAACTTCAAGAAGTTGAGCTTTGGAAAGCTTAAACTGAGATAAGTCTGCTTGCACGATTAAAGTATAACACCCTATGCTAAAATATTAACCATGCTAGACAATATTACAAAAGGGCATGAGGAATCTTTAGATAATCCAGGGATTGCAAGTGAACCTCTTCCAAAGACCGAAGCCCAAAATCCCCCCGCTGATGGAAATACATTATTTGTCTTCCGCCACGGGCAGACCCATCACAATATTAACAAGATATTCTGCGGTAGACATGATTCTAAGCTGACGGAAGAAGGAATTAAACAGGGAATGGAGTTGGCTTTGAGAATGAAAGATAAAAAGATTGATTTGGGTATATACTCCAACCTATCCCGAGCTAAAGATACCCTGGATTTAGTTTTTGAGTACCACCCAGGTACCCCTCAAGAAGCGTCAGATACACTTTTGGAGCGTGATTATGGAGATTTAACTAATACTTCCAAAGCTGAGCTTAATAATAAAAACCCCGAATTAACCCAGAAGTATCGCAGATCCTGGGACTTTCCTCCTCCAAATGGTGAATCACTAAAAATGGTCTGGGAAGGGCGAGTAAAGAAATTCTGCGAGGATATTGAAGATAGAATTAGAGAAGAAAAGATAAATATTGCGGTCTCATGCACAAACAATACGATGCGCTTGATAAGGATGCATTTTGAAAAGCTGTCAATTGAAGAAATGTTGTCTATTGAAAACCCCACCGCCCAAGACTACGCAGCGTATTTGATAAGATAATTATAAAAGTAAAAGGGGACGTTTCTTAAATGAGCTTATTATTCGTATATTTTATTATAATATTAAAGGCAAGGCCTTTAATATTACCTTAACCACTTTCAGAATTAGGCTTTACTTACAACATTATCTGATCCTTTGGGCTGGATACCTGATTTGGCTCCAAACTATATGACTGAGCTACCGGTAGATCCAAAGTGAGAGCTTTGGAAGGCGAAGCCTTTATATACTCCCTCCTAAATGCGGGATAACTTTTTATCTAAAGTTAATAACTTAGCACCCTTTTTCTTTGCAAGAACTAAATATGAAGCATCGTAAGCGGATACGTTGTGGTCTATGGCTGTTTTTAGAACATCTTTAAAGCCTATCGGTGCCTGTTTAATATTTAGAAGCTTGAAGGCAGAAAGCAAATTATATGCTTGTTTCTGACTTATTTTTTTGCGCATAACATTAGTTTTTAGAGCGTTTGCTATTTCGTAACTAAGTAGTATTGGCGCAATTAAGCTAATTTTCTGCTGTTGATATAAACTGAACAACTTCTGTGCTTCTGGTGTATTTTCGCTTGGTAAAAGAAAGGATAAAACATACGATGCGTCAATAACAAAAGTTTTAGTATTTTCTGCCATAGTCAATAGAGACGCTAAGTTCCTTTGTGCTAAATTTGTGCTTGATTGAAGCGCGAATTTGATTAATTTGGTTCACCCCCTCGGATTTCTGTTGATTAATATGGTCCTCTTTGTCTAAGTATATCTTATAAACTGCTGTTCTGATAAGCTCACCTACTGAAGAATCATTATTTTGTGCAAGTCCAACCAAATAATCCCAAGTATCCTGATCAAACAATATATTTGTGCGTTTAGTTAACATATATATACATATTAGCATACACATATACCGAGAGTCAAGCTCTATATGCTTGGATAAATGGGGTCAGCCACCATTTATGTCAGCAATAACCTCGGGGTTGCGGGAGGCTTATCATCCGAGCATTAACTTCATGGGCTTGAACTTGCGATTAAAAGGATCAACCATTAAGAGATAAGGGGACGTTTCTTAAGTGTACGCTTGACAATAAATGTTGCGTACACTATAATTTAGCCATTATGCCACAATTACTAACCATTACAGCTTTGCGAAAACAGCTATTCCCGGTAGCAGATAGGGTAATTAAAACCGGCGTTTCAGTTAAATTTACCAAGGATAATCATGTGTTAAAGCTAAGCGTGGAAAAAAAACCGGATAAGCTTGCAAACTTAAGGAAGCACAATGTCATTGTAGGCAATCCGGAAGATCTTGTTAATTTTAAGGTGTGGGAGTGGAATGAACCGGAAAACATCAAGTAAAAATGGTATTTATAGATACGCACGTATTATTATGGTTATTTGATAAGAAACCAAATTTCTTATCTAAGAGAAGCATCGGGCTCCTGGAGAATAATTCTATTATTTATAGTCCGATAGTTGAACTTGAGTTGCAGTATTTGTTTGAAGTAAAAAAAATAAAATCTCGCCCTTTTACATTAATAGCAGAGTTAGAAGAAACAATAAATCTGCAACTATCTACTTCAGCTTTTAATTCAGTTATCCAGCATTCCATCAAGAACTCTTGGACTCGTGACCCGTTTGACAGAATAATTACTGCTGATGCGCAGCTAAATAGATCTTACTTAATAACAGCAGATAAACTAATCCAGAAACATTATCGAAAAGCGCTTATTTGAGAGCTTATGCTAGGATTTAAAATCCTAAGCCTCTATACTTTGCACTGCCACCACCAGCGTCGCCCCAATAGTAATAGTAATTTGTAATCTTAAGCTCACCATTTATTCTAGCCAGCTCGATAATCATTCTTGACTCGACCAGTTCACCATATTCTCCTACAGCTGGACTCCATCCCTTGCGCTGTTCATCAACAATGACTCTGATCTCAAAATCGGCAGAGTTGCCATAGTCGATATTGATAATTTCCCAGGTATTAATTCTAAAGTTTGATCCTGCTGTGTTAAATAATCTGGGTCCTGTAGCATCAAGCCCCATCATGCTATTGTAGCTATCTATTTCACTGGGGAGCGAGGGCGCGGTAAACATTGATAGTAGCTCACTAACCTGTCTATTTATAATTGCAGTTTCAAAGTTTTTGATTACGCTAGATATTTGTTCATTTGCATTTGGAGTTGGACTAGCGGGGGTTAAAGTTGGTGTTATAAAAGGCACTGTAGGCTGGATAGGTGGTATAGGAGAATAACTGGCAGTTGGAATAATATATTCCGTTGGATTCGTATTCGCAGGATTTGTAATTAAACCACTGTCAGATTCTTCTCGTTTGGAATTAATAAACATAATTGTGGAAATAATACCAACAGCCACTCCACTTAGTAGTACTATAGGCAATAGTACTCGTATGTTCATATCTTTATAATAAGATTATAACATCAAATTAAGAGTTCGCCTCTTAATTAGTTGTTTAGCTGTTATAATTATTCTGTGAAAAACTATATTTTGCGGTTGCTAATGTTCTGCCTGATTAGTTTTGGAATTGTGTTGGTACTAAGCCTTGTTCTTGGAACTAATTCATTTAATAAATACTGTGCACAAGCTCAAGCTGGAGACTGGGGAGGAGCGCTGTCTGTCTATGGAAAAGAGCGCTCTGGGTTTTTAGGTTGTGAACTTAATACTTTAACTCTCAATTTTCCTGTTCTGCTCTTAGGTATATTTATACTGCAATACTTAGCTCAGATTTATTTAATAGTCATCTTGAAGAGACGCAGACTTTTAGTGCACGTCTGGATAATGGCAGTTATGATATTTCTACTTATTAGCTTAATCTATCTTTCAACAAGCATATTTCCTTACTTAGCTATTAACCCATTGGAGGGGCAGGTCAGGCTTGAACATGGGTCATTGTCTGCTCTGGAGATATTGAATGCGCCAAGTATTTATCGTTTACTTGATTTGGGCGTACTTCTTAACTATCTAATGCAGATGTTTTTTGTTTTCACGCTCCTATTTGCTGGTCCGCTTGTTGCAATTTGGAGTTTAAATAAGTTTGAGAAGAAACTTAAGCTCAAGCCGGGCATTAAGATGTACATCTATACTCTACTGTCATCTGCCTGTATTCATGTATTTATAATTGGCATATTACTACAGACACTTGTTTTTTGGAATTTCAGGCATAACCGCCCTCAAGTTGAAATAAGAGAAATGCCTCTTGCGCCATCTGTATTTGAAGCTACCATTCCAACTTTCAAACCACAATTTGTAGAAATTACGCTTCCACCTATAGAGGAATAAGTAATTACCCTTTAGGACAACTATCCACGAGCTGGTTGGCCCATAGATCAGATTGATTATCCTCTACTCCCAGCTTCTTAATACCCATTGTGTAGATATCACAGTAGTTTTGATCAGTGAATAAGCCGGTGAAGAACTCTCCAGATCCATTGCCGTCTGTGTTAAGAGATCCTATGCTTATAGATCTTTGTTTGGTAATTACAAAGACATCATACTTACTATTTGGTTCCAGTCCCCAAGCAGATCCCTTTGTCTTAACAGAGGTGGTGTTGGCAAATGGATCATACTGCTCTATCACAAAGTTACCCTTCGCCCCTGCACCAGAACGGCTTGAATTACTATCTTTCACAAATGTTATATCTTTATATGAAACATTTGTCTCCATTTCTGGGGCTCCAAAACTGGTGTCGTGACCAATGGGGGCAACGTTAACTGTCATACCTGCTCTAAATACAGACCCGTCTTTTCGGTAAGCTTTAGCCTCCAGCGGAAGCCGGTAATTGTCATTGATGCCAGATACGTACTTTGAGAGCTGTAGGTCTAGTACGAATGGTCTGGCATAAAGAGTTCCAGCTAGTACGCCTGATGCAGCATAAATCTCTAGCTTTTGTACCTCCCCTACTACTTTTACCTCGACTTTAATAGTTTTGTCTGCCGTGTAGGCTTTATTAGCTTCTGGGGTTATAAACTGGATTTTATCTTCATTCACACTACGGGGATTTGGATCTACTTTATTTACGCTCTTATTAACTGTGGCAGTTGGAAGAGGTTTGTTTGTTGAATTGGGATCGTATATGTCAGATGGAGGTGTTATAGTAACCTCATTCACAATCTCATTTGGCATCTGCACTGGAATAGCATCTTGAGCCGGGATACCCACAGGTGCACCAACTAAGAGCAGTACGGACACAAAAAATGCTTTTATAGCTTCAAACATGATTATCGTTTACTACTACTAATTATTTAAATAATCAAAATCTAATGATGGCAGGTTCGCTGGTTCCTCTAGTGTTCCTAGTTGTTCAGCCCTCAATAATGCTTCAAACTCACTGGCAAACCCTGCTAACTCTGTATCCATTAAATGGATACCCATACTTGGAAACTCATCTGCCAAAGTATCACCATCCACTCCCTCAAGTTTTCGTTCTATATAGGCAGAGACTTGCTCATAGAAATCACTATTGAGTTCTAACTCTATCTCTGATGCATATAGTGACTTAAGTATTTCTTTGATATTCAAGACTGTTCACCTCCTGTTTGTATTTTAATCAGCAGACTTTCAAACATGATTGTATTTTACATACAAATTGCACCAAGTCAAATTTTGGTAAATGGGGTCAGCCACCATTTATGTCAGCAATAACCTCGGGGTTGCGGGAGGCTTATTATCCGAGCATTAATTTCATGGGCTTGAGCTTGCGATTAAAAGGATCAACCATTATTTCCATGTTCTCCAAAGTTACAGCTCCTAAAAGAGCTTCGTCCCCTCTTTGTCCTAGAACTACTGTAGAAGGGGCTTTGTTCCCATCAAATTCAATCATTGCATGGCCAATGGAGCGGGTGACCATACTGCCGTCAGCAAGAGAAAACTTCTGTTTCTTAATTGGTTCTAACTTTAGCTGTTTAACCATTTTGTAAGGAATAACCGTGTATCCCGCTCCTGTATCAACTAAAAAAGTATCTTCCGCCTTGCGCCTGGGCAACTCAAGTGTTGAAATTGTGGCATGAACTGTTGTTAACCCCATATGAACTTATTGTAGCACAATACTTTATTTTAAAACCCGGTTTTAAAATAAATTTAGACAACATAAGCAGGTTTAAGTTATAATTAAGCAAATGGCGTTAATTTGGGATTATGATGTAGATGAGCTGAAAAAACACCTCTTGGGAGATTGAAAATCCTGGAGCGACTGATCAATTACGGTCCGACCGAGCCGGGAGAAAAGATTGATCTTGCCGAGGTAAAAAAAACTGGGACAAATTGGATATCCACTCTGTTCATCGTCGGAGATTGATGGAATATTTGATATGGAGAAAGTAAAGTTTACTAAACCGCAGCAGATTGTTGTTGATAAATTTAAACTAAATTCCTATCTACGGAACAATTTTTATTTTACGAGAGGAACAGCGCTCAGTGTCTATTATTTCGGTCACCGTGAGTCAGAAGATTTAGATTTCTTTACCGAGCAGTATTTACCAAAAGAATTGGTTCAGCAGTTTGTATCTAAAATAGCATCTAAACATAAACTGAAATTTAACTTGCGCGAAATTGATCCTGTGCTTATTGGAGAGGTTTACATGAAAATTGAGAATTTTACAGTATTACCCAAGATGCTGGTTCCGCTCACACTTCCCCAGCTCCAACGTTTTTTCAAAAGACAGTCTCGCCAGCTGGCAAAATCGTTTACTAAATAAAAGTTCCTTGCACTTATGTTATTTACTCTCCTGGTGCCAGGAGTTGGTAATTACTTAGATTTTGAAGGTTTCTTTTTTGTAGCTTTCTGCTCTTCTTCCTTTTCCTCTTTAATATCTGTCCAGACTGCGTAGACCACGGCTCCAATAATAAAAACCCAGAGTGCGATGCTAATTAGAAGTGCAATAAATCCATAAAAGTTCATATGGTTATTGTATACCAAATTCTTATCCAACTTGCAAGACTATTTTCATAAGAGTATACTCATGAGGAATAAGATGTCAGCTGTACTTATAGTTGAGGATGATAAATTAATTTCTGATCTCTATAAACAGGCATTAACAAAGGCTGGTTTTACTCCTGTTGTAGTTTCACAAGTAGAAGAAGGTTTAGTTGAACTGAAGAAAGGTAAGTACGATGTGGTGCTTCTAGATTTGGTACTCCCCGATCAGACTGGCTTTAGTATCCTTGAACAGATCAATAAAGACCCGGAAATATTAACAAAGGTTATTGTAACAACTAATTTTGGTCAGAGTGAAAATATTGAAAAAGCCTATAAGCTCGGGGCAATCGACGTTCTCTTAAAATACAATATTACAGCAACAGAAGTAGCCGAAAAAGTAAAGGAATACTTAGCTCAATCTAAATAACCCCATTTCTTAAGTAGGGAAAAGTCAGACTCCCAACGATTACCGATGTCATTTCTGTAGTACATGTGAGGAATTATGATGTTTTTGACTCGGCTATAAGCTTGCTTTTGTGCCAGCTTCATAGAGCTACCTGATCCAACAACCACAAGAACCGTGCCTTGGGTTCCGGATACTACCCAATCGTCGCCATCTTTCCTGACATCTTCTATGTGAACACCGGCACTTAACTGGTTCTTGAAGATAACTAGATTGCCTTTAGATAAGGTTTCAAATGCCATTTTGTCCTGATACGGATACGGAGGAACCACTACTCTTACTCCAACATGAAAGCCTTTTTTAGTTTTTAGTTTAAAATTCTCTCCCTTTGCCAATTTATATAAGAATTCGCCGGTTGGAGTTTTAAACGTGTCTTGCTGGATCATAATGGTGGGATACCCAAATCGGCAGGTAAACTCTAAGGGATAAATATTTTTAAGCGTGACAATACAGTTAATGTCAAAATAGCCGACAAATTTTTCTTCTCTTAGTTTTCCAGTAAAGCGCTCAATTGTTGCTTGTGAGAGCGAATTTGATTCTTTCCAGAACATGCTGGTTCCCATTTCTCCCGTAGTTACGCCAAGATCACCTGGAAACAGCTTCTTGTGTTCAAAAGAGTGATGGAAAGGCGGGATAAATTTATTACCATTGAAAAATCCACCGATAGCATATTCAACTCCTGAGATTTTTTGCTGCAATTGTAAGTCTGTCAACTTGTTCTTCTTTCTCTTGCTATAAGAATTTAATATTCTAATCACATCACTTCCATCCTCCATCTGGCCAACGTACAGCATTCTTTTTATTGAAATATTAGACAAGCGTCCCGATGGCTTCACAACATATTTTGCCGGGTGACTATTAATATATTCTATTGCAGACTCACATGAACTAAATTCGTGAAATGGCAAGATTTTCACGCCGTGCTTCTTTAATTCTAGCTGACCAAATTCCCTGTCATCCTCAAGGCGATCTGTATAGGTTGTTCCGCCAACAACCAGCTTGCCTTTTTTTCGTAGCGCTTGTGCAAAAAAACCAAATCCGCAGGTATCGTCAAAAACTATAATATCTGCCCAGTCTATATGCTCCTTCCAGTCGGTAACTTTTGTTACAAACCCATCGGCAAGATTTTGCTGGTCCTTGTCTTTTATAAAATACTTAACCTCATGTCCCTCTTTGGATACTTGCCAAGCTAGATCGCCTATGTACGCACCAATTGATACAAATAGAAATTTTTTTTTGTTCATTCGTTTCGTGGTTTACCCATGGTTACGGCCTGCTTTCTATAATTATTAACAGATTTTTGTAAAATTTGTTCATATAATTTAGCGTAATCAAACTTAGGTGTCGTGTACTGTATAAAAGGACTTACATTAACGTCTATGAGACTTGGATTTCCATCTTCGTCCAGCCGAAAGTCAAAACGCGCATAGTCCCTGCAATCTAGAATGGTAAAGATATCGAATGACAGTTCGATCAATAATTTTTCAAGTTTTGGATTAATGTCCTTTGCCGGGTAGCTACTTTTAATATAATCTGCTATTGTTCCAATGCCACCTAAGCTTAGCTTTGACTTATTTTTCTGAAATACCAGCTTATTTAACGGCAATGCCTCAAGGTCATTATCATCATTTCCAATCACAATTACCTCGTATTCGTCCCCTTCTAAAAATTCTTCCACTACAACGGGACAGTTATAATAATGCATCATCTTTTGAATTTGTGGACGTAACTTTTCAGGCTTTGTTATAAGTGATTCATTGTTTATGCCAATCTTAAAATCGTGCGTCGCTGGTTTAACTATTAAGGGATAGATGAGCTCTTCTTTTATTTCATCTTCTAGCTCAAAAAGATAGTCCCAATCTGGCAGAGGAACATCGTGAAAGTCTAGTAGTTTTCTTATCTGTATTTTGTCCAATAACTGGCGTGCAATGAAGCTAGTTGCGCCAGTAAAAGGTATTCCGGAGATCTCAATAGCTTGTAAATTATGGAAGCTAGGCTTAGAATTACCAAGTTCAATATTGATGAGATTTATGATGTAGTCATAGTCGAATTGTCTCAGCTTAGTTAAGATAACATAGCTACTTTCGCTAAGGATTTCTTCAATTTTAAACCCTTTTTTAATTAATCCATCTTTGACTTTTACATAGTAATTATTATAGTCGCTCTCCTGATACTGATCGATGTTAGTAACTAGGGCAATATCTAATTTTTTAAGCTCAGTTGAAGAAACATAATTAACTTTTTCTTTCTGTAATAGATATTTTTTAGCAATACGCGCAGATGACAGGAAATTGTTTTTCTGTGCCTTTCCAGCAAATGACTGGTAGTCAAACTTTGTAACCTTTAATTGAACTTGCTCTAATGCCTCTTGCAAGTTGTCATTTACATCCAAAGGGTTTTCACCTGAAACTGTAATCCAGCCGATCGTCTCGACTCCCTCTGGAGGAACTAAGACCGCGTCTCCGAGCTCTTTGTATAGTAGCATGTCTTCAAAATATGGTTTCTTCTTCAATTTAGGATGGATACTAACTTCATTTAAGATTCCCGACTGTTCGGTCGAGAAATCCCAACCAATAATATATTTCTTGGGTTTAAGTTCACGCGTTGAATCTATATACTCTCCACAGGCAACGCTAGCCGCCAGCTTAATCAGGTCAATTCCCCAAACAGCTAGAATATACGAATAGATATAATCTCCCCCCATTCTAAGGTTTATTTCCAGAGGTACCGGGCCGGACTTTGAGTATTTGGCTTCAAAATGAATACAGCCATCAGTTATTCCCATCTTTTCTAGGACCTGCTCGGCCATTTCTATCAGTTCTTTCTGATGGGTTGGAGGTAGATTTGAGGGGGTTGCCTGTCCCTTATCTAAGAAAAATTTGCCACGACTCTTGTCATAATTATCCGAAACAATAGCAACTTTTACCTTGCCATTTTGCAAAACCAGATCAATATCCACTTCGTCTCCGTCAATATATTCTTCGGCAAAAATATCAAGTCCGTCGTGTAGAGCTGTTTCGGTTTGAGTTGAGAGGTTTTTAACCATGTAGCTGTAAAGCATTTCTAGCTCACTTAGGCACTCTACTTTAATTACTAAGGCTGTTAAGGTTCCATAGGCAGGTTTTAGAACTATGGGAAACTCTAAATTTTCCTTAATTTTTAGAAGATCTTCTTTGGAGCTAATCTGTAAATGAGCTGGAGTTGGTAGATTATTTGCTTTACAAAATTCTCGGAAAAAAAGCTTATTTCTGGCTCTGCTTGCTATAGTAAAAGAGCTTCCTTTTAGGCCTAAAGCATCAACGAGCTTCGCGGTAAGTAAAACATCATCTTCCCAGAAAGTTATTACACCATCTAACTTAATCAGTTTTTTGCGGATAAAAGAAACAGTATCTGAAACTGCCTGGACATGATTGTAGTTATCTGAAATGACCCAGTCTGTAACATAATCTTTTGCCCAGTTAACCTCGGAATTAAGACAATAGATTCTATATCCAAGCTCTTTAAGTCTGGCAAAAATAAACTTCTTTTTGTAATAGCCAGTGTTAACTACAAGGAGGTTTTTAGCAGAGGGGGGTTCGACCTTAGAATCTGTCTTCATGTATGTGTATACATCTATTATTACCTAAATTTTAGCCTTGTCAATAATTTGCTTCTTCTCAAATCCCCCGAGGTCTTTTATTTTCCACATGAAGAGTCTGCCTTTGTTTTTAATTTTTCCCTGGTCTTGGATTTTGACGAACGAGAGAGCTTTTTCAAGGATGGCCCGAGGATGTTTTTTAGCTAATTTAATATAAAGTGCTTTATGCATCTGGTCGTCTAGCTGCTCAGTAAGGTAGATACCATAGTTTTGAAATTCGCGTGAGATGTACTTATCCTCCACGGGATTAAAAAGCTTTAATATTTCACCGATAGTGCTGATATTATTTTTTGATGGCATACAGATACCCCCAGATTATAGCTCCAACTAAGACAAAAAAACAGAAGCAAGTTGTGTGTTTGACACTTATGTCAACATCTGTTAAACTTAAGACATGACTGTTCAACAACAATTAACCTTTCACAAAATTTCTGCAAAAGGGCAAATTGTTATCCCGTCCTTGATACGAAAAAAATTCGGCTGGGAATCTGGAATGAAAGCCTTTGTTAAATCAGCCCATCCTACTGAAGTTGTGTTTTCAATTAAACCGGCTGTCCCTAATCTTGGGTACAAGTACAAAGGTTCGCTTAAAGATGAGCTTCCTTCTCTAAAACTTTATCTGAAAGATAAAAAAGTGGATATAGCAAAAGAATGATAAAATTAAACTACGTTCTTGATTCTTACTCGCTTATAGCTTTTTTTCAGAATGAGAAAGGTGCAAACACAGTGGCTGACCTTATTACAGAAGCGCAAAACGGGGATCTCATTTTGTTTTTACATTCGGTTAATTGGGGTGAAATTTATTATACTGCTTACAGAGAAAAAGGAGTTACTGCCGCACAAAAGGTTGCTGATACGATCAGAAAGTTACCGATTTTGGTTATTGAAGACGCTTCGCTTAATTTTATATCCGGTGTGGCAACAATTAAAGGTAAGTATTCCCTAGCATATGCTGATGCCTTTGCAATCTGGTTAGGCTTAAGCAAAAATGCGTTTCTTGTTACAGGCGATCCAGAAATTATAAAAGTATCCAAAAAAGAAAACAAGCTTAAAGTTATAAATATAAGAGAATGAGTGGCTAGTTATATTTATTCATGGCGGAATCCACTCCATTATTTAATATCTCCCTTATTTCCTGGGCGGCTTTTTCGATTACTGGGTCGATTATTTCGCGGTCCTCTTTGGTGAAATTGGATAACAGGTAATCCTTGGCTTTAGCACCGGTTTTAATATCGCAGTTTAGAGCTTGAACACCAATTCTTACTCTTATAAAATCCTGTGATCCTAAGTGGTCGATCACCGATTGTACTCCATTGTGACCTGCCGAGCCTCCACCAAGTTGAACCTTGATCTGACCTATTGGTAAATCCAGCTCATCATGCACAACTATTAAATTATTAAAGGCAAGGCCTTTAATATAATTTCTCACTTCTCTCCCACTATTATTCATGAATGTCTGGGGTTTTAAGAAAATTACTTTCTCAGCTGCATGAAAATTAAGCTCATTGAGTTTGTCAATCACCATAAAACCAGCATTGTGTCGGGTATTCTTGTATTCTGCACCTGGATTTCCTAGTCCTACTACTAATTTCATGATTTGCTTTAATATGGTATCATAACATTATGCCTACTCATACAGATTTACCATCAGACAATTCGGTTATGGAATCAAAAAGCTCTGGTTCAGCTGTTTCTGGTGGTGGAGGTAATAATCGCAACTTAATAGCTGCCTTCTCCTATCTAGGTGGACCTGTAACAGGGGTAGCTATGTTATTGATTGAAAAGTCAGATGCTTATGTTCGTTTTCACGCCTTGCAATCAACCATTACATTTGGATTTTTAATATTAGCAAATATAGCAATTGGTTATCTGCCTCTGGGTGGGTTTACTTTCCTGCTTTCTCAGTTCTTTAGTATGGTTGGAGTGATTGTGTGGTTTGTTGTAGTTTTTAAAGCTTATTCTGGTGAAGAATATGAACTTCCTTTCTTCGGTGCTCTCACCCGCAAACAACTCCAGAATCTGTTATTTTAAAACCCGGTTTTAAAACTTTTGCACAACTTAAGGCAAGATCTTCCTCCGCATGCTGGCGGACATACAGGGCCTTGCCTTGTATTAATTCTGGGTTGGAGGTTTTGATACCATCGACCTTAAGCTCTAGCATTTTATTAAATACTTCTTGACTATTTACAGGAAATGTGTAGACAGGGATTTTCCGCTTATGAAAAAAATCTATTACCCCCGGGTTTAGTGCTCTCCAATAAATCGACGCCGCTGGAACAAATGGTTTACGTTTAGCCATAACTTTTACCAGTCGCGGCCATAGTGGGCGTAATACAAAAAAACCTAGGTAGCCTATTAGTCGAATAGTTCTATGACTTAATAAACCCTTGCGGTCTGCATAATTAAAAGAGTAAGTTAACTTTGCTTTGGGCAATACCTGTGACAAAATATACAGTTCTTCGTGGTTAAACGAGTCGATCATAACGCGACTCTCTAGCTTATATTTGTTTATTATTTTTACAATATCATCTATCATTCCTTCTTGTTTTAAGTCCAGGTTAAACATGACATTCCCATTGAGCTCCTTTAAAATATCATTAAGTTTTGGAAGGTATTTTCCTGTTTTTTGTTTAAGTTCTTTATGGGTAAATTTATCAACTAATATTCGGTGGATGCGGTTTTTAACGCTCCTATCGTGGGAAACGACCAGAACTTCATCTTTTGTCTTTCGAATATCAAGCTCCACATAGTCAAATCCCTTTAGCTTATCTTTTCCCCCGGATAACCATTCAATAGCCTTATGAGCAAATAATAGTGGTTTGTACTTTTTATTAGTCACGCAAGTGCCTACTTAATTCATGTCTTAATTGTTCGGTTAATTCCTTAAGCCTACTTAGCTTCCAAGGATTTGAATGAGGCTTCTGTTTGTATTTAGAAATTGTTTGATTATAATAATTTAGCGCTTGCTCAGCTACTTGCGGAGCTGCAAATTGCTGAGATAGTTTAGTGGATGTTGCTGACATTTTTCGCTGTAGAGTACGGTTGCCTGTTATCTCTAAAATTGCCTTAGCTAATGCATTGACATCCGCTTTTTTAACTAATATTCCGTTTTTATCCATCAATTCGGTCATTCCAGCTTGATCGACACCAATAATCGGTAATCCGTGCGCCATTGCTTCGAGCACCACCATTGGCTGATTCTCCATTGGGCTTGCTGTAATAAATACATTAGCAACATAAAGCATTCCTGATGATATTAGCTTGTGATTTTCTATATAACCTGTAAAATGGCATTTATCACCAATTTCTAGTTCTTTAGACAGAGATACCAGATCTTTCGTTGCTGGGCCATCGCCAATAATTAGTAATGATAATTTAGGGTTTATTTTTACAGCTTTAGCAAAAGCTCTAATTACATAGTCAACTCTTTTCTCTAGCGATAGTCTGCCATAATGAATTACTACATTATCTGTCAATCCAAGCTTTTTTACAGTTCGGGCAACTTTGGCTTCATCGCGTGGCTGGATATTGTCAAGCGAAACAGGATTTGGTAAATGTTGTAGATTGTCCTTAAACTTGGATTTCTTAAGATATTTTATTAATTTTCTTGACGGTGACAACTGCAGATCACAGTAACTATAGAAAAAACGGCAGTATTTAACTGAAATAGTAGATGCTAAAGATTGCATAATGTCTGATTTAATAAATGAAAACATTGGCGCATTCAAATAGGCATGATGTGTGCCTACTAGTGGTACGTTTAAGAACCTGGATGCAACAACTGCATCAAGTCCAACCGTGAATGGAGTATGGAAATGAATAATGTCAGGTTTAAATCTTCGTAGGTGTTTAATCACTTTTGAAAAGTCAAAAAGAGATAACTTAAATTCCGGATAGAAACCGGTGGGAATAGATATCAATGAAACGATTTCAACTCTTTTATGTTCAGGTCTGCTTCTTTTTATACCTGACATGACTGGAGTAAAAATCATCACATCGTGTCCTTTGTTGGCAATTTCAAACGCAAGATTCGCTACAGAAGTTGCAACTCCGTTTACCTGAGGTGGGTACATATCAGTAAAATAAGCTATGCGCATATAGCCTATTATATACCCAAAGCATCAATTACCTCACATGTAAAGGCTTCGCCTTTAATTGTTTATATCATCTCTAAGAGAATAAATAAGAAGTATAACAATACTAACACTCCCCCCTCCCAGCGGTCGAGCCTGTGTTTAGTGCGGGTCATAATGTAGAAGATAAAGAAAGCTCCGACAAAAAAGATGCTGGCGACTAGATATTCACTTAGAGCAACTATCTTAATTGGATGAATTAAGGCGGTGATTCCAATGATTAAAGTTCCATTGGCAACGACTGACCCCATTAGATTACCTAAAAACATCGCCCCTTTGCGCTTTTTAATTGCTTGATACTCAAATGCCAGCTCGGGTAGACTGGTTCCAAGTGCTACAACAAATAAGCCAATTAGAAATACGGGTATATGAAATGTTCCGGCAATAGCTTGAGCTAGTCGGACAATTAAATCTGAGGTTATAAAAATACCAGCTACAGCTAAAAAAACCATTCTTAAAGTTTGCTTGGTTCGCTTGGGCTGAAGGCGCCTGAAAAGTAGCGCTATTCCACTCTCCCTTCCCTCATAACCCATCTGACGCTTAGTTAAGAGTGTGTAGTTATAGATTCCGTAGAGAGCTATTAAAATAATGGCGTCAACACGTGTAAGCTCTTTATCTAATAACAGCACTAAGGGAGAGGCTCCGGCGATGAAAGTGTGTAGTAGATCTTGTTTCGTGGTACCGTTTTTAATTACGAGTGTTCCTCCAAATAATGCTGCTAAACCAGCAACAATTGTTAAGTTTGCGATGTTGGACCCTATTACGTTTCCGAGTGAAATGGCTGGGGTGCCTTCTAGCGCAGAGGCGATTCCTACGAAGAGCTCCGGTAAACTGGTAGCCAAGGCCAAGAGAAATCCTGCCAGGGCAAAGCCACCTATTTTTAGATCGTTATTTAGTCGGCTTAAATATACGATTAATTTGGAGGTAATCTGAATTAAAAGCAGTGAGAGTATTACTAGTAAGGCAAAATAGAGTAGTGTCATCTTCTATATACCCACTTTATCATTTCAATCAACAGAATTACCAGACCGCTGGCCCCAAGGACAATTATCCAGCTAGAAAATCCCAGTGGCACTGTATGGAGTAGATTGTTAAAGAATGGCACATATAACGAGATGAGCTGGAGTAGGAATCCCCCAATTACAGCAACTAATAAAAATTTATTGCTAAGAATTGAGGTTGATAATATTGATTGATGCAAGTTTCGCACAGAGTAAACGTAGAGCAGGCTATCTACTCCCAAGGTAGCAAAGGTCACAGAGCGGGCTAGCGTAATGTCCCCTGTACTTTTCCAAATCCACCAGAAAATGCCAAAAGACGCAACTCCAGTTACGCCTGAGATGGTTGCAGTTAATATCCACATCTGCCTATTAAACAATCCTTGATGGGGATCCTCAGGTTTTCGTTTCAAAACATCTTTTTCTTTGGGCTCAACTGTTAAAGCAAGGTTGGGAAAGCCGTCTGTTAAGAGATTAATCCAGAGAATCTGCGCCGCTGTCAAAGGAAGCGGCACTCCAATGAGAAGTGAGAGAATGATAAGAATTATCTCGGAAAAACTATCTGAAAGTAAATAAAGAGCAACTTTTCGAATATTGTCATAAATACCTCGTCCCTCCTCAATTGCAGATATAACTGTTTTGAAATTAGAGTCCAGAAGAACCATGTCTGCAGTCTCCTTTGCAGTATCTGCCGCCTCGTTAACCACCACGCCAATATCTGCACGCTTGATGGCAAGCGCGTCATTAACCCCGTCTCCAAAAATTGCCACAACCTCCCCTTGTTCTTGTAGTTTTTCCACAATCTTGAGTTTCTGGCGAGGCGATACGCGAGCAAAGATGGTTGTTTTTGCTAATTTTTCTATCCAGTCTTGTTGACCCCATCTTTCTATCTCACTTCCAGTTACAGCCAGGTCTAGTTTATAATTTTCTTTTAGATAGCTTGACTCTGATTTGATATTGCTCCAGATAGCCCGGGCAGTGGGTAAGTAGTCGCCAGTGATAATCTTTAATCTCACACCTGACCTTCCCATAGCCTCAATTGTTTCAACAACACCAATGCGCACCGGATCTTCGATGCCAACTAATCCCAACCATTGGCATGACTCTATACCCATTCCAGGAATGTGATTCACATTCCTGGAATGGGTTTTGCAGGCTAATCCTACAATTCTAAGACCCTGCTCTCCCCACTCTTCAATTTTTTTAAGCCAGTTGTCTTTTTCCTTATTATCGATATTACATAGTTCCAGCACTATTTCAGGTGCTCCGGATAGATAGAGAGTGTTTTGATTTTCTTCTTTTACCAACGCGCTCTGGTATTTTAAGTCAGGATCAAATGGCAGTTCATCAATCTTCTCCATATTAAAGGCCTTGCCTTTAATATGGAGAAGATACTCATTAATGGCTAGCTCGAGTGGATCTTCTTGGTTATTAGCGTAATGCATGGCCTGCATCGCAGCCTTTGTATCTGTAAAATCTGTTCTACTTACGCTCATTTTGCCCTCAGTGAGTGTTCCTGTTTTATCTGAGGTAACTATAGTAACCGAGCCTAGAGTTTCTGCGGCAACAAGTTTTCTGACCAAGGCTTTGCGCTTGAAAATGCGCTGCATCCCAATTGCTAAAATAACTGTTAAGGACACCATTAATCCTTCCGGAATTGCCGCAACTGCCACAGCCACACCAATTGTAAACATTTCTAAAGGATCCTTACCTGTTAATACTCCAATTATAAATATTAGCACCGCAATTATTACTACAGCAACGGCTAAGAATTTTGCTAATTTAGCTAACTTGAGCTGCAACGGGGTTTGTGCTTCTTTTTCATCTCGTAGTTGAACTGCTATTTTACCAATCTGTGTTGCTTTGCCTGTCTCTTGAACTTTCATTAGCCCCCGGCCTGACAAAACTGTCGTACCCATGAAAACAAGATTTGCAGATACCTCTCGTCCTGTTATAACTTTTTGAACCGGTACAGATTCTCCAGTGAGTATGGCTTCATTAATTGTTAAACTATGGACTTCAAGAAGCTGCCCATCGGCGGGTACTCTTTCTCCCGCGGCAAGTATGACTATGTCACCAGGGACTATATCTTCAATTGGAATCTCTAGCCTAACATTTGACCTTACTACGGTCGCGGTTGGGTGTAGGAATTTACGAAGTGATTCTAAAGCATGTTCTGCTTTTTGCTCTTGGTAGTAACCTAGTGTCGTGTTTATTATGACAGCTATCATAATAACTGCTGTATCTGTAAAATCCCTAAGGAAAAAAGTGATTCCTGAGGCTATAAGCAGAATATATATTAGAGGTGAGGTAAGCTGGCGTAGAAAAATTCTGATATCTGGTGTTGGAGGTTTTGAAGGGAGCTTGTTTTCTCCATGATTTTTAAGTCTTTTTTTAGCTTCTTTCTCTGTTAGCCCTCTTTTATTTTGCATACATCAAATCTTAACACGTTTCATCAAATTATTAAGTATAATAATATTATGAACCGCTGCGCTAAAGGCTTTACACTAATTGAACTATTGGTTGTAATCTCTATAATTGGGTTACTTGCTGCTTCTGGATTGGCCTCATATAGAGGAATTACTAAGCGAACTCAATATAATAGGGCTAAAAATGAAATGAGGCAGCTAGCTGAACTGATGGATCTTGCCCGGGGAGAGAGTGGGTTAACATTAAAAGAGATAACTGGAAATGGTTGTTCAGAGTGTGTTTGTCGTGGTGCAGATAATATTACAAGTGCTAGTTGTCTTAATAATTACCTTAATGTTTTATCGACCTTGAATGTTGCTGCAAATGGGTTAATGACTCTTGAGTCCCCTTTTTTGGATCCTTGGGGAAATCCTTATATGGTCAATGAAAATGAAGGTGAAAGCGGGGGTCCAAGTTGTCCTGATGTTAATGGAGATGGTGAGTCTTGTTGTACAGATAATATTCACTCGGCTGGAGAAAATAAGTTTGCCGCAGCTGGATGGGTATATGATGCTGACGATATTAACCTCAACGTTCCTACATATTTCTGCAGTCCTCCGGAGGGCTATCACCACGCAGATCAGAACTGGAACTAACTTTGAGCCTTAGATATTTCTCTTGAATTTATAAGGTTTTTCTCGTATAATATGTTTACTATGAATTTGAAGACTGTTACTGATCTTAGAGAGAAAACCATGATGATGCTTAAGCAAGCGCAAAAAGCTGTCGAACCTATGTATATCCTGCATCACTCTAAACCCCAAGCAGTATTATTGGGAATTGACGCTTATAGCAAGCTTCGTGATTTGGCTGAAGACTCGATTGACGCGCAGTCTGCTCAGGAATTTGAAAAGGAGAATAAAGCTAGAGTTCCTTGGATATCACACGACAAGCTTATAAAAGAGTTGGCTTAAATATAATATGGACTCCTTTACTCTGCTCTATCACCCACGTGCAGTAAAAAATCTAAGACGAATTCATCCCACTGATCAAAAGAAAATCATAAAGAAACTGGAGATATTAGCAAAAGAACCAACTTCAATTAGCTTAAATGTTAAGAAGCTTATAAATACTGGTCAAAGTTATAGATTAAGAATGGGTAATCTTCGAGTTAATTATGAAATGAATAAGGGTAAGCGAAAAATCTATGTCTGGAATATAGACTACCGCGGGAATATTTATTAATTCAAGTAAGGCTTAACCTTACTTGAACCTAAAAATATTTAAGGATCTGGGAGTGGAGGGCGCGATTGGTTGAAAGCAAGGTCTTTGTTTGTCGACCAATTGGCTTGCCATCTAAATCCGTAACTTTACCACCCGCTTCTTCCACAATAATTGACACAGCTGCAATATCCCACAGATTAACATATCCCTCTGGCCCAAAAAGGTAACTTGTGAGTGAAGTTTTTAGTGCCATCAATGGGGTCGATTATCCAGGTATATTCTGAATCTGTTGTATTCCTTCCTTGTTCCTCACCCAAGAATCCGTGATTAGGAAATGCTTTATGCATGTGCTCACGAATGGCAGTTTCCGCTTCCTTATCTGCAATCGTAACTGGAGAGTTGTCTTTTTTTACTTGAACTGAGAAGCCTTTGTTAAAATAATTTGTAGTTATTTTGCCTGCTATATTAGAAGCCTCGATAGCTGTTTTTAAGAATTTAGACTTGTCCTGCATTTATAAATTTTATCACATCCTAGCGGGTGACAGAGTAAGAATAATTATAAGTTTTGCTCCAGAGAGTTAGAAAGCTAAATCCCTTGCTGATGATTATTTCTAGATCAATATTATCGTTAGACAATAATGGGCTAATGGGTGTTACTGTTATATTGTTTCCAGTTTCGCGAACCCTAATTTTATGTTTTCCCCTTGTAGTTTTGACTTTGACGCTATAGTTTCTATACATAAAATTCTTGCTTATTTCAAAACGGAAAACTGGGTTACTGGAAATTGTAGAATCTGGCGATGGCGCTAGATTTCCCGGGGGACGAATGAAAGATGCCCCTATAAACAAGAATAAAAGCACTAATAATGGTAGAACAATATATTTGTACGGAATCACCACTATGGGCATGTTTTCCTGGAAATAACCCTTGATAGCTTGCGTGTTAATTCTCACTTTATTTGGTTATTATATAGTTGATTAATTTCTGTAAGATTAGTTGCTTGGGTAGGCTGTTTATCATCGCGAAAGCGTTTCAATCTAGGAAAACGCAGAGCCAATCCTGCCGAATGCATGGTGCTTAGGGTAAGTTCGTCTGCTTCAAGTTCTACAACAATCTTTGGATCAAGCCAGACATCAACATCAACAACATCATATACTTCGTATTCATTAGGTTTACTCTTTACTCTTAACTCTTCACTTTCTTTCTTTAGCTCTCTCCATTGATCATCAGACAAACCAGTGCCTACTTTAGACACTGTCTTATAAGTCTTGGTTTCCTCATCATATACGCCAACTAAAAATCCTCCAATGCCAAACTGCGTGCGTTTACCTTTGCCCAGGTCATATCCTAACACCACGGCGTCAACAGTATCTGAAAGACTTGAGGAGTAGCTTTTTTTATACTTAATCCAGTTAAAGTTACGCGCTCCAGCAACGTATTTGGCATCTAGACGCTTGGCCATAATCCCCTCAAAATTATCTGCTAACGCTTTTTCAAAAATCTTTTCAAGGAGCTCTGCTTCTCCAAGCTGGACATGAGTCTTTTCGGATAAGACTATGCGTTTACCATGGGTAATAATATCCTCAAGCTCTTTGCGGCGCTTTATAAATGGCTGGTCTAGGTAGCTATCTCCATCAAGATAAAGCAGCTCAAAAGCAATGAGCTTTAAAGGAACAGATTTTGCTAACTCATCAATGCCGTGCTTGCGTTTTCTCTGGACTGTTTCTTGAAAAGGTAAATTTTTTCCAGTTTCAGGGTCATATGCGATTGCTTCACCCTCTACGATTGCATTATCTGCTTTAATTTGTTTCTGTGAAGCTTCTACTATATCTGGATACATAAAAGTAACGTCTTCCAGTCCACGCGTAAACAGCTTAACGTCGTTTCCCTGTTTATGGATCTGGAGTCTGAAGCCGTCTATTTTAGGTTCTACCCCGCAATCTCCAATCCTAAGCAATATCTCTTCTCCCGAGCTTGCTCGCTGGGCTTTGGCCATTAAGATCGGCACACCAAGCTCTGGCTCCTGTAGTTTTTTTACCGCCTCTATCCCCTCTTTTTTTACCAACTTGGCAAGTCTGCCCACGTCGGGGCGAACATTATATGCTGATTCAAGCTCTATCTTGCCAGACTTATCTCCATTAGTCATCACTGACAATGCATCAAGAACTGTTTTATCCGAAAAACCTAAGCGCATTTTGGAGATGGGAATTCGTACAAGATATTTGGCGGTGTTAGCGTCAACAGTTTGCAAGAGCTTTGCCACGCCCTGTAATTTTCGCTCTTGTGAACCAGTTCCTGAATCTGTAGCTATGCTTAATAGTTGACTATGTACTTGACCTACAGATAAATCTTTATCTATGATCTTGTCACCTAAGAGAGCTACAACTGTGCCTATATCTCCTGCCGATTTAAATTTCTCGTTAGCTATTTCCTGACTTATATCATAAGCCTGAGCCACGGCTTTGACCATCATCTTTTCTGCCAAATTAAACTCTGTATTTGCAAAAAGTGGTCCCAGCCTTCCTAAAGATAGATAGCAGACCTTGTCTACCTCCTCAATGTCTGCTTCCTTCAGTAGTTCAGCCAAAATATCTGTCATGGAGAGACGCGAGCTAACAGCCTCGATCTGTTCCCAATACGAGGAAAGTTTAGAGATCTTCATGATATTTATTATACAAGATACGTCTTGTTAGTATATATTACACAAATAATAGTAGGGGTTATAGTTGATTAAGGGTTTGTTTACCTGCCTTAAAAGGCTTCGCCTTTATATGTTGCACTTTCTTTTAGAATGCTTGACTAAATTTTAGATTTTGTGTATAATAAAAATATGGAAACACAAACAATTAATCTAACAGTCAGCCCACAAGGGCAGATAACAATTCCAAAGGCTTGGCGTAAACTGCTTAGTCTTAACCAAGGTACACAGGTAATTGCCTGGATAGGTGAATTACTGCATGGTGGTAAAACTCTTGTCCTATCCCCTAAGCCCGATAGTTGGACTAATCTTGTTACTGGTTCAGGCAAAGGTTTATGGTCCAATGCAGATAATTACATAGAACAGCAACGAGAGCAATGGGATTAAATCAATTTAAAAATCGATTGGTTCAGGCAAAGGTCTGTGGTGTGGATTCAATGATATTTATCTATCTGTTTGAACAAAACCCTCGTTACTATTCGTGGGTAAAAACTCTTTTTGATCTGACAGAACAAGGAAAAATACAGCTGGTTACATCTGTAATAACTCCAATTGAGATTCTTTCTACTCCTGGGCTGACGGACAAGCCCTCTCAGATTAAGCTTTATCTGGAATTTTTTAAGCAAATGAATAATCTTACAGTTGCAGATATAAGTTGGGAAACGGTTGAGTTATCTTCTAGCTTAAGACGTAAGCATGGACTACGTACGCCAGATGCGATCCAGTTTGCCACCGCACAGGTTCATAGTGCTCCTCTATTTTTAACAAATGATAAGCATTTTAGTAAATTAGAATCGAATAAAATTCTACTTTTAAATTCTTTATTATAGGTTGATAAACCAAGGACTTGGTCCTTGAGTGGTTATTTCCCGCAAGAATTGCGATAAATGTTATAATATGCTTATGTACAGACCTGTATATACAATTACAAACTCCATGCTGCGTGAAGTTGGAAATATTGATGCAGCTAAGGCTATTATTGACGCTTCTCCACTTTTGCCTTCGTGGGAGAAACGCTTTCAGGATGATGCTTTAGTTAGGTCTGTGCATCATGGAACACATCTTGAAGGTAATGAGTTAAACATCTCAGAGGCAAGACGGGTTATTGAGGGGGAGAAGATTGTTGGGAGACCTAGAGACGTGCAGGAGATTATTAATTACCGTAATGTTATTGATTACATTGGACAAGACAGAAAAGAACTAGATGAGACACTTTTAAAAACTTTGCATAGATTAACAGCGGAGAATATTCTAGAAGAAACACAGATTGGAGTCTATCGTGGTTCGCAGGTAGTGGTTCGCAATCTTCATACGGGAGATGTAAGTTACCGCCCCCCACCGGCTGTTGAGGTCCCATATTTAACACGAGAATTCTTAAATTGGTTAAGAGATGAGCTTAAGACCCACCCAATTATTAAGGCAGGGATTGTTCATTATGAGCTAGTTAGAATTCATCCGTTTGTTGATGGAAATGGGAGAGTGGCAAGAGCATTTACTGCAGCTCTTTTGTATAACGAACACTACGATACAAGGCGCTTTTTCTCTCTTGAAGAGCACTATGACAGGGATGCTTTAAGCTATTACAAAGCTCTTCAATCTGTAACCGAGAGAGATCTAACTCCTTGGTTAGAGTACTTCTGTGAGGGGTTGGCCATCGAGTTTATGCGTATAAAGCAGAAAGTTATGAAGATATCCCGCGATCTAAAGTTTCAACATGTTATCGGCGGGCAGGTATATTTGGGTAATCGTCAGATTAAGGTTATTGAATATATTCAAGAACATGGATTTATGCAAAACTCTGCTTTTAAGGCTATTTTCCCGGATATTTCAGATGATACGGTGCTTCGTGAATTGAAAGATTTAAGTAAGAAAGGGATAATTAAAAAAAAAGGGAGGACAAAAGCGGCAAGGTACGTGCTTGCCTAAAAATACGATGTCAACAGCTGATCCATCTATGTTGTATATTACACTGGTCTTACCAGCGCTCTTCTCTTTGTCTATGATATTTGAGGGAGTTCACAAGTTTATGGAAAAGCAATCTGGTTGGGTGCCGATGATAATGGGAATTATTTTCTTGCTTGTAACCATCACCAGCTACTTTATGTTTCAGTAAAGATCCGATCTTTATATGCAGATATTTTACTCTTCTATTAATTCAGATCTTTGAACAATGCCTTCGAGTTTATCTGCAAATTCACCAGCAATGGTTGCATCTTCGTCAAAATGACAAATTAATCAGCTTGGAAATATTCCTTATCCAGATCCAGAAATACACCAAACTCCGAAGGGGGCAGGTAATAAAGATAGGGAGAGCTATTTAGTTTTACCAGGCGCTCATTACCCTCTTCTTGGCCAATTACTAGAGCGTCTTCACCTTCTACGCCTTTAACAGTTATTGTTACAGCTGGTATGCCTAGCTCCCCAGAAGTTGTGGCATCTTCAGCTCTCATAAATTGGAGGCGGTGGGCAAGATCAGCTACACGTGTTTCAATTACTTTCTCAAGCTGGGGCTGCATAAGAATCCAGCTATCATCTTTTTGTTCAAATACAAACTCACCGCTATTGTTCTGAATGGTAATCTGGTTAATGGAAGTTGGAAAGTTAAGAGCTAAATCTCTCCATTCAGAGTCTTTAGCAGTTGGCTCAAAACTGGTATCTGACAGATACACCTGGTCGGAATCCGCCAGACGAAAGTAGTTACTTGCAGCAAACCCAAGCCCTGAGTTGCCAATTATGATAGTTTGCTCACCAATTTTAAGAACCACGCCGTTTTCCCCCACCCCGTATTGATCGTGGTTATCTGGATTGGTAGAGACAAGATTATCCGTTGTAAGAGAAGCTAGATTAGTTAAGAGCTCTTCTATTTTATTTTGATCAGCTGGGAAGTTGTCAGACGATGCTACAACCCAAATATCTTTTATTTTAGCTAAGTGGATTTGAGAAATGGTTATTTCAGTTACTCCCGCCGTATCGATCAATTGAGATTTACTTAAAAAACTAAAAAAGTTAGGATTGCGAAGGAAAATAGCAGTTGTGAGTAATAAAACAAAGACCAACAGGGTTAAACCTTTTAAGTTCATTATTTTTATTTTCGCTTATTAATCCGGATGAAGCCAAGTATGAGCGCTAGGACGGGAACTACAGCTATGAGTCCATATTTAACTGTGTCGCGCATGGAGTCAGATAATACCGTTAGTGGACGATAACTTATTCCTCGAGCACGAATGGATGAGAGGGCGGCATCGGAACTTAACCAATCCACTAGGTTAACAAAAAAGACAGCGTTAGCTTGCTCTCGCTGGAACCCTGCATCAGAGATAAAATCGCTATCTCCAACTAACGCTACTTTGCCCCCTGTAGATGTTTGGGTTGCCGCGGCAACTACCTTACCCTTTGTCTCTATGTCCAGACTAAAATCCTGACTGGGGTCGAGGTTGAAATTCTCGTTCATTGTGTAGCTTTGCGGCACAGTTTGCATTAAGATAAAGGGCTGTTCTTTAGATTTATTTAAGGACGGTCCTTGAATAGAAATGCTGCTTGCCCAAGGGAACATTGCTGTTTCAAGCTGGGATAAAGCAGGAATATCCTTATTCACCCCTGCTGGCTGAATTCTGATCCAGAAAGGATAGGGTGTTAGAAAAATATTAGTTGCCGTACGGAAATTTGCTATCTCATTGGAAGCAGATACAACTAGATCGCTATTTAAGCTTAGACCCAGCGCGCTAAAAGTATCGTTAAGATTATGATCTACAGGAAAGGCCTGTAAATTTTCGGTAACCTCAACCCCCTCAACAGCTAGAAGCACAGATTTTCCACTGTTAACAAAGTCTCGTAAGATTTGTTTTTCCTGCTCTTGCCAAACTTGGGTACTACCGACTACTACGAGAGTACTAACGTTATCTGAGATAGCTATGTTTTCTCCTTCTGTGGCTACCAAAACCTGAGTGGTTACATTAAAGTCACGGGATAATAACTGGTTGGCTATAGCTATCTGCTCTACTTCACCGTGTCCTGTTGTGAAGGCAACTGTGGGAATATTGTTGCTGGTTAAGCGTTTAATTGAGGAGATTAAGAGATACTCATAGTTTGCTCCCTCTTCAAATACGGGGATTGTTTCAGATTTACCTCCGTATTCAATAACTCCGCCAAAATATCCTTGTTGAACCTGGAGTTTTTCTCTTTCAAAGCCAGAAAACTGTAGCTTAGGGATGCCCAGACTCGCCGCCTCTTGCTCTTTATCTGGTGCATCAGGAACAACTGTTTGAACCTGGATTTTGCCAGAGCTAACGCGTTCAAACTCCGCCAATACACTGTCCAATTCTTGTTTAATTGGCAACACCTGATTAGGAAGTTGGGTCGAAATATATAACTTAATAGTTACAATGTCATCAGTATTATTTAAGATATCTTTAGTTACAGGAGCCAGTGAAAAGCGCTGATCTTGGGTGAGATCAAGGCGCAATGGGAAGAAAGAGACAATGTAGTTTAAAAGTATAAGAATTCCTAAGGTTGCTATAACTAAGCCTTTGTTACTAAGAGTACTCATGAATGCTTTAATTTTTTTCATATTACTAGCGATTACGCTTGAGCTGCTCAATGCTTAAGTATAAGAATGCTACGATTACCGATATAAAATATGTGACGTCTTTTAGATCAATGACCCCTTGAGCCATATTCTGATAACGAGCCATAGGGCTTATGAAGAAAAATATGCTGCGTAAAAAGCGAGGAAATTGGTCCGTTATGAGTGGACTACCAATAATCATCACCAAGAAAAAGACAATAATACTTACAAATACAGCCGATAAAGTATTTTTGGAAGTAGTAGAGATAAACATCCCAATCGCAACAAGTGTTTGGGCAAAAAGAAAAGCTGCCAGTAAACTTGCCACAATGACACCAGGGTCTGGTCTACCTAACATAAACACAGCAATGATTGTAGGAAGCAAGCTAAGCACAGTTAAGCCTGAGAGTATTTTTAACCCCACAAACTTACCTAGTACAATTTCTTGCAGTTTGAGAGGTAGCGTCATAAGTACTTCAAATGTTCCAGATTTTTTCTCTTCGGCAAAACTACGAGCTGAGATTACCGCAACCATCACTAAAAGCAACCAAGGCAGGATCGAGAAAATTGGGATCAAATCTGCTTGATCACGGATCAGAATATCGCGGATTGCCAGAAAGTTTACAAGGGCACCAAATATCCCTAATATAATAAAACCCGTAGGTGTGTTGAAATAAAAGGATAATTCTTTTTTGGCAATAGTTTTAATATTTTTCATTTCATTGTCACGTCGTGGAATATTTTTTCAAGTTTACCTTTTCTTTTTGGAACTTTATCGTCATAAACAATAGAGCCTTTATTTATAATAATCACTCTTGAACACATCGCCTCAACCTCTTGTAAGATATGCGTGGAGAGAATAACGGTCTTTTTCTTACCCAACTCTTTGATTAATCCCCTTATTTCTACCACCTGATTAGGGTCAAGACCAGAAGTGGGTTCATCAAGAATTAATATCTCTGGATTTCCTATGATGGAAGCGGCCAGTCCTACTCTTTGTTTATATCCTCGGGAAAGATTTTCTATCTTATGTTTAAGTTTTTCTTCTACACCGCAAACTTTTATTATGTTTTTGGTATTTGGGGAACTGGTTTTTGTTGATGCTATAAATCTAAGATATTCCTCCACAGTCATTTCGCTATACAGAGGGTTATTTTCTGGCAGGTAGCCAATGAGCTTGGCAGCTTTAACGCGGTCTTTATCTGGATTTACAGTGCCCACAGACACCTCTCCTGAGGAAGGGCGGGCAAATCCGGTGAGCATGCGCATAGTGGTTGTTTTACCTGCGCCATTGGGACCCAAGAACCCGACCACCTCTCCTTTACCTATACTGAAAGATACATTGTCTACAGCGGTAACTTGACCAAATTGTTTAGACACATTCTTAAGTTTGATCATGGTCACTTATTATAGCACTCATTTTAAAGGCAAGGTCTTTAATTTTATTAAAGGCCTTGCCTTTAATAATTTGATTAGCGCTTTATCTGTGATTTGCCCCAAACGGAAGGGGCGCTCTTATCTTCTTTAAGATATGTAAAAGCCGTGGCAGCCGCGCGCGCGCCTAAGCCCACAGCTGAGGCTATCTGTTCGATAGAAAAGCCGTAGTGAATCAGGTCGCCAGCTGCAAAAACGCCGGGGACATTGGTCTCTAAAGTCTGATTTACATGTACATATCCCCCCTTGTCCATCTTGACACCAATGGGGATCATGAGTGCAGATCCCGGAACACCGCCTATTTCAATAAAAAGTTTGTTCAGTTTAATTTCCTGTTTCTTACTATCACTATTTCCCTTGATAAATATATTTACTCCTGTTAATTCTTTGTCTGAGCCTGATATTTTCTCAACTAGCGCATTACATATAACAGTTATATTCTTGCTCTTTTCTACCTGATCAAGCCACACAGGATCTCCTCGAAGCTCACTACCTCGGTAGATAAGATAAACCTTGGAGGCAACCTGGGCAACCTGCACAGCCGCCTGAACAGCCGAGTTAGCTCCCCCTACAACGGCACAGATCTGTCCCTTGTAGTCCTGCTTTTCACACGTTGCACAATACAGCACGCCTTTGCCAGTGTACTCTACTTCGCCAGGAATATTCAGCTTTCTTCTTTCCATCCCTGTTGCAAGAATAATAGACTTACATGTAAAGGCTTCGCCTTTATATGTTTGGATTTTGAACTTATGATCCTTAATTTGCTCTATTCTAATGACTTCATCTTCGATGAGCTCTCCGTTTACATCAGCGTCCACTTCTTTTGCGCGCTTTGCCGCTTGCTTGACCATGCGCTCCGTTAACTCTTTTCCAGTAATATCTTCAAAGCCAGGATAGTTTAGGATATCTGGAGCTAGCTGGAGTTGACCGCCAACGGTTTTGCCAATAATAATATGAGAAAGATGAAAACAAGAACAGTAGATAGAAGCCGTTAATCCAGCTGGACCCGCTCCTATTATGATTACATCTAATGGTTCAGTATTCATGTGTCAATTATACTTCTTTTGTTGTTTTAACCTTTGCAAGGTTAAACCATTGTAGAGAATCGTATGCGGCCTGGTTTGAAGTACGATAATCATGACCTGCCTCTTTATATAAGACTAATTTAAAATTTGATTTGCTTTGTGGATGTGTTGTGATTAGCTGTTTATGGAAACTTGCTGACTGTGAATAATCAATGCATTGATCATTTATCCCATGACCTATAAATATTTTTGTGTTGTCTAAATATTTAACGTTGTCTACTGGAGCCAAACCATCTTCATTATTAAGGTGTTTTCGCCATATGGGCGATGTTATTCCTCTATATAAATAGTGATACCCATCTTTCTTCATTCCTCGCATAAAATCCTCATTACTCTCTTCTCCTTGTATGCTCCCACAGGCTTTATTGTTGACTGCTGGATATATTAGACATAATTCACTAATTTTCTTTTCAAATCTAGGTAAGAGTGGAATATAACTACCTCCAAAACTTCTTCCCATAAATATGATTCTTTTGTATTTTAGTATTCGTTTTTTTCGTGAATAGTGGTTAATTGCGGTTGTGCCTGCCATGAATTCATGGTACAAGTCCAAAAAAGTTTGTATACAGCCCTGTGGAGTACATATTCCATCGCTTCTACCGTAGCCAATATAGTCAGGTACAAATAAATCAGTCTGATAGCTAAGAATATGTTTGGCGTCTGGTAAGTTTCCATTATCTGGTGGGATCGGAGCTCCCGGCCCGTAGATCACAACTGTGTCATTGTTTAAGCTTTGCTCACTTACATTGCTATATAAAATTCCTGCTATTTTTTTGATACGTAACAATTCAAAATTATACATTGCTGTTTATATTAGACAATAATATCGATTCGAGGATAGTGTACACCATGTGTGAATAAATTCCCAAGTCTTAACAATAATTCACCTCGCTCAAAATATAGGTTGAGTCTATTTTTTCTACTTTCATGTCCATCAAATAGCCAATACTGCCTAATCAGCCATTCTGTCGCATCTTGTCCGTATGATTTGATCATGCTGGATACAATTTGTTTTGGATTTTTTCTAAGTGATCCTGTTTCTGGATTGATAACCGATTCATCAAATATTATTCCGTCACTGATAAGTTTTGCAACCAAATCATGCACTTTGGCAGCACTAAGTCGAATTTCCTCATCTGGTTGCATTGCTGGAACAAAGCGCGGAAACTCGATGGGCATATTACTATATCTAGATAATGACCAAGGGATCCCTTTTTCTGTAAATATACCCGCAGCCTGTCGGTAGGCGTCTTCATTCCTCATGAGCACATCAATATCCTCGGAAGTAGGATTCTTTGTGAGCACGCCAGCATCAGCAAAAGTAAGATTTACAGAGGGAATAACTCCAGACTGGGCTTTATTCAAATATTTCTGAACTGCCAGAACAGTTTCCACCATAGCTGTCCATTTGCCACCAACTCGACTTGCCTCAATTGGATTACCAACACAGCTAGGGTCGATCAATGCGGAATCATAGCCTTGGACATATAATGGACAGAGGGTTACATTCATAGGTAGTTGATCTCCTAATACGTATACTTTTTCTAAATGCGATCCTGGCGTTCTTAGATTTAGACCACGTTCCCGTAGACAATCCACTACCCCATCCGTGGAGATGCCACGATCCGAAAGTGTATGCTCTATATGTGCAACTGACTCGTTCATTTTTATCCTATAATAATTAATGCTCATATTATATTGGGAAAAATGAAGATATCAATTTTTTAACTGATTTACACAAAATACTAATTATATGTTAATATATTAACATGATAACCGTACCCGATATTGTTCGCAAAATAATTAGTCGAACTCCTTATTTAGAGGAAGCATTATCTAGAGACATTATTAATCTGTCTGGATTAGCACGAGATATCCGTCCCGAAGTAGAGAAACTAACTATGAAAAAGGTTGAACTAGGATCTGTAATTATGGCTTTAAAGAGACTTCAACCTAAGCTTAGAACAAGCTTAGAACTTGAAATGATTTTTAAAACACCTCCAGAGCTAATTTTACGCTCCAATCTGTTAGAAATTACAATAGCAAATTCATCATTACTTGCAGAAAAGCAGAAACATCTTCTACTTTATGCGAGCAAACGTCATGCTCAATTTATTACTATTACTCATGGTATTTTTGAAACAACAATTATTGCTAGTCGGCAGACATTAGACATGATCTATAAACTATATAAAGACGAAAAAATTATATCTGAGATAGCAGATTTATCATCAATTACTGTAAAGTTCCCCGTAGATATAATCAATACTTCAGGGGTGTACTACACTATTCTCAAGATACTCGCTTGGGAAAATATTGATATTACTGAGGTTGTTTCAACTTACTCAGAAATTACAATTATCCTTAAAAAGGATTATGTTGAACGAGCATTTGGGTTAATCAAAGGACTCTTTGACTAATAATTCTTCACTTGTAACATTGTTTTGAGTATCTGATGAAGCAAATCCGTGGCATCCAGCAGGTCCTGCTCCAATGATTACTACATCTAAATTATCTTTGTGCATATTCCTATTTTACACCATACGCCAGATAGCTTATTCTGTAAATTATCTTATTTGACAAACTATAGATAATAGTTAAACTGTATCTAAGATATAAACAAATAATTTATATCTGGAAGGAGGTGAAGTTACAATGAATGAAACTTTGAAATTTGGTATTGAACCAGAGCTGTTGGCTGAAGTAGATTTGTTTAGAGCTATTTGTAATGATGAGAATAATCATATACCTACGCCACAAGAACTAGGGGCTGTAACAGCTTTTTCTGATGCTTTATTTTCATATGATAACGAAGCCCTGGATATTGTGGCCCAGTTTTTTGAACCAGGTGAAGATGGGTTAACAACGATAAGCGAGGCAGCAATGCAATTGCACGATTATGTTTGTCAAACGTCCAGTGTTTGACACTAATTTATTTTAAATATTTTAAAACCCGGTTTTAAAACTAATTGTCTGTGGTATTTGATTCAGTAAGTCGGTTGCATTAAAGTTATTTCCTACAGTTTCTGCCAATAATTCTCCTGCCTTTTTATTTAAGTAAGAACCAGCGGTTGTAGCTAAGAAAGGATCGTTTTTACACGCCAAGGCGGCTACTAATCCTGCAAGAACGTCCCCGGTTCCGCCTTTGGTCATCCCAGGGTTGCCTCCAGAGATAGTTACGCATTTATCTGGAGAACAGACAATATCTACTTGTCCCTTTAGTAAGATAATGCAACTATGCTGTTTGGCCATATCTTGAACTTTTTTATTATTACCAAAGAGCATTTCAAATTCCCTGACGTGAGGAGTTAAGATTGCCCCGACTGAGATCTGGGATTTGTCTATTGTCTGCAAGGCTCCACCATCCAAGACCAGTTGAGATTTGGTAGATAGTATTGATTCGGTAAGTTTTTTTGTGTCATCGTCACCAGATTGCTCCCCTTCTTTGCGAGGCAGGCCGGGGCCAATAAGAATGCAGTCTGCTTCATTTATATAGGAATTAATATCTGATCTGGGAATAACTATGCCGTTTTGAAACTTGGTTTTGAGTGATTTTACAATCTCATTATTTTCGGGAGTTGAAGCAATATACACCATGTCTACAAGGCGACTTGCAATCTGGGCACTCCAGATTAAGGGAGCATGAAATAGGGCTGAACCCGCTATAATGAGTAACTTCCCATTCTGCCCCTTATGAGAGTCAGCTTCTGGCTGATAAAGCTGTTTAAGTATCTCCGGATTAAATTCCTGCATAGTGAGTATTTTAAAGAGAATATATCCAGAAAGCAATCTTATTGGGGAACCTATTGTCAGCATAGTATGGATACGATTTAAGAGCTGGGTATTTATTTTTAAGATAAGAAATTACATAACTATCTGGTTGATCCGAATAAACTGGAACTACTACTTCATCTCCTGTGTTTAGAGCAAGATACTCGACGTTATAGTCTGCAACAATCGGATAGTCTGCATGAATAGCGTCATATAGTGTTTTCTGTTCAAGATATTCTGCTCTAATTCCTGGCTTTATTCCCATATTTTCTGTGTCTTTGAGTAAGTAGTTAAGCGTGAACCTTTCAAACTCAGATACATGAGCTATTTTCTGATGTGAAGAATCGCTAAGAATAAGATAATTGGCTACATATCTAAGATCAGACCTAATGGCTTTCGCATATTCTTCCTTTATCAACGAGGCTCTAACTAGACTATGGCTATATATAAATAAGGATGCTAATAGAGCTACAATTAGAAATAAATTAGCGTAATTAGTTATTGATTGGTTTAACTTCTTAATTAGTGAGAATAGATAATTAATACCAACTGCCGTTATGCCAAATACAGTTAATAGTTGTCCAGATAGTCGCATATTGTGTGGCATTGATTGCCCTCCTTCAAAGGTAAAAACGGCAGGAATGAGGAAGATTGCCAAATTCAGCAATACTAATGTATTAAATATTTTTTGGCTGCGAGTAGCAAAAGAAATGTTTTTTGCTATTAAGCCCAATCCGGCAATAAACCCAAGAGAAACAATTGGTTGTATAAGTGGAGCTTGTCCGTAATTCACACGCCAGTTTTGGTCACCAACAAAAAAGTAGCCAGTAATAACTTTACCCGCTTGTTTAGCTGCAAGAATAAATCCTTCCATAATAGTCTTATGTGTAAAGACAGAGACCTCGCTAACGCGTGATGCTAGTGGTTCTGGGAAGGCAATAAACATTAAGATCGTAGGTATAAGTGTAATGAGTCCAGCTAGAATCATGATACTAAGATGCTTAATTCTGATGCTTGCTCTCTGCTTACTAAATAACCACCAAGCCATAAGTATAAAGGGCATAAAGATTGCGATGGCACGGTATGCTGGGTAGGTATAAAAACCTAGCCCTAGAAGTACACCAATGACTGCCGCTTTTAAAACTGTTTTATTACTCCAATAAGACTGGAATAATAGATAGATTAAACCCAGAATAAATGGAACTAGTATCGAACGAAAACCTGACCTGGATAAAGCAATATGCCATGGTGAAGTAGCTAAGATTATTCCTGCAATTATACCGGTTGTTTTATCCTTAAGTTTAGTAATTATCCAGATAAACAACGTTACAGTTGCTGAACCTATTAATGCTGATAGTCCGTAAACTTGCCATACTCCAGATCCAAAGACAGCAAAGAAACCCTTAAGTAATACTATATATAAACCCTCATTGTGTTCACCAAATCTAAAATAGAAAGGCTGAATAGGAGAATATAAAGCCTCTAATCCATTTATGGCAACATCTGGATATAAGCTGTCTATCTGACTGATCTGAGTAAAACGCAGATAAAATCCGACTATACTAATTATGCCAGCTAAAGTTAAAAATAGTTTATTTTTCATCGCTGTTCTCTCATTAAGATAATGTTATCTATAAATATGCGACTATCTGCAGCCCCAGCGTCTTGCTCAATTAGTATTTTATTAATACTATCGCTATTAATATTTAAAAGTGATAGTGGTATATTCACAATAGCCCAGCCCTTTTCTCCTCCGATTAAAAAGTCATTTACCATAACTTTATTGCTCTGTTTGTTTTGATCGTCAGATACAGATAGGCTTATAACCTGTTCCACATCTTCTCTATACAGATAGAACTGAATATTTGTGTATGATTGAGTAGAGACTAACTCTGGGAATACAAAGACGGCGCCTGCTTGTGATTTCTTGAATTTAATTAATATTGATTTAAAACCTTCAACTGACATCTCGAGGCTCTTGATATCAGTGTCAGTTTCCCATCCTTCTTGGACAACATTTACCTTGAATTCATCGTCATAAAGTATATATTGAGAAGGTAAAGCGCTGAGATTTGTTTGAGCTTGCTCATTAATCTCTCTGTAAACTTCAGCCACATTATCACCTTGAAGAGCTGCGTAAACTAATTTACCGTAATCAGATGGAATATATTTAACGTGGTCTTCAAGTAAACATGGACAACCTATGTCATGAAAACTCCACGCTGCCCAGCCAATATCTAGCTGCTTGGCATAGCGGATTAGCGATGTAACATCTTTTTGACTCATACGTGGATACGCGTCTGCGCCAAATTCTCCAATAAAAACAGGCAAATCTTGAGCTATTAATCCAAATATTTCTTCAAACTCTTCTACACTATTGTAGACATTTGCTCTATAAACTATATTGTCAAAAGGCATAGGATTGGCTAGGTATGGATTAATTTTGCGACCCCAATCTTCACCCGTAACAAAGATTAATGAGCGAGGATGAACTTGACGTACTTGAGCTATTAATGCACTATAGGCATTAAATATTTCCTCATGGGTAACATCATGCGGCTCAAGCATTAAGTCGTATAAAACAGTTGGGTCGTCTCTGTATTTATCAGCAATATCCAGCCACATTTTATATGTCCCTTCATCGGGTAGTTGATTGAATGTTGTGACATATGGATGAATGAGTACATATGCACCTTGTTGTCTCGCTGGGCGTATAACCTGTTTCTCTAGAGCATCTAGTGTTCCTGCAGGATCACGCAGATAATCCTCTTGAATGATGCGAGTACGTATAATGTTAGCTCCCCAACTATTTATAACATATCTCGTAGCCTTTGGATTCCACTTTTGTGTATCCCCTCCCCAGTTAACACCGGCTATATTTACGCCCCGCAATAGGACTCGCTCTCCTGATTCGTTAATGATATTTTTTTCATCTGTACTAAGCCAAGTGGCAGTTTTGTTTAATCCCAAGATTTGCCTAACAACACTTCCTGTGTCGTTAATAAAAGAACTCCTAAGACCAGGAAAGATAGAACTAATAAAGAAAATATTAACCAGAATAATAAATATAATTGGAAATATGGATTTTAGGTAAACTATGATCCCGCTAAGCGGGATGAAACACTTGATTATTTTTAGTAAATTTTTATTCTTCATTATTCTTTGTTAACTTTGTTAACTTTGTTAACTTTCCGCAAAATGTAACGAATCTGTTGGTCTTTTGTTCCAGACTTAATTCCCTGGATAATCTCTTCTGCCTCTAGCGTTGTACTACCTCCAGTATAATTAGTGAAGTCTATAACTAAATCACTATTGATATATGCGTTGTAGAGGATCGTGTTATTTTCTACTGAATATGTATCGATAAGATTCTGCCGGTCTACGATATAATCTATAGACTTCCAGGTATTATTAAGCCTCTCAATTGTAGCTGGATCCCTGTCAACTTTTTTGGCCATTTCAGATAGGGGAAAACTAATTGAGTTGGCTCCGTATGGCAACCTAAGATCTAAGAACATCCAGTCATCACTTATAATCACATCTTTTTGGGAGAGATTTTGTCTGATATATTTAAGTAAAGCAACTTGCTCATTAACACGATTCTGAGTATATAGTTGCCCCCCAGTCAGCAGCAAGTAAATAGTAACAATTGGTAGGACTACAATGAGACTTTTGAGCAGTAATTGGCGTGCTAGGATGGACATCTTATGATAGACGAGATTGATCACTAAGCTTATGTTGATTGTCAGAAATGTCAGCACGGGAATAATATAAAAACCTTGAATTAGTTGTCCGCGCAGAAGAAACGCGCTGTAGCCAATTGTTGCTATTAAAGAAGTGATGATAATTGAATTGCGCTTATATAAGCTGTACATTAATAGTGCCAATGTTGAGGCAACGCCAATTACTAAGAATGCTCTGTCTAACCCTAGCCATTCCGTAAGAGAGAGATCAAAGTAACTATTCTTGACCCAAGGATACTCCCCTCCACCTCTCCCCAACTGATATTGAACTGTTTCAATTAAACTAACATGCTTTCCACCAGTAATTTGATCGGATAAAAACTCATTCCTAAGTAAAGCAGTTAAGGGAAATAGCCCAATAATAAATAATGTGGTGATGAGCCAAGTGCCGATGGCATACAGCTTCAATGCGCCTTTGTTTAAGCTCCAAGCAAGATACAAGTAGGCTGGGTAGACGAATAAAGCAAACTCTTTAGATAAAGCAGCGATTCCAAACGTCAGCGCTGACATGATAACCCTTTGCAGATTTCCGGCACCTGAAACAAGTAAATATAATGAGACTACTAGCCAAAGATTTTGGATATTATCTAGTAAAACCTGTCTATGAAAATAGATTGATAGTGGTGAAAATATTAGAAAAATTGTTCCAGCTAAGGCGATTATTTTCTTGCTGGTGACTTTTTCTAATAGTAAATATGTAAACAAATTTGCGACGCTAGCTACTATGACCATCAGCAATCTTGCAGATACAATAGATATTCCAAAAGTAAACGGACCACCTGTAAGTAAAAACCAGAGCCCTATAAATATCCACCCCAATGGAGGGTGGTCATAAAAGTAGGTATATGGGCTTAGTTGTCCACCATTTACTGACCACCATCCTTGCGCAGCGTAGATACCCTCGTCAACATAAAATTCAGGATATTGCCAGAAATTAATAAAATGGGTGGCAAATGTCCCAAAGAAAACAAAAAATGGAAATGTGTATTTGTTTACTATTCGTTTCATTCTATATAGTATTGTTGTAATCTATGAGTATTGTAGTGTTCTGTTTTTTCCCAGTTATTATCTCCTAGTAATATCTGAATTCCCCCTCTCAATGAGGAATATGCGAGTACTAGCTGATAAGGAAAATAAACTATAAGTAATAATATATAAATCATAGCAGAGCTTGCTATCTGATAGCTATACTTGAATTCATATAAACCGATGAGCATTAGAATAATATGGATAATCAGAAAATAGAGAGGTATAAATGAGTATAAAGTTAGCATAAATGGAACCCTAGAATTCAAAGCTAAAGTTGGTAAGATAACAAATCCAATTAAACTAAAATGATAGATCACGGGTTGTAAAATAACGTATAGAGCAAGTAACTGCTGTTTTAAGGTAGGAAGCTTGGTCCAGATGCCACTAAAAAGTATCTGAAAATATCCTCTATTCCAGCGTGATCGCTGTTTAATAAATGAATTAAGATTTGCTGGTGTTTCTTCGAGAGTTGCAATACGCACATCGTTAATTGCCGTGATTTTGTATCCTGCCGCTGATAAACGCATTCCAATATCTGCATCTTCCGTGAGCTTGGTGTCATCCCAACCTCCTATGCTCTGTAAAACAGAACGCGCAAAGAATACCGTATTTCCACCAAGAGGTGTAGCGCCTAAATCGCTAAACATGGGAATTACCGATTTAAACCAGTAGTAATACTCTAAGACATTTAATGGAGCAAACCATGATGCGTTAACAGTAACTAACTGCACTGCTGACTGAACTACATCTACTTTTCGCTTGCTAAATGTTGAATTAACTGCAGTTACTATATCCATATGAGGTTCGTCTTCAGCGTCAAATACTCCAATAAAATCACCAGTTGCATGAAGCAAGCCCTCATTAAGAGCTCTTGCTTTGTTGACTGGATAACCCGCGTAGGTAATTAGTTTTATATCTGTTCCATTTAATTCAGGTAATAGTTCGCGCACCTTATTGATTGTGCCTGTATCGTCATTGCGAATAACAACAATAACCTCAAATAATTGCTTAGGATAATTAATCTTTGCCATTGCTCGCAGCGTGTCCTGAATTACTTTTTCTTCGAATCTCGCTGGAATAATTAAGGTAAACTTACTCTTAATTGTAGATAAGGTCTCCATATCTGGTTTTAGATGTGTAAGGTCTTTGTCTATAAACCATGAATATAGTAGCCCATAAGTAGAGAAAGCTCCTTGGAGGATAAGGAGTGTAGTAAATACAAACAACAGCGAGCTTATGAGAGTTAAGCTTAAAAGCTGAGTTAAGCCCAATAATCCTAGTAAAAATACTGTAATAATAAGTACTGCTTTCATATCCTATAGTGTAGTGATTATTATACCTCCATTGAGTTCAAATGCAAGTTTATTTACCAAGAAATCTCTAGAGGGGTTTGATTACCAATGAGGAAGTTATTGGAGCTCCACATTAACAAAAGTAACTCCGTCATTCAATGGATGTGGTTCTACATCACAACCTTGAAATGGACTTACTTCTTGCATGTTTTGTGATCCTCCACGATCAGTTAACCCCATGGAGAAAGTAACATTTGCTCGATCATCACCATATCTCCAGCGATCCATCTGTAAACTAACTGCTGATGTTTGTGCATCTGGTTGACCGTCTGCTGTCCATTTTATAAGACTAGCATGGCTTTTGAATGCATCTGGAAGCTCCACTCGTGCATATGAGCGGACTTGAGCTGTTCCCTCTGTGATCATTTGTGCAACTTGTTCGCTGTTTAAAGAGTATGTCTGGCCTGTTCCCACTACTTTGCCGTTTTTAACCTCGTCGTGTTCGTGCATAGTTAGGGAGAATGAGTAGGGATTACCATCTGAATCGAGCTCCACATTAACAAAAGTAACTCCGTCATTCAATGGATGTGGTTCTACATCACAACCTTGAAATGGACTTACTTCTTGCATGTTTTGTGATCCTCCACGATCAGTTAACCCCATGGAGAAAGTAACATTTGCTCGATCATCACCATATCTCCAGCGATCCATCTGTAAACTAACTGCTGATGTTTGTGCATCTGGTTGACCGTCTGCTGTCCATTTTATAAGACTAGCATGGCTTTTGAATGCATCTGGAAGCTCCACTCGTGCATATGAGCGGACTTGAGCTGTTCCCTCTGTGATCATTTGTGCAACTTGTTCGCTGTTTAAAGAGTATGTCTGGCCTGTTCCCACTACTTTGCCGTTTTTAACCTCGTCGTGTTCGTGCATAGTTAGGGAGAATGAGTAGGGGGATAATATTTCAGCTGCTTCTGCTGCTGGTGTAGCTGTTTCTACAGCTGCTGGTGTGTTCCCATTTGGATTAATCCAAGAAGCTTGCAATGTAGCCATGGCTTCTGGTTCGTTAGCCATGATAGTTGCAATTGGTGATGCGTTATCTTGATTACTGACTATCTTAAGTGCAGCTTCCTGAACTGAAGGAGCACATCCGCCAGTTAGTCCAGCTGCCAAAGTTAGTCTTAATGCTGTTTCTCTTAAATTCATATTTATTAAACTCGAGAGGTTATTATAACTGGATATTTTATCTTTGTCAAGACTATGGGTTTGTAGTTACTAGCTTAAGGCAAGACCTTTCATTTTATGCAAGGTCTTGCCTTGTCTCGTAAGCGAGCTACTAACTCTAGCTTGACACATGTAATGTAATATCCTATAGGTTAAGGCTATAAGGGTTTTGAATCGCATATGTTATAATTAATTTATGAAAACATCTGTTTTATCATTTCGGACTGTGATTGAGAAAGATGGCACTTCGTACCATGGGCATGTTCCTTCCTTGCCAGGATGCCACACTCAAGGAGAGTCAATTGAACAAACCCGCAAATACCTTAGAGAAGCAATAGCTGGTTATCTTAAAACACTTAAAAAACAAGGGTTGATAATTCCCACAGACGAAAGCTATGAATCTGTTGAGTCCTTTGACATGCGTAGCCTTTTTGAAAATCACCCCTCTTCTCAATCGTATGTCTAATATTCCTGTTATAACTGCTCGAAAACTGATTAAACTTTTAAGAAAAAATGGCTTTGTTCATTCTAGAACAGAAGGTAGTCACCAGATATTTTTCCATCCAGGAAACAAGCGCATTGTTTCAGTTCCCGTTCATGCTGGAAAAGACCTTGGACGTGGAATCACCCGAGCGATTTTAAAAGACGCTGATATCTTACCTGAAAGCTCTCTCTAAAATAAACTGTTTATTGTCAAGACTATGGGTTTGTAGTTACTAGCTTAAGGCAAGACCTTTCATTTCATGCAAGGTCTTGCCTTGTCTCGTAAGCGAGCTACTAACTCTAACTTGACACATTCATAAAGGCAACCTATAATACACGACTATGAGCAATACTCTTACAAAGAAACTCTTTACTATTACTGCGTTGGCAATTATTCTAGGGAGTGTGTTTGGTTTTTCTGAAAGCAATGTGGATGGGAAGTCGGCCAGTGCTTTTATAGATAAGAAGATCAATAAATCTGGGACTAGTGATTATTATGATAATCTAACCGGATCAGATGCGTTTAAACCAGGAGAGGTAATCACCTACAAGATTTTTGTTCGTAACACCGGAGATGTAGATATTGTAAATATTCGCGTTAAGGATATATTTTCAAAATATGTTAACTATCACTCTGCTCCATCAGGAGGAGACTATAAAGATGGCGTGTGGGAAATAAATATAGGAACTCTTGCGCCTGGCGACACCAAAACATTAATGGTTCGTGGGTTAGTTGTGGGTAATCAAGACTTACCTAGTGATCAAAGCTTAATTTGTGATCTTAAAAATCGTGCGGAGATGCATGGTGATGTTTCTGGAGGTTTACTTGTAGCTGATGAGGCAGAGTTCTGTATTGAGCATGGAGTGATTACAACTACTGCGGTTACCACTTATGGTAAGGGTGGACCAGTTGCAGACTACTTACCTGAAGCAGGAGCTGGCAGTGTGATATTGATCACTTCACTTCTATCTGGAGCAGGTCTGGCTTTCCGCAAGTTTGCTAAATAAGTTGGTTGAATCGTCAACTAATCGTCAACCTTGCTACTCTGTAATCACCTGGGATATTCTAATATCGTGTTCTGCTTGTGGTAATTCTGAAAAGATCTGAAAAGAAAAAGCGAGAGCTATGGTTGGAACGGAAAGATTTTCCAGAAAGCGGTCATAGTATCCCGCTCCTCTACCAATGCGTACACCGCTTTTTGTGAAGGCACGTCCCGGAACAATAATTAAATCCAGATCACTGGGGTTAATAGCTGTATTTTCAAAAAGCTTAACTGACGAAAGACTGTTCCCTTCTATTTTTGGAATATAAAAATCCTTTTTTATTTTAAATAGCGATTGTATTTGTACTTCGTCTCTAAGTGGCAAATAAACCATTATCTTATTAGATTTATCAAAGGACTGGCCTTTGATAAAATTGTCTATAAGAGAGGTGCTGTGGCTAGTTAAATCCTCAGTAGATAATTTGTCAAATTCTTTTTTGATCAAATCTCGGTAATACTGTTTGTTTTGCATCTTTTGGTAAAATGAATATAGGTAAACTATGAAACATATGAATATAGACATTATAACTTTATTTCCCAAGATGTTCTCTGGACCATTCGAGGAATCAATAGTACAAAGAGCTCAGGATAAGAAACTTGTTCAGATAACTATCTACGACCTGCGTAACTGGGCTTTGGATAAACGTGGAACTGTAGATGACAAGCCTTATGGAGGAGGCACGGGAATGCTCTTGCGGCCTGAACCAATATTTGATGTAGTTAAAGATATTAAGTCCAAAAGTCCGACCAGTCACTTCGTAAAAGGTCGGACCTTAAATACAAGGGTTGTGCTGTTGGATGCGGGAGGAGAATTATATAATCAAAAAAAAGCAGCTGAATACAGCAAGTTGGATCAGCTTATTTTAATCTGTGGCCATTATGAGGGAGTAGATTATCGTGTACACGAACATCTAGCTGACGAAATAATCTCCATTGGAAATTTTGTTCTAACGGGTGGAGAAATTCCTGCAATGCTTATAGCTGACTCAGTGACTAGGCTAATACCTGGGGTTTTAGAAAAAGAAGAAGCAACTACCATTGAATCATTCTCTGATGAGATGACATTGGAATATCCTCAATATACCAGACCTGAAATATACCAAGGGCATAAGGTCCCAGAAATATTACTATCTGGTGATCATGCAAAGATAGATAACTGGAGAAAAGAAGAGAGTATTAAGAGAACTGAAGTTAATCGTTCAGATCTGGCTTAATATTTAGCCTAATTGTTTGCATATCTGTGGATGCAATATCCGTAAGGTAGTGTTCGTCTGCTGTTGTAATAATTGTTTGGTATCCAGGAATAATATTTTGAATAAGTTGGCGATGCTGTTTATCTAGTTCAGAAAAGATATCATCAAGTAAAAGAACTGGTTTTTCTTGGGTTTGGTGTTCCAGATACTTAAGCTCGCCATATTTTAGCCAAAGCACCCCCATGCGTTGTTCTCCTCTACTCCCAAATTGATCAAGATTAATTTTAGACTTTTCATTATTTAAGCAGAGAATAATATCGTCGCGGTGAGGGCCTACTAAGGTGTATCCTGCGGAGAGTTCAGCTTGTTGGTATTTTAATAGACGCTCTTTACTGATAGCGCTATGGTCATAGTTAAGAATAAAATTAAATTCAGGCGTATGTTGATTGTTTAAAAAGCTAATACATTCTTCGCGAAACTTTGTAATTATTTGTCCGTGCATAATTACCAAGCTGTCCCAGTGAGTTAACTCATCTTCACGAAGAGTATTTTCCTCTCTCATTCTGTATAGTAGTTTATTTCTTCTACGTATTGCTTTTTCATATTCCGTCAAAGCGTGGGCATATTTTCTGTCTGTTTGGATAAGCACGCTGTCTAAAAAGTTTCTGCGCCTTGCCGGGGATCCAGTTATTAGCTGAATATCCTCTGGACTAAAAACAACAGCGTTAAATTCTCCTACGAAATTACTTTTTTGCTTGCCTACTCCATTTACCAGATATCTTTTTCCTGCTGTTCGTGTTCCGTTTGTTGTTCCGTTTGTTGTTATTATTGTCAGCTCTTGTTTTCCATTTTGATTAGTTATGAATCCTTCAATTCTCGCTAGTTCAGATTCATGTGCAATTACAGCTTTTTCTACCAGTGCTCGAAAACTTTTGCCTGTGGCTAGTAGATAAATAGCCTCTAGGATATTTGTCTTGCCTGCAGTGTTAGGCCCCACAATTGTGGTTAATGTAGGTGAAAACTTAAACATATGATCGTTGTATACGCGAAAATTATGAAGCTTAATATTTTGTATGAACATTAAAGGATAATAACATTAATACGAAAGCTTGGAGTATTATTTGTTAATAATAAACAAAGTTTCCATTTTAGAAGAGAGTGAAGGGAAAAAACCATCCGTGAGATGTAGATTGTTCTTCTTGAAGAGATCTTTCCACCAAGTACGTGAGAAAACAGACACCCTTGATAGGTCGTGTCCATAAAATTTCTGCATCCACCAGTTTTCTGTTGTAAATACTTTATGAAAACAGTGTTTACGGCTTACTCGGCAACATTCTCTCAAGGCTTGGGGTAAATTATGCTCATCAATGTGGCTAAGTACGTTAAACGTAGCTACAACATCAAATGAATTGCTGTCATATGGAAGATGAAGAATATCACCGTATTTGAGATGTTTTTTGATTCTTGGATTTGCTCTAGATAAAGCATATTTAGAAATCTCAATCCCCTTTGCATCAACTCCCAATAACCTAAGGTAGTGCACTAAATGTCCAGTAGCACAGCCAACATCAAGCACTGATTTAGGCTTTAGAAATATTTTTATCATGAGAGCACGGTATATGTTGGCTAAATTGACTTTTAGTTTGCCCGTAAATTTAGTTGTGTATCCACGATACCCAACGCCTTCCTCATAGTATTCGCGGTTATAAAAAGATGCGTCAAGAGAAAATGGAGAAATGACTGTTCCATGAAACTTCTTGCCAGTCATTAACTTTTCCATATTGGCAATATTTGTACCTCTTAGCACGATTACAGTAAGTCCGAGTTTTTGTGCTTCTTTGGCGGCAATTGGATCCCAAGGCACATTCATCCCTGGTGTCCATTCACTTCCAATAAGCCGGCGGAAGTATTTCCAGGTTGTGCGTTCTATTGGGCGAGCATTTTTATCTATCCGAGGGTCTGCAGTATAGACCATATCTACGTTACTTAAGTTTATAAGAACTTTAGCCTTATGCATTTTAGCTAATAACACTGCGCAGTAGTCTGTGGACCAGCCGGGTTTCCAGCCAGCAGCGACTACTACGGGTTCTTTTACGCCTGGTGCCATGCGATCATACTGATCAATGATTTTAGTGTGGGCAATGTCTTTAAAGATTGTACGGATAAGATGGGCATTGATTCTAGTAGCATGAATACCTAGCCAGTCCAGGTCATCGCGGGTAACCTCGCCAATTACTTCATTTCCAGCATCGCGATAGCTTCTGGCAGTTGCCCCACCACCAGCAACAATAATAAATCGTCTGTTGTATTGGGTAATTTGAGTGCGAATAAAGGTGTTAAAATCCTGGAGAAACTTGGTGTCTATTCCTCCGTTGGGAACAATTAATGATCCACCTAAGCTTAAAATAATTGTTTCTTCAAATGCCATTTTTACCCATTAAAAAAGAGCCCGGAGGCCCTTAGTTTTGTGTTAATAACGTCCCATTGAGGACATTGCTTAAATTACAAACGATAATTTGATTCTGCATAAACCTACTACCACTCCCTATGTATATATTATGTAATGTAATGGCAGAATAGCAGATTAATCCTTTCCCTGTCAACATTAGAGAATATTATACGTACAATTTATGTATAAAGCAACTTCGTGGAGACAAAGTTCTTCATTTTAGTCTGGAAGATTTCTTTTGAGAAATTGTTGGCATGTTTTATACAGTCTTCTTTTCTTATATTTAGTTTATCTAGTTTTTTCATTGCGGCAACAACTATTTCTAAATTTAACTCATCAAATAACACTCCTGTCTTGCCCTCTATAATTGTTTCTGGTACTCCTCCGCTTCTTAGAGCTACTACCGGAATTCCATAGCCCATTGCCTCAACTGGGACAATTCCAAATTCTTCATCTTTAGCAGGAAAGATTAAAGCTTTCGCATTGGCATAAATAGAAGGTAGGTCTTTATCAGCTATCTCTCCTAAGAAAGTGACCAGAGACGGCGTTTTTACTTTAGATCGCAAATATTCTTCATCAGGTCCCTTACCTACGATAATTAACTGTTTATTGAGTTTTTGACAAGCTTCGATTGCCAAATCTATGTGTTTAGCTCGAGCCAAACGAGACACAACCAGGTAATAATCGCCAACACACTCTAAGTGTGTGTTTATATTAATCTTAACTGGTGGGTAGATTACTGTTGATTTGTGGCGGTAAAATTTAGTAATTCTCTTTTGTGTTTCTTTGGAGTTAGCAATAAAGTAATTAACGCTTTGGGCTATATTGAAATCATAGAGACGTAAAAAATGATTAACAATATAGCTGTATAGGCGCACAACTTTGTACTTATTCCAGTTTCGTGCCGTATCATAGCCATAGAGATAACGAGGTGGAGTGTGTAGATATGAAATGTGTGTAGTGATTTTGGGATTGGTAATAATTCCCCGAGGCATGTACCAAGCAGAAGAGCTGATTACGACGTCGTAGTCAGAAAAATCGAAATATTTCCAGACCCAGGGAGTTAAAAATCTAAGGGGTGAGTGGAATTTTTTTACAAACCAATTTCGCTCCACCCAGGAAGTTCGAATATCCCAGGTTTTAATTCTCTCAGCGTGTGGCCCCAATCCATCCCAGTTTACAAAAGCGGTATAAATAGGTGCTTTTGGCCAGATTTCATGCATTGCCTCAAGCACTCTTTCTGCTCCACCATAGACCTGTAGATAATCATGAACTAGTGCTAGTTTCATTTTAGAAATAGTGCTTTGGTAAATGCTTGCTTGTCATTGTCATGGGTTAGAATTCTTAGAACCTCATCAGGAGATACGAACTTTGCTTCGGAAACTTCCCAGTCGTGATCTTCAGGATTACCTGAAACATATTCCATAAGATAGTAGTGCACTGTCTTATCTATTAAACAATCTTCCCATTGATATTTATATTTTACCAATGGGAGCTTTTTTATAATTTTAGCCTTAATCCCTCCCTCTTCCCCTACTTCGCGAAGTGCTGCTTGTTCAATTGATTCATCGGCAATTTCATCACCCACTAAGCCCTTAGGAAAACTCCAGTGACCAAACTGAGAGTGTTGAGTGATTAACCACAAAAGTGGTTGATCACGAAATCCTGAGCCTTGCGAAGGACTTTCCTTGCATACTATCCCCCCTGCTGAAATTTCTATTTTATTCTTCATAGTTCGCTTAACTTGTTTTATTTTACAGCATTTCTAGTTGCTGGTTATCCTCTTTCTCAACAATTTCTGGTTCTGGTTTTGTTGGTTGATATAACTTTTTAACGCGCGCCCAATGAGAGCGGAAGGCAAGTTTGTCAAAATGTTCTTTGGTTTCAACTGTGTCAAGGCGGCTTAATTTAGCAGTATTTAGATCAAGATCTATGTCAATATCTATAACAATTTGAGCTAATTTTTTAGCCATGAGGACGTCTTTTTTAGAATCGGATAATAATTTTTGCTGTCTACCGCTTAGCTCTTGTAGATGATTATATACTTCCTCTAAAGAACTGTATTTAGTTATTAACTCGCTTGCAGATTTTGGACCGATCCCTTTAACACCTGGGTAATTATCTGAAGGATCACCCATAAGCGCTTTATAGTCAACCATTTGTTGAGGGTGAATTTTATATTTTTCCTCCACCTCTGTTTCACCAAATAATTTTCCTTGAGCTATACCTTTTACGGGCATATACACTTTTGTTTTTTGACTGACCAACTGTAATAAATCTCGATCTCCGGTAATAATAACTGTTTCTAGATTTCTGCTCTGGGCGAGGTTGGCCAAAGTTCCAATAATGTCATCTGCCTCATAACCTGCTTGCTCATAAATAGGAATTCTAAGAGTATGTAGAAGTTCTTTAGTAGGCTTGATCTGGGAAATTAAATTGTCTGGTGTGAGTTTGCGCTGGACTCGGTAGTTTTCATATAACTTATCTCTAAAAGTCGGCAAGGGCAAATCAAAGGCACAGATTATATATGCGGGATTAAATAATTCTATAAAGCTGAGTAACATTTGGGTAAATCCGTAAATAGCATTTATGGATGTCTTATCTTTTAGAGTTAATGTTTCGGGGAGTGCATAAAAAGCACGGTATAGTATCGCGTTGGAGTCGATTAGCAGCAGTTTTTCCATATATTAGTCTTTTTTCATTAGACTATCTAACTCTTCACCGTCCAAAGTCTCTTTTATAAGCAACTCTTTGGCCAAGCGGTCAAGCTTAAGCTTATGCTTTTTTAATAATTGCTTTGCATCTGTGTATGCATTATCTATAATTAACTTTACCTCTTGGTCAATTAAAGACTGCATTTGCGGACTTATCTGCGGTTGCTCAAAATATCCTTTTCCTATCTCAACTTCCTGCATCTGGGATCCAAAGTCTATTGGACCAAGCTTGCTCATACCAAAATCCAGAACCATTGCGCGGGCTATTCTGGTGGATACATCGATGTCACTAGAGGCGCCAGATGTCATCTCTGAAAATATGAGCTCCTCTGCAGCACGCCCGCCTAGCAATGTTCTAATCTGAGCAAGTAATCGGGTTTTTGTTTCGTGGGTTCTATCGGTTTCGGGAACAATTAAATTAAAACCTAATGCGCGACCACGAGACACAATGGAAATTCGGTGCACTGGATCCGTGTCTTCCTGTACGTATGACATAACTGCGTGACCAGCTTCATGGTAAGCCGTCATTTTGCGGTCTTCATCCGATTGTAACCGCTTTTTTTCTGGTCCCAACTTAACTTTAGTAGCCGCTTCTTCAATGTGTTCCATGTTTATCTTTAGCTTATTCTCGCGAGCCGTAAGAATAGCTGCCTCATTCATCATGTTTTCAATATCTGCTCCGGAAAAACCTACTGTGCGGCGCGCCACTTTTTTCCAGTTAATACTTTTTACAAATGGTTTGCCTTTTGCATGTATCATGGCAATTTCTTGTCTACCTTCAATGTCTGGTAAATCCAGCTGGATGCGTCGGTCAAAACGACCAGGTCGAAGTAATGCTGAGTCCAGCATGTCTCCACGGTTGGTTGCAGCAATTACAATAACGCTTTCATTGGGCTCAAAACCGTCCATTTCTACCAACATCTGGTTGAGTGTCTGCTCCCTTTCATCATGACCTCCCATCGCTCCGACGGAGCGCGTACGGCCAATTGCATCAACTTCATCAATAAAAATAATCGAAGGAGCCTGTTTTTTAGCGGTCTTAAACAGGTCCCGCATTCGGGCACTCCCTACTCCAACTAACATTTCCATAAATTCTGAGCCAGCCATGGAGAAAAAAGGCACCTTGGCTTCTCCAGCTACAGCTTTAGCAAGTAGAGTTTTACCAGTCCCCGATGGGCCAACAAGCAATACTCCTTTGGGAGTACGTGCTCCAACACTTGCGTATTTCTTCGGGTGCTTTAGAAAGTCTACAATTTCTTCCATTTCTTTTTTGGCTTCTTGGATACCCGCAATGTCTTTAAAGGTGATTTTGGGTTTTTCCTGATCAAATAGTTTGGCAGTAGATTGACCAAAAGAAAAAATTGAGCTTTGTGCCCCTTTAGCCTGGCGGAAGATAAAAAAGAAGAAGCCAACCATAAGCAAGATTGGTAATATATTTATAACCAGGTCAATAAAAGGTACATTAAAAAAACTATCTCCCTCGATTTCAATCTCAAGCCTTTTTGGATCTATCTGGGCATTTTGCAGGATCTCTACAAAAGAAGCCTGGGGTTCTTTAAAGGATTCAAACTTGTCTCCACCATTATATTCAGCAGTAACTTTACGTTCCTCAACCATTACTTTTTTGATTTTGCCAGCCTTGATATCTGTCAACACGCTGGAGAGAGGCTTTTTTTCTAATTCTTGAGATGCTTGATTTAAGCTGGCTAAAAAAGATAGCGCAAAGAATAAGATTAATCCCCACAAAAAAAGATTTTTGATATTAAGATTTAATTTAAACTCCTTACGAATCTTTTTAATTCCCAAAGATGGTTGTTTCTTAACATTGGTAGGCGCCTGTTTCACGCAGCAATTATACTATGAACACATGTTCTAGAGCTTAGGCACACTTTACTGTATAATAAAGTTTATATGGTTAAAGTACAGAATTTTAAAGTCGTTATTGAGCAAGACGAGAATGGCTATTTTGTAGCTGATGTGCCCTCTATTCCTGGTTGCCATAGTCAAGGTGAATCTTATAAGGAAGCTATTGACAACGTTAGAGAAGCTATTGAACTATGTCTCGAAGTTGCTGAGGAAAATACGGACTATAAGTCAAAAATTGAGTTTGAAGAAGATACTACACCAAGCCGCTTTCTAGGAATAGCCCATGTTCCAGTTAGATTCCAGTTTTCTAAATAATGCCAAAGCTTTCCCCAGTTAAATCCAGAAAACTAATTAAATATTTGCAAAAACTAGGTTTTGAAGAAATAAGACAAAAGGGTAGTCATAAGTTTTTTTCTCATACAGATGGAAGAACTACAGTTGTTCCATTTCATCCAGTAGCAGATATTAGACCAGGTTTGTTACGAAAAATTCTTCAAGACAGGTTGGTCTCTCCCAAAACATATCTACGAACAAAATAAACCATCTTAATTCAATTTACCTCTTGACAATATATCAGTATACTAGTACAATAGTACGCATTATGGATAAAAGACTGAAATACCTAATCAATTCTCTCTTAGCAATAAAAACAGACAAAGCGATGTATGATTTTTTGCTAGGGATATTGACTCCACGAGAGTTACAGGAGTTACCATCGAGATTGGAGATAGTTAAGCTGCTTAAACAGGGAGTTCCACAGCATCGGATTGCAGAAACCTTGGGAACTGGGGTGGCAACAGTAACTAGAGGCTCAAAAGAGATTCAAAAAGGAAGATTTAAGAATATTACCTAATGAAACAAACTAAACGTAAACATATTGGAATTATAGGAGGCGTTGGTCCTCAAGCAACGCTTGAGCTGGCAATTAACTATGAAGCAGTGGCACCACGTATGATAAACTCTATGGAAGTATTGGCAAAAGAAATTGTAAAGAGTTATTACGAGCAAAATTAATTAAATAACATGAATAAAAAAAGAGTGTTATCTGGAATTCGTGCCACAGGCAGACTCCACTTGGGAAATTATCTAGGAGCAGTAAAGGGAATGCTTGCTTTGCAAGATAATAAGGAATATGAGACTTTGTTCTTTGTAGTTGACCTGCATACCATGACTACGCCGTATGACCCAGCTACTCTTTCAACTGCCACGAATGAAATTATACTTGATTATTTAGCGAGTGGACTTGATCCAAAGATAAGTGCAATCTTTGTTCAGTCAGATCTGGCTGATTTACATACGCAACTAATGTTTTATGTCTCCACCTCGGTGAGTATTGCCAGAATGCAGCATTTACCAACATTTAAAGACAAAGTTAAACAACACCCTAAGGGTGTCACCATGGCTTTACTAAACTACCCTATTTTAATGGCGGCAGATATTTTGATTTACAAAGCATCCAAAGTTCCAGTGGGGATTGACCAAGAACCTCACCTAGAAATTGCACGTGAGATTGCACGCAAAATGAATTCTCTTTATGGATTAGATTTTCCAGAACCAACTCGTTTTGCTACCAAGGGTGAATATATTCCTAGTTTAACTGGAGAAGGAAAGATGAGTAAAAGCGTGGAGGGTAGCTTTATTAATCTTACAGATGACTTAGATACGATAAAAAAACATCTAGCCTCAGCTCCAACTGATTCGGGTCAAGAAGATAAAGTTCCTTCTGTTGGTGGGGTAGCTAATTTGTTAACTTTTGTTGAGTTGTTTCAAGGAACAGACAAAAAAAAAGAGTATGAAAAACAATATACAGGGACAGGAATTCGCTATGGAGATTTAAAAGCTGAACTGGCAGAAGCTATTTTTGAGGAATTAAAACCTATTCAAGCCAAACGCAAAGAATTTGAGAGTGATCCAAAGAGAGTTAGGCAAATCTTGGATGAAGGTGCTCAGAAAGCCCGTATAATCGCATCCGCAACCATCAAGGAAGTTAAATCCGCAATGGGCCTTAAGCAGCTAGAAACCCACTCCTGGAGTGGGTTAGGTTGACACCTAAGGATTTAGTCCTTAAATTCTTTCTACAAGAGCAAACCTTGTGGGATTTAAAACCTTGTGGGATTTAAGCATGATCTATGTTGTCCTCGTTGTATAATAAATGGGTTCATTGATAATGCGGGGTAGTGTACGGTTGCACAGGAGGCTCATAATCTCCTAGACTAGGTTCGACCCCTAGCCCCGCAACCAGATTTATTTAAAGCCATCCTTCAAGATGGTTTTTTTGTGGTAATAATTGCCCCGGGAGTTAGTTCACTGTAAAATGAAGCATAGGCCAGTGTAGCTCAGTTGGTAGAGCAAAGGAATCATAAACCTTCGGTCGCAGGTTCGAGTCCTGCCACTGGCACTATTTTCCAAAGTTTCTCTTTTGCTGGGAGTACCAATCTAGGGATTTGTTAAATTCTTCTACAGTAAAATCCGGCCAGAAAGTTGGAGTAAAGTAGAGTTCAGTATCTGCAATCTGCCAGGGTAAAAAGTCCGATAATCTTTGCTGCCCACCAGTTCTAATTAATAAGTCTGGATCGGGTTGTCCGGCTGTATCTAAATACTGCCCAAACTCCTCCTCTGTAATCTCTTTGTGATCTTTGGGTAATTTATTAATGGCTCTAAGTATTTCATCTCTACCGCCATAAGACATTGCAAAGTTGACAGTTATTTTAGTGTTGTTTTTGCTTTGTTCAACCCAACTATTGGTCATATCTTGGATATCTTTGGGAAATAAAGAGAGATTTCCCAGTACTTTAATACGTATATTCTTGCGGTAGTACTTATTTACTTTCCTATTTAAACTTGTGCGAAACAAGTTTAATAAAAATTTAATTTCTTCTGGTTTTCTGTTCCAGTTTTTTATTGCAAGTGCCCAAAAGGTCAAATTCTGGATTCCTAGCTCTATAGAACGATCGATTATTGATTCAATTTTGCTCTCGCCAGTTAAATGTCCTTTAAATTTTGGTAGCCTTTTTTCTTTTGCCCAGCGACGATTACCGTCCATGATTAAAGCTACGTGACTAGGTAAGTGTTCCATAAGTTTAGTATAGCAGATATTAAAAGCCAAGCTATCCACTAAAGTGTAAAGCTCGGCTGATATCTGCTCTTACAAAAATAGATTGAGCCATTCTCTCCAGATAGGAATTTCAGCTTTCATGTTTTTTTCATTCAGAGAACGATCAGACTTCGACTGAGGTATGACATAAGCAGTCTCCCCTGCTTTTCCTAGTCCTAGTTTTTCACGAGCTATTTCTTCAATATATTCTCTACTTTGAATGTGCTGGTATTCTTCACGAAGTAGTGCATTTTCCTCTTGAACCTCATGAAGTCTTTCTTGTGCCTTATTTACCAACTGACTACGCGTAGACAAATCTATGATTGAGCGGGAAAGGTTAACAATTAGAACGATCCCGATAATAATAATTATCCAGCTTATTGTTTTTGCATTCATTAGGTGATTAGTTTATTATATTTATCTAAAATCAAGCATAAAAAGCATTGACGTTCATTTAATAGCATGCTATTATAGGCTAGTCTTGCCCCCAATACGTTTGACTATTATGGATACTAGTTTAGCATCAATTAAAGATCAGTTTATACAGTTCTTAGATGATAAGGGTCGCGCTGTGGCAACTGTCCTTGCATATGGTAAGGATGTTGATCAATTAACCCAATATTTAATCAAAAGCGGGCGCAAGAACATTAATGAGGTGACAGAAGCTGATCTGCAAGCTTTTTTAAAAACGCTTCAGGATAATAGCTATACTCAGAAATCCGTATCCAGAAAAATTAACTCGATCAAGACGCTCTATAGGTTTTTAGTTGGTGAGGGTATTTTGCAGCAAAATGTCGCAGCGAATATTAAGCACCCACACATCGAGCACAAAGAGCCTCGTGTATTATCTAAGATGGAATACCGCGCTCTTCGTGATGCTTCTCGTGAAGATGAGCGTATTTCAGCAATTATTGAGCTATTTTTACAAACTGGAGTAAGAATTGGTGAGCTTGCCCAGATTAGATTGGAAGACGTTACCAGTAATGAATTAGTTGTGCGTAATGCTAGAGATAAAATAGATCGCAAGGTTCCAGTTAATTTGTCTTCAAGTGACTCTCTTAAAAGATACATGGGTGTGCGTCCTCAGTCTGAAAGTGAGCGCTTATTTATTACTAAAACAGGCAGACCCTTGCTCGTTCGCAATATTCGTACAGCAATTGATCGCTACTTCAAAGAGGCTGGGATTAAAGAATGCACCGTAAATGACCTGCGTAATACTTTTATTGCTCATCAGTTGGCAAATAATGCACCTTTGGAGTATGTATCTGCGATCGTTGGGCATAAAAGAGTATCTACGACTGAAAAATATTTAGATCTGGTTGATCTTGGGGATGCTAAATCTAAAGATCCGAAGCTTCAAGAACTTTAACCTTCGTCTCTTTGATTATCTTTCCTGCTTGGCGTGATAAAATTAGCTTTCGGGCGCCTGTAGCTCAATGGCAGAGCACTGATCTTATAAGTCAGGGGTTCTTGGTTCGAATCCAAGCAGGCGCACCCGGGCCTGTAGCTCAACTGGCAGAGCGCTTCAATGGCATTGAAGAGGTTGTGAGTTCGACCCTCATCAGGTCCACCACGTTACAGCTGGGCACGCTGGTTTATTTCCGCTTCCACAACTTCATGGGCTCGCCCATATTTTAGGCGAGAGAGCTTCTTGATAGCTTCGGCAATTTTAAGATTAGACATTCTTTTCTCTGCTTCCAGATCGCGAGTTAAATCAACAGAGAATGGTGGGACTGGTTCGTTGTTAACTTGAGTTCTCATGTATGCATGAAATCTCTCAATATTGATCAGGTCTGATTCATTAAAAGTTGGCTGGAATTCGTGTTGAAGGTAATTAGCATCCGTAACTCCCACACGAAAAGCCACAAGTGTTCCTACGTTACCAAAGACAGCATTTTTAACTTCCTCTTCCATTTGACCAATAAATTGATTAGCCACACACAAATTTAACTTAAATTTACGAGCCTCTGATAAGATTTGTGAGAAATCTGGTGTGGCAAAATTTTGGAACTCATCAACATAAAGATAAAAATCTTTTCGCAATTCACGAGGCGTATCTACCCTACTCATAGCCGCAACTAGGATTTTTGGCACAATCACCAAACCCAAAAACTGAGAATTTTCCTCTCCCAATGCTCCTTTGGATAGGTTGATAAGAAGAATTTTACCTTCATCCATTACTTTGCGAAAATCAAATGCTGACTTAGATTGACCAATAATATTACGCATGGTTTTATTAGTGACGAAACGACCAAACTTAGATACGATGTAGTCTAGTACTTCAGATTTATGAAAATCACTAGTCTGGGCAATTTGATCAGTCCAGTAGCGCCTAACAACTGGGTCTTGAACTTTTGGAAGCAATTGTTGAACATATTTAGCATCAGTTAGGACGCGAACTATTTCCACAAATGTCGCCCCTTCATCACTCATAACTGTCAACATTGCATTCCTGACTGCATGTTCAAAGCGTGGTCCAATAATACCCGTCTTCATGGGATCATAAAGTTTATACATCAACCCAATGATTGAGTTAGCAATAAAATGCTTTTGCTCTTCGGTTTTAGCTTCCAAGAGATTCATACCCATGGGACGGTCTGTATCTGATGGGTCAAAATGAATAACGTCTTCAGCTCGCTCAGGTGGTATCATCGGCAGCAAATCCTCAATAAGATCTCCATGTGGATCCATTACGCAGATCCCCTTGCCAGCGCGAATGTCTTGAATTGCCATGCTTTTTAGTTGCTCAGACTTGCCTACGCCGGTTTTTCCGATGATATACATGTGACGTGCACGATCTTCATCATTAAGATAAACAGGGCGGGTCATGCCACGATAGACACTCTTACCAATATACATTCCAGTTTTGGCCATATTAGCTGGTGCTGGTGCACGCTTGGCGTTTAACCAATAAATGCCTGGAGTTTCAATCGTTTTGTTTGGAAAATGAATAATAGTTGCCAGCTCTTCTGTGGATAAGACGCCGCTACGTTTAAAGCGCTTAATACTCAACATAGGTAAATAACGATAAATCACATCCAACATAAACATTCCCTTAAACCGGATTTTGTTAGTAGTGAATTTATTGTGTGTTGAGTTAAATTGGGAAAAAGATGACTTAATATTGTCCAGGTGCATCTTTGCCAGTGATTTATTGGAAGATGAAACAATAATACGGATTTCTGTCTCAAATCCAGATTTTGACACTTTATTTTCTATTGCTTCAAGTGTTTTAGCCTCCACGTTATACTTGGCCTCTTCTGGATTAGATTCTTTTTTCTTTGTACTAGAGATGTACTCTCTGCCAGTTTTAGCCCAGTCGTCCTTGGCTGGATAGATCATGTACTGGATCATTGCGCCTTCTCCGGTTCCCATCTTGGCAAGACCTGCCGTTAAAGAAGAAAGCGGGTCGGTCGGTAAATCTTTATATATTTTAATTGGCTTATGATCTTCCTTTGCTAGTTTTAATGAGGTAAATTCAACGTGGCCTTGTTTAGAGAAAATATTAAACTCGCTAACTTCTTTAACTTCTGCTCCAGGATAGGCTCCATGAATATGTTTTTCGACTAAGTCTTTAAGCTCCCGAGGCGTAGATACATAAAATCGTATATCACCAGCAGTTGCTACGATTTCAAATGTTAGGTGGTCTGGAATCTCCAGCATTTTAAAGATTCCTTCTCCTCCACTACTAATAGTAGACAATGATGCAAAGAATTGCTCGGCTGCATCGATCTTTACTTCATTATCGCGAGGAAGCGCAACGTGTAGTAGAGCCATGTCCAATGAGCGATCCTCGCGGTTCCTCCAGCGCAGGTAAAGAATTAATGCATATGTTACTAAACCAGCTGCTGCAACTAGAAATATAAAGATAGCGGCAATGATTATATAGAGCTCGAGTGAAGATATTATGTCTGCTGGTTGGATTGTATTGTTTAGCATTAACTTTTTATTAATCTTCCATGTACTTCTTTAATTGCTATATGAGCTTTTTTAAGCTGGCGTACACACCAAATAGACATCCAGCGAACTGATTCCCAGACATGTGCATGTAATCCTTTTACAATTTCATCATCAGTTAATGGTAATTTAACTGTCGTTCCGGTTGTTTGGTTGACTGGGGTGGTGGGCCCGGTGTGTTGTAAGCCTGCTTTTTCTACGTCTTTGGGTATTTCTGGACGTTGAGAAATCTCTTTGACGTGCTCAGCAACTTCTTTGGATTTTTTAACTTCACTGTATTCATGTACAGCTTCTTGTAATCCAGTGTCTGAACTTACGGCCATTGGTTCGTGCTCAATACTAGTGTGAGTAGATGCGCTTGTTACGTCTTGATCATCCTGTGGTTTTTTGTTGGAGTCATCCATGAAATTATTATAGCAGAGACAGCGCTTACGAGATCTGTTTGAAGTTGAATAGTTTTAAACCTGGAATTTGTTTGAAATGTTTAACATTTCTGGTTGCAACTTCTGCGTTAAGAGATAGAGCTGTTGCGCCTATTACAAGATCGACTGTTCCTAGAAATCCAATTCTATTATTTCTACCTATCTCCCCAGCAAGTTTTGCAATATCTTCTGTTAGAACGATTCTCTCAAACGGTTTAAGTAAATCCTCGGCTTTTTTTAGCACAAAGCTTTCTAAGAACTCATAACCTACAAATAACTCAACTAAAACTACAGTTGGAATATATAATTTATAGTTTTTTTCTGTACTTGCTCTTAGTAGAAGTTTAAAATTACTATTGCTCTTTTTAAGATGGTCTATAAATATATCAGTGTCTAATACTATAGATTTCATTTTTTTAGCCTGCTATTGATTGTTTTAATGTCTGTTTTTCTTAGAGCTTCCCTATTTTTGTCTGCGGGTAAATCCTTCCAAGCTCCATGCATGCTTTCAACAAATTTCATGTATTCATCCCAGTCTGTCTCCTTTTTTGGTGGAACTAACACACCGACAGTTTCATCGATTTTTTCATCTACAATTGTTACTGATTCACCACCGTACCTTGCCAGTCGTAGATACATAGATAGATTTTCTCTAAATTCAGATATTGATACGCTTCTTTTCATACCTTACTTATATTACAATATGTACATATTGTCAAGTTACAAAGGCGAAGCCTTTCAAGGCGGGCAAACAAGGTCTAAATTGAGCCTTACTTAAGATTGACTTTAACAACCAAACTTAAATCCGCATGTGCATTCTTTGGTAAAATTACTGTTACCTTTTTCACTAGGATAGTATTTGTCACAATCAGGTTTAGGACAATGGTAATGATCGTCTTCCTTGCTTCTTCCGCAGTGACAAGTTGAGCTATCTTCATTTTCTCCAGTTAAACCAAGTCTGTTCCCTCCTATAGATTTAACTAATGTACTTCCGCCTCCATTGCATCCTGGCATTTGCTGTAGTCTTTCTAATGCGCCATAGCCTGGATCAGGCAACAGTAATAATGGTAAATAGTCGAGTCTTGGGTCAAGCATTGGGACTGCTGTATGTACTTGAGACTCAACACTACTTCTGTATACGCTGTTTAAGTTGAACTCTGAAAGACTTAATACAGTGTGACCTAGTTTACGTGCAACATCCATAATTGATAATCCATTTATGAGTCGGGTCCTTGCTTCCGCGATGAAATTATCCACGGTTGCACGCTCAATTATCTCAAGATCTAATAATTGAGCCAGTCGGTCCAAATCATGGTGAATTGAAGCAAAACTAGCTTTCTTTCCAGCAAGAGTACCACCCATTAAGCTTTGAATTCTATCAACCACCTGATGCATTCCATTAACTCCCTCTTTTGGTGGAATCTCGATTACAGAACCTACTATCAGTTTTATTTGATCGCGCTGATCTAACCCATTGAACCCTGGCAGATCGCATTCAAATTGCTCTAATAGCTGCCTATTTTGGTCTAACGTCATATCTGTTTGTACTGTTGCAGCTTTTATTTCACCATTGTCACCAACTTGATATACGTATGTTTGAGTGTCAAGATATGTAATATTTTTTCCTGATGCTTGTTCCTTAAGATCAGACCAACCCGGTGGACTGGAAATAAAAAAAACTGTTCTTGGTTGAGCTTTTATTAATCGCTCTGAAAGTTCTTTTACGGAGGCGTGAGCAGCTCCCCCTCTCTCTTTCTGATCAGTGATATCTTCGTAGTGAGCGTCACCATAGTCTGGACAAATTAACCCAACTTTACCATTCTCATGTTTTGCTTGGATTTTGATTGGATATACCAGTCTCTCGGATAAGTACTCCAATCTGAATGCAGCAATATCTTCTTTAGTTACAGCTAACCATAGGTTAACTACTTCTTCTCTGGAATTCCCCATAAGCGCACCCTTTTCCAGCATGCTTAGTAATTGCTCGGTTTGCCCTGCAACGTTAAATCCCGTTCCCGGCAGTAACCACCAATCCCCACGCTCAATTGCTAATTCTAATTCTTGTTTTGATTTATCAATTACAGGTCCAATGACTCGGTAATCTAGGTCGTTATGAGTTTGTGGTTCTTGATTAAGTTGAAATGGTATTATTACCTCGTGTGGATAGTTAGGTATTATTCCAGATTGTACTTGTAATTCTTTTAACATATTTTCTCCTGCTCGGGATTATGCATAAGTGAGTTCCTGACTTTACAGTTGCGGCACAGTTGCTGACTTTCACAGCATTCCTCTTATTCTTAATGCAGTTTATTAAATTTTACTATTCCAGATTCTCTCTTCTACTCCAGCTTCTTTATTAACTAAGCGGGCAAGGGCATAGAGATAGTCGGACAGACGGTTCATGTATTGTAACAGATTTTTTTGTAAAATATTAGCAGTAACAAGTCTCCGCTCAGCTCGACGGCAAATTGTTCTGGCAAAATCTAGCTGTGCAGATTTAACTGATCCACCTGGTATATAAAACTGAGTTTGCTGTGGTAGTTTTTTTTGAATCATATCTATTTCCTTTTCAATCTCACTTACTCTTTTTTCAAGCATCTTATTTCTAGCTTCTTGATACTTTTTCTCTCCAGCTAGTAGCGCACAAATATGCATTAAGTCTGATTGAATATTATTAAAGGCCTTGCCTTTAATAAAGCCGATTGCGCTGTTTAATTCATCAATCGTGCCGTAGGCTTCAACTAGTGGATCGTCTTTGGAGATTCTAGTTCCTATACGCAAGGAGGTTTCACCTTTATCCCCTGTCTTTGTGTAAAACTTCAGCATTCAGAGTAGCCACAGCTGTAGCACTTTTTACAGCCTTCCTCGTGAGCAAGAGATGCATCCCCACAGTCGGGGCAGATATCTAGATGTGTGGTAGGTTGCATCATTAGTTGAGCAGGTAATGTGACTATCTTTTCCTCTTTTACTTCTTTATCTGTATTAAAGCTATTTCCGTTTAATTTTGCGTGTCCGTTGGTCGTTGAATTCGTGTGATTCATTATTTTATATGTGCCGTTTGTAGCTGTTACATTAAAATGTGCTCCGAGTACTTTGGCTAAAGCATCTGGCAGGCTTAAAACCTTCTCTTTGCCAAAACCTGTACTAGATCTTCCACCGATACCACCAAGTTGATACAACACGCTGCGAACGCGTTCTTCCCCGCTAACTGGTGCATTTATTCTGAACACGAGTGAAATAAGTCTTCCCATTGCTTCTGCCATTGCGGAAATGTCTGTCCCTCCTTTGCCAATATTTATAAAGACTTCTGATGGTTCCCCTCCTGGATCTGTATTGACAGTAATAAAACTTTTACCAACGGGGGTCTGCATTTTATATGTTGCCCCTTGCAATACAAGTGGTCTCCTGGTAATGGTTGGCATATCTTTTGGTAGCTCTCCATTTGTTTGCTGGCCTGCCACGTTTTCGCCAGATGGCGACTTTACGTGGTCAGTTTCTCGCTCTAACACACCTGGGCGTGACCCTTCTCTCATAAAGGTTACACCTTTACAACCAAGGTCATAAGCCATAGTATAGAGTTCTTTGACGTCTTCAACCGTAAAGTCTGCTGGGGCATTGACTGTTTTGGATATGGAGGCGTCAACATATTTCTGAATTGCAGCTTGAACTCGTACATGATTCTGTGGGGTTAAATCTGCCGCAGAGACAAAGTAATCTGGTCGCTCATCATCAGGATGATCTTTTCTCCAGGCGTCATACAGTGGGTGAAAAATCTTGTGTTCTCCTAGTCTGTCACGACGAGTGAAGGAGAACTCAAATACTGGTTCAATTCCAGAAGATACCCCGGCCATTAGCGAAGTAGATCCGGTTGGTGCTTGCATAAGGATAACTGAGTTTCGTACTCCGTGCTTGCTAATCTTTTTTCGAATTCGCTCAGGAAGTTGCTTAATAAAATATGCATTGAGATATTTGTTGCGTTGAAATTTAGGGAAAGCACCTTTTTCTTTTGCTAGCTCGGCTGACTGATCGTATGCAGCGTCACGAATCAGTTTATAAATTTTATCAATTACCTCTAATCCTTTTTCTGATCCATAGCGTATCTTCATTTTTATTAATGCATCTGCCAAGCCCATGGTGCCTATTCCAATTCGGCGTTCACCTTCAAGTTGAGTCTTTCTGATACCTTCAAATATGTAGACATCCCCATCAATAACATTGTCTTGAAAACGCACCGCTACTTTTACGTGGTCTGCTAAAAGATCGTAATCAAAATTACCACTATCGTTTACAAAAGTAGCTAGGTTTAGCGACCCTAAATTACAAACCCCCCAAGGTGGTAATCCTTCCTCACCACAGTTTGAGATGATCATGCCATTGGCAGAAAATCTATGAATCTTATCTACGGTGATATCAAAGACGTCTTCTTGGCCATCTGAGACAAGCTCAGTAAACGTAGCGATGAAAGTTTCTGTATATGGACCTCGTTTGCCGTAACTTTCTAGAAGCGTCTCTAGCTTATCTTGTTTGTATTTGTGTAAGAAATTTATCTCTTTAGCAAAGCGAGTTAGATTGTCTTTGCTGATAACTAGATCGTGATATGCTTGACATTGATTAGGTAAACTATGAAACAATTGTTTGTATCCACCATGATCGTCTGGGAGAGCTCTTTCCCCAGCTTTTCGCCGGTTAGCATAGATTTTGCTTGCAATACCAAAATTAAGTAGCAAAAGTTGTGTGTCTTGCAATAATTCGTAACTTATAGATGTTAGCCTAACGCTTATTCCTTTTTTAGATGTGCCTGCCACATGTCCATCGGCAGAAAAGAGAGCTTGAATAAAGCCTTTTTGCATGGCTTTAGACCCGCTCAATACAGCTACTGGGACCTTGTATTTGTTCTCCGGAGTTAGTCCATACCGACCAGCTAGTCTCCATAGCCTGGTTGACTCGACAACTGCTTTGTCTTCACTGTCTATGTATTGCGGAGCAATGGGATATGAACGAGCAACCACTTGTTCACCATCAACCATTTTGTGAACATAAATAGCAAACTGTGGGGCTAATTCTTGTTTTTCGCTACCGTAAAAATATAAGGTAGCGTTACCATTTTTCTTGAGTGAACCGTCCCCCACTAACCAGCCCAAAACTCGTCCTTGTTCTAGTGATCCTTGTGTGCCAAATGCTCCGTAGCTTGAAAGTTTAATCTTATCTCCTTGCTGTAGCTTGCCTGCTTCTACCTTGCCCGTGGTAGTAAACACCTTATGATCTTTTGTTAGCCGTAGTTCGTATCCTTCTTTAGTTTTTAGTCGATAAACAGATTTTGTGCCGGTCTTAAAGAAACTAGTTGCACGATAGCTTTCACCATCAACTACTGCTTTGACTGGTTCTCCAGATAGATAAAGCTCGCCAACGGTTTTAATTCCGTCTGAAGTTGTAACTTTGGTATCTGCTGTGACACAAGGATTAACACAGTTAATGCGGTTGAAGTAATAATTATTGTGCCACTTGTTATATCTTTCCATAAATACTACTCCGGGCTCAGCAGAGTTCCAAGCGGCTTCACAGATTTGATCCCATAAATCACGAGCGCGAACTGTACTATGGACATTGACTTTTCCTCCTATATCTAACCAATCCTGCATATATCCATCCCATTCTTTGTCATATTTGGGGTCGTCGATGTCTGGATAAATAAAATTCCAGTCATCGTCATTTTTCACAGCTTCCATAAACTTGTCAGAGACACAAACTGAAAGATTTGCTCCCCGAATACGCGTTAGATCTCTCTTTACATTGATAAATTCCTGTACGTCAGGGTGCCAATCCCAAAGCATAATCATCAAAGCGCCTCTTCTGGTTCCACCTTGTTGAATAATGTCATGAGTAGCAACTGAATAAAGCTCAGCCCAGTTTACTGGTCCTGAAGAGTAGCCATTGACCTTGCTCACACGTGCACCACGAGGCCTGAGACTAGAAAGATTTACCCCTACCCCGCCACCGTGCGCCATAATCTCAACCATGTGTCCTAGGTTTTCTAAGATACCGTTTCGGGAATCTGGTGGATTGGGAATAACGTAACAATTGTAGTAAGTCACATCGTAGCCGGTTCCTGCGCCTGCTAAAACTCTGCCACCTGGCACATACCTAAAGTCCTGCATTACTCGATTGAACTCGTCCTCCCAATGCTTACGATTGCTAGGTTTTTCCTCTTTAGCTATGCCGCGAGCTACGCGAGCCCACATCTGTTTAGGATCTTTTTCGATAGGATCTCCTGCCTTATTTTTTAGGGCGTACCTATCTTTGAATACTTTTTCGCTTACTCCTTCTAGTTTCATAATATTTTTTTTAATTCTTTTTGAAATTCTTCAACTTCTACAAATCTTTTAAAAACCGAAGCAAATCTAATATATGCTACTTTATCTATTACTTTTAAGTGGTCAGCTATTAAGTTGCCAATTTCTCCGCTCTCAATTTCAACTGCGTCACCGTTACGTAATTGCTGCTCAACTTTATTAATTATTTCGTCAATCTGATCGTGCGACACTTTAGTTCTTTCAGACGCTTTTAATACTCCATTTTTAACCTTATTTCGATCAAACTGTTCTCGCTTCCCGTCTTTTTTCTTAACAATTAATGGCTCTGTTTCGATCCTTTCATATGTTGTATATCTTTTTTCACACTCTAGACATTCTCTTCTGCGCCTAGTTATAGCTAATTCTTGCGAATCGCGCGTTTCCATCACCTTGCTTTGATCAAAAGAGCAAAATGGACAAATCATTTTTTTTCTATAAAAGCACTATGGGTAGTGCCAGCCATAAGCGTAAGACATTATTTAGACAGTGTCAATGAAACAAACTATATCAGAAAAGCTCAATAATCACTTTTGAACCTAAGGCTATGTCAGTAATATAACTATAGGCTTAAATGAACATTCTAATATGTGGCAGTAAAATATGGTCAGTTGTCTTGAATAACTAATTTAGTCTATATACCCTATATAGGGCCTAGGTATAGACTATTGTCGGCTTTCTATTTCTAGTATTCTTTGGTTTACTTCTTCTGCTCTTTGAACACTCTCTTCATACCCCTTTTGTAAATTCTCTGGGGCATTATTTTTCATAATAATTAACACTTCCTGGTGTTTGTTCGCAGATTTTTTGTATGTATCAATAGTGTTATTGGAAACAGAATCTTTATCTTCCTTTTGTAAATCATTAATAATATCGATCCCATTATTAAAGAACCCCTGAGCTTCTGCTACGGTTTTAGCTGCAAGCTCATATTTCCCTTTTTCAATCAAAAATACGCCCATGTTTAGCCGCTTATCAGCCATTAGTAGATTAAACTCTATTTTCCTCTGAGGGTCCTGAATAAAAAGATTTAACAACTTGTCTCTAAAAAGTTTGAGTGGATATAGTGCATGGTCAGGAAGGATGCCTGGATATGGTAAATTATAAACCGTTTTGTCCTGTATTTCCTCCATGACCATTATACCTGGATTGTCTATTGGTTGGGCCTGCATTGAGGCTTGTAAAACATCTAACCTGTCCGCCTCCGTCGTTGCCAACATGGAATTAGGAAGCTCCTCTGCAGTAGTCGTGCTAACGCTGTTATTAAAAAACAGGGGGCTAAATAATGCCAGAATGAGAATAAAACCAATTACTGACTGCTTCATTAAGTTCGTTTTTACCTCAATTGAGTTGGTTTGTCAACTGATTTATTCATTCAGTCAGTCATATTTAGCCAATTCAGTTAACATTTTTCTGTTCTTTTTTACGATCTTTTTTAACCATTGTTCTAATTTTTCGTTAACTTTTGTAACTATAAGTAGTTTATTTTTTGTTTCAAATGTTGAAATAACTCTATCCCCTATTTTCCAACCAAGTTCTTTTAGATGTTCTTTAGGAATGGTTACCGCTGCAGAATTACCAACCCTGATTATTTTTTGCCTCATGTTATAACCGTTATAACATCCTTACCGGTGAATATCAACCTGGCCTATCGAAAGAAAATCTAATGGGAGTTTCCATCAAAGCCTAACTTGTCTAAGACTATCCCCATGGTCTCGTTGGGACCGGTTGTATAGGTGTCTAATACTAAGTTGTAATACTTGGGGTCCCAGAAATCATATTTACCGTAGAGTGCCTGCCACTTTTTAATATTCCCCTTTTCACGGGACTCTATCTGCTTTTTGGCTTCATCTACTGACATATTATCTCTGTTGACTAATCTATCTATACGCAAAGCGTCGTCACACGTTAGAAGAACTCGTAAAACTCCTTTAATATCCTTTGCTACAAATCCAGATAGCCAGGCTTCGTAGATGAGTTTGTCTTCATTGGTAAGCTTCTCTTTTGTCATCGCTTCAATGTCCTTTTCCCATTGGTCGGCTCTTGTATCAGAACCTGAGAAATGCTCACTTTTACCACGCTTGCGGTCAAATTCTCGTTGCAGGTCGCCAACGTTAATTCTTTTCCAGCCAAGGGCACGCTCAAGATTCTTAGCTAAAGTAGAGGTTCCAGTGGCAATTCTGCCAGACACAGTGATATTGCTATATTTGTAATTCTTGCCAGCCATGTTAAGAATTATATTCTGGTTGACATATTATTACAAGGATGATAAAAGAGGTTATGGTAAGGGTCGTCAAGAATCAACAATGTTACCTCACATACGACGACGTTCTCCTTTTACCTGAATATACGGATTTTAGCCGAGGAGATATTAACCTAAGGACACAGTTAACCAAAAAAATCGGGCTTGATCTTCCCTTAGTTGCAGCTCCCATGGATACGGTGGCTGAAAGCAAGTTGGCAATAGCTCTAGCAAAACTTGGTGGGATTGCTTTTATTCACCGAAATCTAACTGTGGCTGATCAAGCAATGGAAGTCAAAGCAGTTAAGCAAAAAAACTTTTTAGTTGGAGCCGCGATCGGAGCAAGCTCCGGGTATGAGGATAGGGTGGAAGTTTTAGTTAAAACAGGAGTAGATGTGATAGTGGTTGATTCTGCACATGGATACGCAAAGAATGTAATTGACACAATAAAGTGGGTAAAGAACAAATATCCCAAGCTTCAAGTAATTGGAGGGAATATTGCGACAAAAGATGGCGCAGAGGCTTTAATCAAAGCAGGAGCAGATGGCCTTAGAGTAGGCATGGGACCTGGCGCAATCTGCACCACTCGGGTTATTTCAGGAATGGGAGTCCCGCAGATTAGTGCAGTATCAGACTGTGTTGAAGTAGCAGACAAGTACAGTGTACCAGTAATTGCTGATGGAGGAATTGCCCACTCAGGAGATATTGTTAAGGCATTGGCGGCGGGAGCGGCAAGCGTAATGATGGGCAGCTACTTTGCCTCTGCGGAAGAGTCACCTGGAAAAGTAGTTGATCTTGAGGCTCTGCAAGTACCAGCTAGGTTTAAGAGTATCTTAAAAGATGGCATAAAAATATATAAGTTTAAGGAGTATCGGGGAATGGGGTCGGTAGGAGCGATGAAAAAAGGTACTAAGATTAAGTCAGAAGACGAGTACCATGGTAAGAGTTATAAGGATCGAGTAATGGTCGCAGAAGGAGTTGAGGGCTTGGTGCCTGTCAAAGGAACTGTTAAAGACCTTGTTGACCAAGCTGTTGGAGGAATGAAATCGGGGCTTTATTATGTTGGGGCAAAGAGTATTTCCGAATTGCAAAAGAAAGCTAAATTCATTCAGATAACCCAAGCATCGCTAACTGAAGGCCATCCACATGATATTTTAGTTACAAACGCTGGGAGTAATTACCAATGATAGTTATTGTAGACTTTGGCAGTCAAACCACACATTTAATCGGCAGACGTATTCGTGATTTTGGAGTTGATGTAACAATTATTGAACCAGAAAGAGCCCTTCGACAAGCTCAGGACCTTCGGCCCAAAGGGATTATTTTGTCAGGTGGACCAGCAAGTGTGTACGCACGAAGCGCCCCAACCATAGATAAGAAGGTATTTGATCTGGGGATACCAATTCTTGGCATTTGTTATGGCTGGCAACTTACAGCACACCTGCTTAATGGTGAAGTTAAAAGCGGAAAAAAAGAATACGGCCCAACCACATTAAAAATTGATGATTATTCTGATCTATTTTATGGACTACCACGTGAAACAAGAGTTTTTGAATCACATGGAGACACAGTGTATAAAATGCCAAAGGGTTTTAAGGTTATTGCGAAGACCGGAAGCGTTGAGAATGCAGCCGTAAGAGAAGATAAGCGCAAAATTTATGGAGTCCAGTTTCATCCCGAAATGCACCACACGAAACAAGGCAGACAAATCTTAAAAAACTTCATCACAATAATATGTAATATTGGTGTTCATCCAGTTCGCATTAATACTAATTCAATAATCCAAGAAATTAGAGAAAAAGTAGGAGATAAACAGGTTATTGGTGCATTTTCAGGAGGAACAGATTCGGCAATTGCAGGGGCTTTGGTGGCTAAGGCTATCGGGAAACAGTTTATACCCATCTACATTGATAGTGGCCTAATGCGAGAGGGAACTTTGGAGAGAATTAAGAGTGATTTTCCAAAAGTCTTGGGAATAAAAGTACAGGTAATTAATACCCGCAAAGAATTTCTAAAACGTTTAAAAAGCGTCACCGATCCAGAGAAAAAACGGAAAACTATTGGAAACTTGTATATTGAATTATTTGAGCGAGAGATAAAAAAATACAAAAACGTTGCATTTTTGCTCCAAGGAACAACCTATGCAGACTTTATACAGGCAAAAGGACAAGGAAAAGAAAAATCTGCACACATAAAAAGCCATCATAATGTTGGTGGCTTGCCCAAAAACATGAAATTAAAGCTACTTGAACCACTGCGATACTACTATACCGATCAGGTCAGGAAAATTGGATTATTGCTTAAGCTACCTAAAGATATTGTTTTTCAACAACCTTTTCCAGGACCTGGTCATGCTGTGCGAATAGTTGGAGAAGTAACAGAGAGTAGACTAGATCAACAAATTATGGCCGATGCTATCGTTGTTGATGAACTTAAAAAATCTGGCTGGTACGATAAAGTGTTTCAGTGTTGGTCTGTGATGACTGGAACAAATAGCACTGGTGTAAAAGGTGATGAGAGATTTTATGGGGAAGTTGTGGCATTGAGAATAGTAGATAGTAAAGATCGGATGACAGCTGATTGGTCAAGAATTCCGCATAAAGTACTCGCAAGATTATCTACACGTATTGTTAATGAAGTACCGGAGATCTCGCGCGTTGTGTATGACATCACCACCAAACCCCCAGCTACCATGGAATGGGAATAAATTATAGAGTCGACCCCTATAATAGCCCGTAAACTGGGGCTTATTGTAAGGCTAAGCCTTACTTGGGATTATTCTACCTTGAGGATTTGGGCGAGCTTGGAGGTGGAGGGAGTATTGATTTGATCTGTTACTATTTTTAATTCACCACCAATACCTGCGGCCTGCTTGCGCTTATTATCTAGTTGCGGGTCGTTTTTTGTAACAGCTATCACGTCTGGTTTAATCGCCTTAACCAGATCAAAATAGTCTTTATCTGAATTCATCTCGTTTAGGAGAATTACGTAATCTACACATATAAGTTCACTAAGAATTTCAGCTCGAATTTGTTGATTGAAAATTGGCCGACTCTTTCCTTTAAGTCTTTGCACAGTAGTGTCACTTTCCAGCGCTACAATTAATATGTCACCATATTTTTTGGCTTCTTTTAGAAACTTTATGTGCCCATAGTGGAGAAGGTCAAATACACCTCCAGCTAAAACTAGCTTCTTATTACTGGGTATTTGATCAAGCTTAATAATTTTATTCATACTTTAAGCTCCAGTCCCCCGCAAATACACCGCTTGCCAAGGTCTGAAATTAGAGAAAAATGTTCTACTGGTAAGAGTTTCACCATTTCTGGTAACTGTGTAATCAAAGGCAACTTTCGATCCCCAAGCGGCAAAGTCTACCTGTTTAACAGATCCAACAGGGAGTGATGGATCGTCCTGATAAAGTGGTTCTGGAGGCGATTGCTGATCCCAGACACGGTGATTTGAGATAGTAGTTTCTCTCCCATCAGAAGTACCATAAATTTCATAAGTCAATTTAGCTTGGGCGCTGTCAACTTTTGTTTGAATTAGTATGTATGCGGTGGTGTCATTTTTAAAGCGAAAGTCCGTTGATGGTGCATAGACTGTTGCGTCAAGCCCTGGCTTAAAATTGCCTTTTTCATAGTACACCACACGGTAAGAATGAGCCTTTCGTTCTGTGATAGGAAGCCCCGCGTCCAATACAGCGCGAAATAAAGTGGTGGAATCTTGGCAAACTCCTCCCCCATCACCAAGAACTGTGCGCCCATCTTTGATAACATAAGCAGCCTGATAACCACTTGAATAAGAAATATCTCCAACTGTATCGTTAAACGAAAATTCCTCACCTGGAGGAATAAGTGTTCCATTAATACGACTTGCTGCCAGCGATAAATTATGTATCCTGCCTACTGCAGAACCAGTAAAGTATGAAACACCTTGACTTAAAAGATCATTAATTCCTAAGCTATTTGCGTCTTGATTCACAATTTCCGGTTGAGTAATGACTACACTTAGCTCCACTTCATGAGTCTGTGAGTCGAGATTCTCTAACAGTATTAGGGCATTGGTTAGTTCTACGGATGCTTGTTCTTTTTTAAGTTCTTGACCAGCATCGGCTGGTTTAAATGCCGTCACTTTCCCATTTTCTAACTTCAAGAGAGCATTTTGAGGAGGATGATCATGACTTTGTGCATAAGTATCTATAAGTACTGCTATTTTTTCTGTGTCATAGCCTCCCTTAAAATTCAATAAGCTAATGATCCGTTCCCCGTCCAACTCTTCCATGTTATCTGCAATGTGAATAGATAATGTTTTAGATAAGAATTTCTGTCCACGAGCTAGTGTACTTTCCAGTTGGGAGCTAGATATGGCTACTTCAACCAGTTTTACTGGTAGCTTTATGTGGTTAAAATTTAGCATGGCAAGTTGATTATTTATTAAGTCAATAACCTCTTGCTGTGGTAATTCTTGCCCATCTTGACCTGGAATTGTTTCTAGCGTATCCTCTACTAACTGTATTTCGGTTTTCTGTGCTGGAAAACTGAGTTGAGCAGAAATCGTGGCAATCGATGCCTCAAGTTCTAAATTATTAATTTCATAGCTCACTGGTTGATTGTTAAACTGTTGGGTTAAAAGTTTTACGATACTGCGTTGGTTAAATGCAGCGTCGATAGAGCTACTGATGCGAGGATTATATTGTAGTTCCTTTAAGGATAATTCCCAAGTGGTGTTTTGGTGTGTTAATACAATACTTTCTGGTGTATTCTCATTAATTAAAAGTCGAAGTTTATCTTGAGCCTCTGCTCTGGTTAAGGCGCTCATGCTGATTCCAGCAATACTCATACCAGGATAAAGACGATCATTTAAGTAAATGAAGCTCGCCCCAAACCCTAGAATTATTCCGATAAAAATGACTGTTAATGACCTGATTATTATTTGTTTCACACCTTATAAAAACGGTTGGGTAAACTAGGTAAACTATGAGACACATGAAACACCTATGCTATGATAACATAAGCATGGCTGATAACGAACAAAAAGACCCACAGGGTCCATTGAAATCTAAGCAGACTGATCCACTAGATCCGTTGGAGAGTGCGTATGAAAGCGATGTATTTCATGGAGACCCAATCATGGATGATGAGTATATCGAGCCAGAACTCCCCCCACCACCACCTGCCTCAATTTTTCAGCGCATCTTAAAAGCAATTCCCTTCTTAATTGGAATAATTATTCTACTCCTACTGGGGTATTTGGCCTACAACTACTTTTTAGAACGTAATGGCAAGGGTGGACCAGCAGACTTAAACTATTGGACGCTGTGGGAAGACGATAGTGTTTACCAGCCTCTGATTGAGGAGTACCAGCAGCAGCATTTGGGAGTTACAGTCACATTGCAGAAACAATCAGTTATTCAATATCGTGAGCGACTACAAACACATATTGCCCGTGGGGAAGGACCAGACATCTTTCGCTTTCATAATACCTGGACTCCGATGCTCCAAGACGAGCTATCAGCTATGCCAAATAGCGTGATGACACGAGCTGAATTTAAAGAAGCTTATTACCCTGTAATAGTAGAAGATCTCTCTGTTGGAGAAACAACTGTAGGCCTCCCATTAATGTTCGATGGATTAGTGGTTTTTTATAACAAAGATATTTTACAGGCAGCTGGTTTTAGTGCTCCTTCTGGCGACTGGAATGAGTTTTTACTACAAGCAGAGAACATGACAGTTAAACAAGGTAATAAGATTGTGACGGCGGGAGCTGCCCTTGGCCGAGCAGACAATATTGAACATTTTTCAGATATACTCGGGCTATTAATGTTGCAAAATGGTGCCAATCCTGCTCGTCCTAATACCGACGCTGGCGCGGGTGGGCTGGTGTTTTATCGTATATTCGCCCAGACCCCAGATAACGTTTGGAGTTTGGAATTTGATAATGATATTCTTGCTTTTGCAGGAGGGAAGGTTGCCATGATTTTTGCGCCTTCTTGGGAAGCTTTCACTATTGCTGCTATAAATCCAGATCTGAATTTCTCCACTTCTCCTGTACCCCAGGTTGCTGGCTCCGAAAGCCAAGTTGCCTGGGCTAGTTATTGGGCTGAGGGAGTGAATGCAAAAAGTCCCAACCAACAACAAGCTTGGGAGTTCCTAAAGTTTATGGCACAAAAAGAGTCACTGGAAAAATTCTATAAGCTAACCGCGGAAACCAGGGTCTTATTTGGAGAGCCGTATCCAAGACGCGACCTCGTAGAAACACTAGGACAAAATGACTACTTAGCGCCATTGGCTCAACAGGGTGAGTTTGCCCAGAGTTTTTACATGGCATCGCGCACGTATGATAATGGAATTAATGATGGGATTATTCAGTACTATAAAAATGCAGTTAATAGTTTAGATTCTGGTAATAGCCCCCAAGAAGCTTTGGAAACTGCCGCACAAGGAATCACCCAGGTCTTAGAGAGATTTAATGTGGTAATTGAGTAATATTAATTCTTCGATCAAGAATGTGCTCTCTTCTAATCTCTTAATAGATTATCAGTTGTGTTTTTGTTTCTTTTTTTCATCATCTCTAAAAGGAAGCCTTATTTGTTTTGCTCCCGACCTATGTTCAAGAACTTTAATTATTTCATAATCCGATTTTATTCCCGTATCTGAAATCCATTGTTTTTCACGTAGCATAACTTTAAATAAATCATCTTTAAAAAACCCGTCTTTGTTTTGCTGAACCTTATTAACAAAATCCTCATCGCTAATCGTTGCATAAAATTCTACATTCCCATCACTGAATTTCCATTTATGTCCTTCTATAAACGAGATAGTAGTAACTGTTAAAAACACTTCTCGTTCTTGGTCTTGCAATAGCTCGTCTGGTATTTCAGATAGCTTGAAATAATCTTTTTCCTCTTTTTTAATTACTATTTCTTGGTTGTTTTTTTTAATTGCAAAACTATCTATTCCCTCTTGTGATAAGGGCTCTGTAATCACTTTTTGTATAGATGTTCTAATTTTTACATTTGAAAATAATGCAATTACTCTTGGATTAGTTTCATATTTTTCTTTATCCTCAACTTCAATTATTGTCTTTGTTTTGTTTATATTTTTTATATTTTTTATATTTCGGTTTCTAAGCCAAAGAAGAAAAGCGATTAATCCGCCACTAGGTACTCCAATAAATCCAAGAATTTGCAGAAGATTGGATGCAGCATTTGCTTGGTCAGAGTTAAAAAGCGAAGTTAAACCATCTATTCCACCCTGAACTACGGATAAATCAAAACCAAAAGAACCACTTTTAAAGGTACCTTTTACATTAACTTGAACTTTTGTTTTGTCTCCGTAGGTTATCTTGTTTGTCTCATCCAACACGTCACTTATTGCAAGTAAAGCAGGGGCAAGGTCACGCACATCCATCTCATTGTGCTGTAGGGCATCGCCATCGTAGACAACTTGAAAATATTCTTTTTGTGTCATATTTTTACTTCATTTCATTTTAGAATCTATCTGCTTTCAAGCTTAACAACAAAAAAATCAAATTACAAGAATTTAAATGAGGAAAAAGTTATTGAGTAGACTGTGTCAAACGCTGGACGTTTGACACGCTTGATACAATTCTCCTACTTTTTCCCAGTTAATAATATTAAAGAAGGCGGAGATATAGTCTGGTCGTTTATTTTGATATTTTAGATAATAAGCGTGTTCCCAGACGTCTAGCCCTAAGATTGGCGTGTCACCTTGCATTAGAGGGCTATCTTGATTAGCCGTGCTGTAAACGGCTGTAGATTTGTCCTCTTTTATTACTAACCAAGCCCAACCAGATCCAAAGCGAGTTGCGGCAGCGTTAGTAAATTTTTCTTTAAATTTGGCATAATCGCCAATTGCTTTTGCTAGTTCTCCAGTTGGCTCATTTGTGGTGTTTGGAGACATAATCTGCCAAAAAAGCATGTGGTTTGCATGTCCTCCTCCGCTGTTAATAACTGCTTGGCGAATATCTTCCGGTACGGAGTTTATGTCTTTTAATAAGTCCTCGATGGATTTAGAAGATAGCTCAGTGTGTCCTTCAAGCGCTGTGTTAAGTTTATCTACGTATCCAGCGTGATGTTTTTCGTGGTGAATATGCATTGTAGCCTCATCAATGTATGGCTCAAGCGCATTATATTCGTATGGAAGACTTGGTAGTTGAAAACTCATGTTCTACACTTATACCACAAAAGCTTATGCCAGTGGGGAAACCATGAAACATGTGATAATATTGAGTTATGCTCGTACCATATTCAACACAATTTACAAATTATAACCGCGCCTATCGGTGGACAGGTTTACAAATTACAAATAAGATCCAAAGAGCTGTTATTCAAACCATAGCTTACTCTGCAGTTTTTAATTATCCACTTACAGCCCAGGAGATTAAACAGTATTTAATTTCTGAACTAGAAATTGGTGACTCACTTAATCAATTATTAAATTCAAATTCTATCGAACATAAGAATGGTTATTATTTTTTGCCGGGGTTTGAGAGTAGCGTAGCCCAGCGGGAAAAGAGAAAACCAATTGCAGCTAATAAGAGAGTGATGCTGAATCGTTTCATAGCATTAGCAATGTGTATTCCCACAATAAAACTTATTGGCATCTCTGGCGCGTTGGCCATGGAAAATGCACACAAAGAAGACGATATTGATCTGTTTATTGTTACAACTTCAGGCACCACGTGGTTAACAAGGATGCTTTGTATTTTACTGGCGGAAGGATTAGGTCAAAGAAGAAGACCAAAAGCTACAGACGTACAAAACAAGCTATGTTTAAACATGTTTATAGATGAAGCACACTTAGCGATACCAAAAGCAGAAAGAGATTTGTTTTCGGCTCACGAGGTAGTTCAGTTAAAACCAGTTTATAACAAAGAACACACTTATGAAAAGTTTTTGCTGGTAAATAGTTGGGTAAGCGCGTATCTTCCTAATGCTAGCAATTCAACTAAGTTCGGACCTTCTGCTTTGCATAGGGTCCGACCAAGTCTCGCTCTTGTAATATTTGCAGAACAAGTTGCTCGTTTTTTTCAACGAATTTATATGAAAGGGCGGGTTACTCACGAGGTTCTTGAAGATGGATACTTGCGTTTTCACCCATCAGATGCCAGACGATTTGTGTTTGGTAGGTTCGAGCAAATCCTTCAAAAGGCAATTTTGCTATAGGCTATTGACAAATAGTCACTCTCTATTTAGAATAAGCAATTACTAGGCAAGAGTGCTAAAAATGGGTAAACCATGAAACATATGACAAACAACACAAAAATACAGCCTCTTTTAGACAACGTCTTAATTGAGCCAGCAGAAGAAGAAACAAAATCTCCTGGTGGAATATACTTACCCGAAAATGCCAAAGAAAAACCAACTATTGGTGAGGTTTTAGCGGTCGGACCTGGAAAATTAGACGAGAACGGCAAAATTATTAAACTGTCTGTAAAAGTAGGAGACAAGGTGTATTACAAGAAATGGGGAGGAAACGAAATTAAGATTGCAGGTGTTGAGCTATTACTAGTTGAAGAGAAGGATGTTCTCGCTATTATAAAATAATTAATCATGGCAACAGGAAAACAAATTAAATTCGGTGACGATGCACGACTAGCTATGCAGGCTGGCATAGATAAGCTAGCCAAAGCAGTAATAACTACCTTAGGTCCTAAGGGACGAAATGTGGCACTTGACAAGAAATGGGGAGCTCCAACAGTTGTCCATGATGGTGTTTCTGTTGCAAAAGAAATTGATCTTAAAGACCCATTTGAGAACATGGGTGCACAGCTCATTAAGCAAGCGGCGGATAAAACCAATGATGACGCGGGAGATGGAACTACTACTGCTACGGTATTAACTCAGGCAATTGTTAAAGAAGGAATGAGAAATATTGCAGCTGGAGCAAATGCGATGACCTTAAAACGTGGACTTGATGCGGCAGCTGAAGCGGTTGTAGCAGAGTTGAAAAAAATGAGCAAAGACGTAAAAGATCACGAGCGTATTATTCAGGTTGCAACTATTTCAGCTGGTGATGAAAAAATAGGTCAAAAAATTGCAGAAGCGCTTAAAACTGTGGGTAAAGATGGCGTTGTTACAGTAGAAGAAGGTAAAGGTCTTGAGATTGAGATTGAACACAAAGAAGGTATGCAGTTTGACAAAGGTTATGTCTCTCCATACTTTGCTACAGATACAGCAAAAATGGTATCGGAAATTGAGGATCCCTATATTCTTATTACAGATAAGAAAATCTCTTCTGTTCAAGATATATTGAAATTCCTAGAAAGCTTCGTGAAAATCTCTAAAAACCTTGTGATTATTGCTGAAGATATAGATGGTGAAGCAATGGCAACAATGGTGATAAATAAGCTTAGAGGAACCATTAATATTCTCGCAGTTAAAGCTCCGGGCTTTGGCGATCGTCGAAAGGAAATTTTGGAAGATATTGCTATATTAACTGGCGCAACTGTTATTTCAGAAGACATGGGTCGCACTTTAGACACAATAGTTGTTGAAGATTGTGGGCGCGCAGACAAAATCTGGGCTGATCAGGATAATACTCGTGTAATTGGAGGAAAAGGTATTGCAGCTGAAATTAAGAAACGAATTGAGCAGATTAGAATACAGAAAGACGCAAGTGACTCAGACTTTGATAAAGAAAAACTTGACGAGAGACTAGCTAAAATGGCTGGTGGTGTAGCAGAAATCCATGTTGGTGCAGCTACAGAAGTGGAGCTTAAAGAGCGAAAAGAGAGAGTGAACGATGCAGTTTCAGCAACTCGTGCAGCTATTGAAGAAGGAATCGTGCCTGGTGGAGGAGTGGCGATTTTGCGAGCCCGAAGGGTACTTGCAAAGGTAAGAGAGAGAATGGAGTTTGCTGATGAAAAGACAGGAGTAGATGTTCTTTATAAAGCATTATCACGTCCTCTATACTGGATTGCAAAAAATGCTGGAGAAGACGCAGGATATGTTGTACGCCAAGTTGAAGATAATAAAGGAGTAGATTATGGTTACAACGCAACAACCGGTAAGTTTGGTTCCATGATTAGTGCCGGAGTTATCGATCCTGTTAAGGTAACCAGACTAGCACTACAAAATGCAGCTTCAATTGGGGCAATGGTGTTAACAACTGAAGCAATGGTAACCGAAGAGCCAGAAGACAAACCAGCAGGCGGACCTGGTGGGATGGGTGGGGGCGGAATGGGTATGCCAGGCATGATGTAATCTTTCACTACTCCCCCATTGTATAATTACCCTCATGAGACTAGTTTTGCAAAGAGTTAAACGCGCTTCTGTTAAGGTTCAAAATAAAGCTACTATTAAAATCGATCGTGGCTATCTAATCTATGTTGCTGTTGGCCAAGAAGACACTGTGAATGACGTAACTATCTTAGTCGATAAACTTGGTAAACTGCGATTCTTTCCACAGAAAGATAAGGTTCGGGTAAACCATGAAACACATGACTTTCAAAAATCTATAATAGATATTAAAGGGAGTATCCTAGTAATACCTAACTACACTTTGTACGGTGATCTCAATGACGGTAATCGTCCATACTTTGGACAGGCTGCTGAGCAAGAGATGGCGGCAAAATTGTATAAGCAGCTCTTAAAACAGCTGAAGAAAACGTGTGGTACGACTGTAACTGTTAAAACAGGTATGTTTGGAGAGTTTATGGAAGTGTCCGCCACCAATGATGGGCCGGCAACCTTAGTTCTTGAGCCAGACTTAATTGGCCAAATGGAAAGGGAATTAGAAATAGAAGAAACGGATGATAATTATGCTGAAAATTTTGATGACATGCTCGACAAACTTGGCGTAGACCTAGACAACATATAAAGGCTTCGCCTTTATATGTTGAGAGGCGCTTGACTCCCCTTCTTTTACCCACTATGATGTTAATATGCAAAATTTCTTCAAGGAAATCTCTGATCATAAAGATATTCCTACCTACAAGATGTTTATTGAAGGTAAGTGGCAGTTTTCTTCTAGTGATCGAACAAATGATATTGTTTCTCCGATTGATGGCAAGATTGTGGGCAGAGTTGATGTTGCAACTTCTGATGAAATTAATAGAGCTGTTAAATCAGCAAAGAAAGCACAAGAAAATTGGGGTAATACAAGCTTAAACACCAGAATTACATCAATGATGCTAGTAGCGGATTACTTGCGAGAGTATTCTGGGGAGCTTGGAAAAATATTAGCAGTAGAGATTGGAAAACCAGCTAATGAAGCAATTAAAGAATATGTACGCTCGGCGGAGATGATTGATGCGTTTATTGGTGAGGTCAGAAGTTTGCGGGGCGAAGAGATTCCTTCAGACCAGTTTCCTGGGGTAGAGCTGGGGAAAACAGCAATCGTAAAAAGGGTGCCAAGAGGAGTAATATTAGCGATTGCTCCATTTAACTATCCTATTAATCTAGCGGTGTCCAAATTAGCACCAGCTCTTTTAACAGGTAATACTGTTGTATTTAAGCCTCCAACTTATGGATCAATTTCAGGAACATATTTGACCAAAATCTTTGTTGAAAGCGGTTTACCAGAGGGAGTTATTCAGCTTATAACCGGAGCAGGTTCCCAAATTGGAACTAAAACTACTGGTCACCCAGATATTGCCATGGTAGCTTTTACGGGTTCTTCTGAAGCTGGTGAAACTATCTGTAATAATTCTGGCATGGCAGATTGTTTATTTGAATGCGGAGGTAACAATCCGTTAATAGTACTATCCGATGCCAATTTAGATCTTACAACCGAGCATATTTCAAAAGGGGCATTTTCATATTCCGGGCAAAGATGTACTGGGGTAAAGAAAATCTATGGACTGCGTGCTACTTTGGATAAAGTTATTCCAAGGGTCGTGGAGTATACCAAGGCAAATATGAAGCTGAGAGATCCAATGAATAAGGGGATCAATATGGGTCCAGTTATAACTGAGAAGGCAGCTCATACTATCATGCGTCGTATTAATGACGCAGTAAAACAAGGAGCAGAGCTTGTATATGGAGGAAATGCTGATGGGCCCTATATAGAACCAACTATTCTTCGTAATGTAACGGAAAAAATGGAAGTAGCACATATGGAGACTTTTGGGCCAGTTATTTCGTTTATTGAAGTTGATAATATTGATGATGCAATTGAGATGATAAATGACTCAAAATATGGTCTCCAGGCCTCTATCTTTACCGAAGATGAAGGAACTGGTTTGTCCTTAGCAGATAGGATTAATACGGGAACAGTCCAGATAAACTCGAATCCCCAGCGAGGGCCAGATCACTTTCCATTTATGGGGGTAAAATCCTCAGGTATTGGAGTGCAGGGAATAAGATATTCTCTAGAGGCTATGACAAGGTTAAAGTCAGTGGTATTAAACAGCCCCCACTAAATATGTCTAGTTTTATGCATTCCAAAATTATTCAAAAAACGGTTGATACTGTTACGAGCAGGCTTGGTAATCTTCTAGCTTCTATTATAACTCACACACCAAGTCACTACTCCGAAATTGATAAATTGGTAGGTGCAGTTAGAGTTAAGAGTAAGAAAAAAGTTACTTTATCTACTGATATTGATGATATTTACTATCGATGAAATAGTGTTAATTTTAAGGAGTTAAACCTACTCACAAACCCTTTTTAATCCCAAGCGAAGCAAAGCAAGGTCGCTCGTCGTAGCTTTAGCTCCGACGAAGCGGGCCAAACCCCCCTTCCTCCCGCCCGCGGAAGCGACCCTTTCGGATTGGACGATTTTCCTTCGACTTCGCTCAGGCCTTCGGCTCTGAGGCTCAGGCTCGAAGAGATGGTGAGCCACTCGGCCCTGAGCTCGTGGCCGAAGGACCTGTCGAACCACAAGTTTTTCTTTGGCGGCAAATTCTTTTAATTCGGAAATTTGAGATTCAATACTTAAAATTTGTCGTTCTTCGCTGTCCGTTGATTTTCTGGTGTAGATAAAGTATTTCACAGTTTCCCCTTAAAAATTAAAAATGAAAATTCGGGAAGCCCGCTTTTGACCAGCCCCGCGAGATACGGAGCAAAGATAAAAAATTCCAATTTGCGCTTAAAATCGGCTGGCGAGCCCTCGAGAGAGGCGATGAGCCAACAAAGACATTTCCCAACTGGCGGAGAGGGAGGGATTCGAACCCCCGTATGCATAGCATGCATGGTTTTCAAGACCAGCCCGTTAAGCCGCTCCGGCACCTCTCCCTAGCGGAGGAGATGGGATTCGAACCCATGTGAGCTGTAAAGCTCAGGAGTTTAGCAAACTCCCCGAATTGACCAGACTATCGGACTCCTCCAGTTAGCTTGTAGTATTATAGCAAGAATATGTTTAAGTTCGATAATTTAGGTAAATACCCAGAAATCGCTCATTTTGTTACAAATCGAGAGTTTGGGGAAGTTACGCTTGAGGGCGGACAAGAAAAGCTCGCAAAAGAGCAAAATATTGAGGCTAAGCAAGTAGTTGTTATTCAACAAGTACATGGAAACGGAGTTATTGAGGCTAAAATAGGGAATTTGCAAGAGGGAGATGCCTTAGTAACTAATAAAACTGGTCTATGCCTAGCTGTGAGAGTAGCAGACTGTGTTCCTATGCTACTTTTTGACCCTACAAAGAAGATTGTTGGAGCTATCCATGCCGGATGGAGAGGTAGTGCAAAACAGATTGCCTTTAATACACTTAAATATATGCAGAATAGGCACATGGTAAATCCGGGTGATGTTATAGTTGGGATTGGACCGTCCATTGGCCCTTGTTGTTTTGAAGTAAAAGAAGATGTAGCCAGTCAATTCGAGGATAAATATAAGACAGCTGGAACTATCGATCTCTGGAAGGCCAATTATGATCAGTTATTAATGGGTGGTGTTAAGAAGAAAAATATTGAAGTGGCTAATATCTGCACAAAGTGCAATCTAGATAAATATTTCTCTTATAGAGCAACGGGGGATGCGTCCAGCTTTGCCTGTGGGATTATGTTGCTATAATCCTCTTATGGAGTATAAGAATAGGAAAGCGAGACAATATAGCATTACCGATGAGTATGTTGCAGGTATTGTGCTGACAGGAGCGGAGGCTAAGTCAATAAAGTCGGGTAGAATGAAGCTGGATGGAAGTTACGCCAAAATTAGAAATAATGAGGTGTTTTTAGTAGGAGCTATAATCCCTCAGTATAAGTATTCAAGTCTAAAGGATTACGACCAGCAACGAACAAGAAAGTTGTTGCTTAAAAAGTCTGAAATAATCTCTCTTCAGTCCAAGATTCAGAGCGGGAGATTGACCCTAATCCCCCTCTCATGCTATACTTCTCGCGGTTTGGTAAAGATCAAGCTGGGACTGGCTCGGGGCAAAAAAATGCATGAGAAACGAGACGAGCTAAAAAAGCGAGATTCCAAACGAGAAATTGAAAGAGAATTGAAGAATTACTAACGGGGATGTGTTGATTTGACAGGATGAGTACTTTAACAACTTGCAAGCCGAGCTGATTAACTCGCTAAACTTATCAAAAAATCTAATTGCAGAGGATAAAACCCTTGCAGCTTTGAAGTCCCGTTTGCGCGGGATGGAAGAGGCCTTAATGGCAAAGCGCTTCGCAGCTCGCGCTGCTTTTGCTTACGCTTAAAGGCTGTTTATAGGTCTTTCACTCGATGAAGATTTATAGGCACAAACAAAGTCGAGGCGTCAGATAAAGAATCTAGCCTGATCTTTATCGGAGAAATAAGGCAATCCTTAATGATAAGGATAGGTAAACTATCTTCGATTTGTTAGTTTAATGTCATTAAGTATCAAACTAACTAAGCTTGTGAATGAAGTTGTTTTGCTCGCTTTCTGGACGAGGGGTCACCCCCCTCCATCTCCACCACGTAAAATGGCTAATCCTCTACTTGTATTTTTAAAATTGCTTTCTCCCAAGCGGTGCGTGAGTTGTAGAAAATTTGGAGCATATTTTTGTGTTAACTGCTTAAAAAGCATTAAGCCAGTTTTTCATCAAAAATGTATTGCGTGCCAAAGAGTTTCTCATGGTGGAGCTACTCATAGGGACTGCAATAAAAGATATGGACTTGATGGGTTGTTCTGCTTGTTTAAATACCAGACAACTATAAGAGCTGGAATAACTAAGCTTAAGTATCAAAAATTAACAGATATTGAAGACGAGCTTGTAGATTTAATAGGAACTAATTTACTGCTACAAGGCGAGGCTGAGTCGCTAGATGATCTAGAGGAATTTATCTTTTCTAAGCGTCCTATTGTAGTGCCCGTACCGCTGCATTGGTGGAAACTGGCACAAAGAGGGTTTAATCAGGCCGAGATTATAAGCGAAGTAGTCGCTAGCGAATACGATCTCCCAGTTATGCCAAGAGTCCTAAGACGCAAATTTAGATCATCGAGTCAGACAAAGTTAACAAGCAAACAAAGGGTAATAAATGCTAAAAATATATATTCTGTAAATACAGATTATCTGGAGCAAGGAAAAATTGACCCAGCGCTTTGTAATATTCTATTAGTAGATGATGTAACTACTACTGGCTCTACTTTGAAAGAAGCTGCAATTGCTTTAAAACGCGTGGGTGTAAAGCGTGTCTGGGGAATAGCTCTCGCCTCATAACTTCGAGAACCCGCTTCTCGAAGTTGTTATTCAAGTTGAAAAGAGTAGATTGTGTCTTTGGATAATAGATACACAGTATTGGCTGATTCTGAGACGGTAAAATCTAGTATATTATCTAGCTCTTTCCAGCTATACTGCGCTTTATATAATCCGTCTTCTCCTAGTGTTATTATTCTGTTGCCATCTAAAAGATATAAATTGTCTAGTTCAGGAGTTTTAACCAATTTCATGTTACTCCCAAGTTTTTGCTCTAAACCTCGAATATAATAAGAATCACGCCGACCTCCAATAAATTTTAGAATCTGAGAGCCAGAAGGTGAACCCGAAACAACCCAAATCGCCCCATCAATAGCAAATGTTTGTGGTTCCAATATTTTATAATCACCCAATAAATATGATTTTTTAGAAGAAAAGGTATCCCCAGCAGAAAGATATTTCCAGATAGACCCATCGCTGCTTAATAGATACATATTCCCACCAAAGTATTTTAGATCAACAGCTTCTCCCCACTCTTCATCCTTTTCAATAATAGTTTGATCATTAATTCCAACTATATTTACACCCTTGTCTGTGAGCATATATAAGCTAGAATTAGCTCCGGTAAGGTTGCTTGCTTTTATGAGCCAACTCCCACCGGCAACAACTTCGCTTTTCTTTGTCTGTGCATCCAACTTTGCTACAAGCTGGTTCTTAGAGCTATATAAATACAAATTTGAACCTATTAGGTCTAGTTCATCAGCACTGAGATTATCACGCAAAAGTGAGAGCTCAAAAAAAAGCTTGGGCTCTACTTGGTATGTTGCGGTTGCGGCTACTTGGGCATCTTTTAATTTTTGAAGCAGCTCTTCAACTTGCTTGTATTCAGAATCATTTTTATCTATTTTAAGTAGAAGCTCAGTTAACACTTGTTCTCCTTGGCCCAGAACACTGCGAGCGCGAATGCGATTTAATTCAATCAGAGCTGTTCCCTCCTCTAACTTATGCTCGGCCATTGCAATAGATGTTGAAACTTGATCTTGAGAAACGCTTGGCGTGCTTATCCAACGGACTAATAGAAAAATTGTGGCAGCGATGATAACAAACGCCATGGTTTTAATGGGATAACGACTAATTAAACGCTTTGCGCGGCGCAACTGACGTGTGAAATTAGTGATCCTATGAATATTTCTGGTTATCCCTGGCAAAACAGCTGCAAGCTTCATTCTTGGTAGTTTAATTTTTATTGGCTGGTCTGCCTTTGCAATACCTGTGATCTGTAGCAATAACCCTACAGCTTCAAGCTTAGTTTTGTTTTTATTCTGAACTAGCTGTATTTCGTCAATAAGTTCGTCTATACTATCAATATCTACGAGCTGCCTAATAAAATTAGCTTTGCCCATAGACTCGAGTCCAGGGGTATCAATGAGAGCCAGTCTGTCTCCATCTTGAAGCTTGCCTTGTGTCTGCCCACTTTTATCCAGCAACTCTATGGCTTGACCATTGCGAATTAAAAGAACTGTGGCGTTTGATGTATGCACAGTTACCGAATTAGTGTCAATAGATACGTGTAGCGCGCCTATTGTCTCGATCTGATCTTGAAATGAAGCTAATAGTTTGTCTATTAATTGTTTGCGAGTGCCATTATTAAACTGCAAGTAACCGTTAATGGATAAACCATGAAACATCTGATTTATTAACAAGTGCCGACCTTCGGAGCTGGGAGCTGATTTGAGTTTGAGAATAACACCATAGTTATGCTGAAAATACGCTTGTGACCACACCTGGTGGCCACATATTAATGAGGCAGAGTGAAGCTTGAGGCTCATAGCATAATTAAGCCCAGAATAAAGACACCGATGGCTAGAAAAAGATGAAAAATACTGATTAGGTTAAAAAGTGGAGAGGCCCCAAGCTTAATTGATTGTATCATTAAGTTAACTTGCCTCCAGACTGCGAATGCAAAAAAAATGTACATAAAAGCAATTGTAATTAGCATAAATTTGGCAATACCACCTGGGGTTATGCTTGTCAATAAGTCTAAAAATAAATTACTATTCAAGTTCATCTTTATGTTTAGCTATAAATGCTTGTGCTTTTGATGGTTCGTTTTGCTCCCAAACTTCTAGAATTTTCCTGACAACAGCAGCCGGATCTGGAACGTCTTCAAAGTCTAGATTTGGTTTAGCGCCAGCTGTCTGAATAAATACATCTCCAAAGTTAAAAGTTGTTCTGACGAAACCTGTTCGTCTGAAAGTAATATCTTCCAGTTGAGTAATTCTCGTCGCGGTTTCTTCTTTCGATAGTAAGGATGGAAACTCAATATCCACCAGCCTATGGTTGGTAACCAGATCAACGTCATAAAACCAAAGCAAGAAGCGCATAAATGCATAGCCAAATGTACTCATATACCATATGAATAAAATATAGATAATTAGGTTGAAAGTTATAAACGTAGGCAGAACACCAATTTCAAGTATTAGTGGCACGATGAGCAAAGGCGTAAGCGCTAATAAAATTGCGCTGACTATCCAGGAAATTTGAGTAATGGGATGGCGACGCAATAATAATACAATATCTTCGTCACTTGTTTGTGTCTCAAATCGTAATCCCCGTGGTTTATGTATAAAACTTGCAAGTATCATTTTCTTTCTATATTATACAGTGGTCCTACAATTTGAATATTTGCCGGTGCCCTTAGATTGAAATAGCTTTTAAATTCATCTCCATTAAAACTAATTCCATTAATATTCACACTCGTTGTTCTACCGTTCCCAAAATCTGCTCCGACAGAAACACTAGTAGCATTATCTATTGGCGACCCTCCCCTACTTCTTAGTTCTTGTTTCACTTTGTCTTCATTCCAGACTTCACCCCCATAAGGATGTGCTTTGTCAGTTTGGTAAAAATGATCGCCCAAATTACTGTCTTTCTTTGCCAGCATTATCACATTGGCAATATCCGCAACTTCATTTGGTTTTAGCCATGCTGATTTACCATATTCACCGCGCGAACCTTGAGCAGCATAGAAACATGGTGAATCTTTATCATATGCTTTACTATTAAGATCTTCAAAACTATTTGCGCTTCCGTTTGTATCTTGGGTTCTTTTGGTCCAACTCTTGTTTGATCCCCATACATCTGCTGAACTATAAGTATAGCCTCCATCGGTTGATGAATACCAAGCTATTATAATCTCACCTCCATTAGTTAAAACCTTACCTGCAGTATCATTTACTGCTTGCTCCCATGCGCCACCTTTTGGATCAGTTTTAAATACCTGACAGTATTGATTAGCACAGATAGATTTTCGTCCTCTATCTGTTTGGGCTATAACATATGAGCGAGCGGCAATTGCCTGTGCCTTTAAAGCTTCACTTGGCCAACTTGCTGGGACTTCGTATATTCTTTTGATATATTCTTCTAGATTTCCACTCCAGATAACATTCCCAGCATCATATCCATTCCCATCGTTAACATTGATGGTTGTTTCTATTTGTTGGGATCCATCAAAGCTGTAGTATGCATTTAAAATTGCTTCTGCATTTTGTCCTGCTTGAGCCCTACCCAACGCCCCGTATTGGTTCATACCCACTCTGTGCGGAATTCCGTAAGTATAAAAAGCAAGTGCTGGAGAAAATCCAGGATCAATTTTTCTATCATCTGTGCAAAATAGTGCCCCTGCTCCTAAGCTTATTGGTAAGTTTAAGTTTCCTAATCTTGCGGACAAAATACTTTGTTGGCGGGCAGAAAGCTGGGCAATTTGGCCTTGTAAATCCGACTGGTATGCTTTTGCTCCCGCTACTTCTTTACGAAAGAAAGCAGCTTGTTCATCTGTTTTTTCTTTTACTATCGCAAGTCGGACTTTTTCACTTTTAAGCTCTTCTTTCTTCTCTTCCAGGTTTTTAATAAACAATACTAATTGCACAATTTCGTTACGGTCTTGTTCGAGAACTCGCTTGTTATATCCAGCTAGACGAATGGTCTCACCCAAGCTTGCTTTTGTCCCGAACAGCATCTGGATAGTTAAACTGTCTAGCCTTTTATCTTTAATAAAGAACTCGCGGATGCGCTTTTCAAGTAAGACTTGTTTCTGTGTTAGATTCTTATCTCCCTCATCTATCTTGCGCTCTTTATCTTTAAAACTGGCCTCAACTCGTTTAATACCATCCTGAATATTAGCTAAGTTCTGTTCTAATCCCTTTAGGGTTGTTTCAAGTGGAGCTGTGGCAGATTGACTTTGTTCTAGCTTATTAGATAGATTAGCAAGCTCCTTTTCAATATCCTCCAGTTCTCCAGCTTGAGCAAAGTTCGTAAACAGTAAAGAGTGAAAAGTAAAGAGAATAAGAATAGCTATAATTGCTATGTTTTTTAGTCGCAAAATTTTATTTATAGCTCTCATTTGTTCATTAAACCAAGAAGTTGACGATTATTCTGATATAGTTTATGAAAGTTATTAGCAAAATTTTCTACAAATGAGCTATCGGTGAAAAATGGCAGAAGATCTTCTTTTAAGTAATTCGATTTTATGGCTTGAATGTTTTTATCGAGCAATGTTTGTATTTCTGCTGTTTTGCTAATTTTTGTAATATCCTTCAATCGCTTTAGATTAGGCTCTACTCTCTGTTCCATAAACCAGATAAGATCGTAATAGTCTCTTCCTTTAAAAGTAATTAAACCTCCTTTGTCTTTGCGAAATGTGCGTTGAAGTATAGCAGCAATTTTAGAAGAGCACATATCGGCTAAAGAATATCTGTTAATAATAAAATTAAAGTCTCCGATGTTCTTAATAGAAATTTCCTTCATATAATACTTACTATCCAGTGGGCCCAGATCAATTCGCACAAAAAGAACATTGCTGTCGCTAGGAGTAATATTTAAACCTACCCGGTCTAACATGGGAAACTTTAGGTACATCTGACTCTTATTCCCTGCTAACTTAAATTCAAAATCTTTCACTTGTAGACTGCCAACAAAGTAGTTTGTTAAATCTCTCTCAAATCTAGAAATTGATAGATTATTAAAGTTTGCTACATCAAAATCCAGGTCTTCTGATAATCTGGGTAGTCCAAAACAGAAACGCAGAGCTGTTCCACCTTTAAAAATAAAGCTTTTACCATATCTAGAGCTGTAGACGTAGTTTAATACATATCCCTGCAATGCTTCTTTTAGCAGATTCCTTAAATATGGTGGACTAGCGCTTTTTTTGTTTAGCTGGACTATGCTGGAAAGTTTATTTATTAACATATTTTGCTATCCTCTCCATCTTAGCAGAATTAGATAATTTCACGTAGCTCTTGAATTCTCTAATATCTTCATCCTGTAGCTGACTCCAGTTAATTCGTAAAGATGCTTTAATTTCTGTTTCTAGGTCTTTACCTAAGTTACGTTTTAGATATAAGAAATCAAATAGTGTTTTAGCTTTTGTGGCGATTGCTATAGTGTATGTATCTCCGCTTACTATTGAATATCCTGTAAATAATTTATTCTTAATACTCCGATAAGCAAAACTGCCTAGCTGGTTTTGAAACAGCCGGGTTGATTTATTTGTTATGCTTGTGATTTGGTAGGTTGCTTCAGGAATTAAATTATATTTACTAAGCATGTACTCAAGAGAAAGATAAGAAGGATAACGCAGGATATTTGCTACGTATTCTAGGTAGAGTTCTTTATTAGACACAGAACTATAATACGGATCAGTAACGTACATGCCCTTTTTTAGACTAATTAAATAACCTTTATTAGCAAGCTGCTCAATTTTTTTATCAAGATTCTTACCATCCTTTCCAATAAGCATCCCCGCCGTTGACTTAGTGAAGTACGGTAGCAGCTCAAGCTGAGCCTGATCTTTTATTCCAGATATGCTAATCATAGTGTAGTAATTATGGAATAGATGTTAGAGAAAGTCAAGCATTCGTGCTCAACTTGTTTCGCCTACGAATTTGCGCTACACTTGAACTATGAGGAAAGCTTTTATATTTTTTGTTTTGTTGATTAGTCCGTGGCTTTTTCAGGTTTCTCTGGTGTATGCTCACGAAATAGCTCCTGCTCCGCATGTGTCCATTGCTATACCAACACCTGATGCGGCTCAAAGATGTGATATTTGTGGGTCTTGCTATAACCAAGCTACGCAAGTGAATGATGAACCTGGAGACTATGATCAATGTGTTTTGTGTTTAACAAAAAATACTGCTGGCCATCCACCTGAGCATAAATGGACGCCGTTGGGTTGTTTGCCAACGTCTCCGGGGTTATTTACCCAGGTAATATTGCGTGTATTTGTCTCCATTGTGGGTGGCGTTGCTTTCTTAGCAATTCTCTATGGTGGAGGACTAATTCTCTTCTCGAATGGGATACCAGAAAGGGTTGAGACAGGACGCAGTATTCTTATATCTTCAGTAGCGGGGGTATTACTAGTGATCTTTGCGGTATTTATATTAGAGTTTATCGGCCTGGAGATCTTCGGGTTACCAGGATTTGGAGGATGATGGCAAATATTGGCAAATATTGGCAATTGGTGTTATAATTTAGATTGGGTAAACCATGAAACATATGAGAACAGTAAATATTTCACTACCAGAAAATTTAGCTCAGCGAATTGAAGTTTTGTTAGCACAAAAAGAGTTTGTTTCTCGCTCAGAAGTGGTACGGACAGCGTTAAGAGTATTTTTTACGCTGGAGCAAAGAGTGGATCCAGTTGAATTAGTTCCGTTTACAAAAAAACCACTAATAGATATTAAATCTGAACTTAAAGAAGCAGGTCATGATTCTGTTTTTGTGGATAGTGTGATAAAGGGCTTAAAGGAATCGTCTGTATATAAGTAATCGTAATTCATGCAAATTCTGCCGCTTAAAGCTGTTGCCAAAACATCTTAATATCTACTCATTTCGTATTGATCGTAAATGGAGAGCTATTTTTATAGTGACAAGAGATAACAAAGCAGAGATTATTGATATTAATCTACATTATAGGTAAGATGGATTTAGAATTTGTTGGATTTATAGGATAAAGGAGTTAATTATATGAAGTTATCAAAAATGAGCTTATTTAAGAACCGTCCCTTATTACTTAGTTTGGTTTTGCTGTGCATCTTGTATCTAGCTAGCCCAACAAAAGCATATGCTCAAAACATCTCAATTCAACCAGAAGAATTTAGGACAACTGTTGATGAGTTTGGCATTGATCTCACAAATCTAAATCCCGATGTCGAGTATAAATTAAATATCCAATGCTTAGGTACACAAGTTGACTACAAATATAGCTTTGTGCCCAAGAGTCTAGATAGGGCCTATTGGCTAGATGAGATCCCAACATCTATTAAATTATACATTTACAAGTCAGGGCAAGGAATGAATTGTACTTTTCAATCTAATAACTACGATTCCCAGGTTCACACTGTTACTCTTACATGGGGAAGTAATGGTAAAACTCAAAAAAATTACAAAGTTTTGCCAAGAGAGAATTACTGCAATGTTGAATTTGATAACGACAATATCGATGTTAATTTCGATCTGAGCACCGCCGGCTTTCGTATTTATCCCGTAGATGGGTATATATTTACTGGAATTCACGGAGTTATACTTAGAGATAAAGATAATACAATTATATACAATGTTACCGGTATTATCGCGGATGATGATGGTAAAATAAAAGGACATTTGGATGAATTTGGAGAATTCTCTAACCCTGGCACATATTCAGTTGAATTAATTAAAAATAGTAATCAATTATGCACTGGCTCATTTAATTTATATAGTTATTTAGAACCAACTCCAACACCAGATCCTCAATTCACAGCTGTCTGTAACCAAGGTTACGATGACTACTTGTCTAAGTCTGAAAATTCTGGCAAGACCGCAGCTGAACTTCTTAGTGGCTTTTGTTCTCAGTCGCAATACTCTAGTTGCCATCAGTGTCCTCAGCCTACTCCAGGACAGCCAGGGATTAATCCAAGGGCAATTTGTGAGCAATTAGGAGATAGTAATGATCAGTCGTCGTGTTTTAAGTGTTTTGACCCAAAAAATTATGGTTCTGATGCAAATGAACGCTCTAAATCCCCTGGTTCCTGGACGGCGCTGGGGTGTATACCAACAGATACAGCGGGCTTTGTGAAGTGGTTATTGGGACCTTTCATGGGGATTGCGGGAGGAATTGCCTTTTTGTTGATCTTAAAGGGTGGATATCAGATCATGTTTTCACAAGGAAATCCGGAGTCAATTACGGATGGAAGAGATACGATAGTTGCCGCAGTCTCTGGACTTGTTGTGATAATCCTTTCAGTAGCAATTTTGGAGATAATTGGAGTGGAAATATTAAATATACCAGGATTTGGTAGATAATGATTATAACCGTTAATAAGTTGACAAAAGATAACAGAAACGAGACAAGGCGAGGCTTTTCACTTTAGTGGATAGCCTTGCCTTAAGCGAGTGATTGTCTTATCCGCTTAACTTAAAGGCAAGACCTTCCATTTCATGTAGGGTCTTGCCTTGTCTCGCTTGTTGAATTGTGAACAGTTACTAATCTAGGGTTTGGCAGGTAGTTGATTGTGTATTATGATTACATCATGAGAAATACTAAACAAAAACGCATGAAAGCAATAAAGATAAAAAAGCCGTTGAAACATGGCTTAAAGAAACAAGAGACGAGTGGCCGGATAGGTGGAAATCCAATGAAAGATATTGATATAATTTCATTATGAATGATAAATTGGCATTAACATTACCGGGGGGGTTTGATGTAGATGTTCCTGTTCCTACGGTTGGGGCTGGGACTCCAACTCCGGATGGCTTGCTGCAGCAAGGTGGGATTAACATAGGGACAATTATTAACTCATTGCTGCCTTTGGTGTTTTGGTTTGCCGGAATTTTGTTATTTGTTTATCTTATTTATGGAGGGTACAAGATGCTTACCTCGATGGGAGATGAAGGAGCTATAGAAGAAGCAAAAGGCACGATTACCAATGCAATTCTGGGGATAGCTATTGTATTTGTGGCATACTTTGTAGCCCAATGGATGGCGAGTGTTTTTGGAATCAACGACCTGTTTGGTTAAAAAAGGTGGTTTTGGGTTAAGCGTGCTCCCTTTGCTGGTTTGTTGATGATAACTCTTTTTACTTCAGGTAGTTGCTTGAGTTTGTTGACAAGTATTTTTGTATTCTTTTCCTGACAAATAATGTGAACATCCTGTCCGGTATTAATTGTGAAATAAGTTTCCAGTCCCTTGTTTCGCCAACTCTTAACCGCTTTCATTACGATAAGAGTTCCATTCTGCCAGTAAATCAGCGATGGCCAAGAGGTTAACATTATTGCGTGCAATTCTAATGCTTCCACCTCTAACAATTTTCCAAAAGCCGTAAAATCTTTTGTTTTAATATACTGGATGGCTTTTTTTATTTTATTATCTATATTTTTTAATCGTGTATCCATAAAGAGGCTTGAGCCTGAAATTGTTTGGCCCTCACTGGTAGAGATGTCTTTTTTACTGGAACTTACAAGTGCTACAACGTCAACAATGTTCCAGTGATTGGCATTAAAAATTGTTTTGGCAAAAGACGTTTCGCTCGTATCACCATTCATCCACTGAACAAAGCCATCCGGAATTGAGCGGCAGGCGGATCCAGATCCTTGGCGGGCAAGAATAGAGAGCTCCTTTTCACTTAGATTAAGTCCTGCCGATTTTGCTGATGCAACTGTTAAGGCAGCAAATCCTGAGGCAGAAGACGAGAGACCTGTTGAGCTGGAAAAATTATTTATTGATATGACTTTTGCATGTGTATTAATTTGAGCTAAAGTACGTACGCGGTCCAGCTGCGTAATTGCACGAGCAGATTCGTCTTTGATCGTTTTACCATTAATAATTATTTCGTCTTTGGTATATTTTTGTGAAAATTCAATCGTTGTTGTTGTGGTTAAATTGCTTAGATTCATAGCAATACTACCGTTTTCCGGTAGGCGTAAGTTTTCGTCCTTCCTTCCCCAATACTTAATAAAGGCGATGTTGGATGGGGCTATTGCTGTTGCTTTCATAATTCCAATTGTACACCAGGAGCTCCTGTTTGAATATTAATTAATTCCCCACCTGCAGCAACGATCGCTTGCTCAACTGGTTGCTTAGTTTTGTCTGATACCAGTGCAATCATACAATCTCCTCCACCAGCGCCGGAGAGTTTTGCCCCATAAGCTCCCGCACTTAGCGCGGCTACGCACAAATCATCCAATTTTTCGGTAGAAACTCCTAATTGAACCAGGAGTCCATGATTGATGCGCATGAGATTGCCTAAGCTTTGCCAATCCTGATTTTCAAGACAAATTTTTCCTTGGCTTACTAGCTCTGCTATTGTATTAAAAATGTCATCAAACATCGCTGGATTTTTTTCTTTACGCTTTGCAAGGTCTTTAACAATTGTAGCTGTATCTTCCTTGATTCCTGAATAACCCACAACCAGTGATATTTTTGCTTTAGTAGTTGGTTCAATCTCTTTTCCACCAGTTACAAAGTAAAGTGTGCCGCCAAAAACAGCTGCTGCAACATCAAAACCCGAGCCAACTCCTTGAACGTCTAACACTGTCTGGTAGCTAAGATCAAATATTTCACGCTTAGATAGATTTATACCAGTTAATTCAGCTAATCCTTTTATCGTGCAGACTGCAGCGCCGGATGAGGAGCCAAATCCAAATTTTGCTTTGAATTGGGATTTGGTAGTTATGCTGACACCGTGTTTTAGTGGGTATACTTTGTGAAAATTTCTTACTGCAATCTCGACAAACTGAGCAGGTTTAGGAATCTCTCCTTTTCCAAGCTCTTCCAGCTTTTTTTCGTAGTTTTCTAACTCTACATCCTTAGCATTTAGAATTATTTTTTGGGTTCTGAGCTTTGATATTTGAGCTTGTAATCGGTGGTTTATGGCTGTAACAAGGCATGGGCGGTTATATACAACTGCGTGTTCACCTAATAGCATTAATTTCCCCGGAGCTGAAACTTTAATCGTCATACAACTATTTTTTCAATGCGTACTCCTTCTGTTCCTAGATTGGCTTTCATAACTTCAAGGCCATATTTTTTAATACTCTGTTTAAGCTTGTTAAGATTTTTATGATATACAGGTAATACCCCTGATTTATCCTTAAATCCTCCCCCTCCGCTAATCTTTGCTACTCCTCCGCTTTTTTCTATACTGCGAATAATCGAAGCGGTAGAGTTGCTGACCATACCGGCTTTTTCCAGAAGTCTTCCGTTTTCTTTTATTCCCTTCATTAGTGACAGCTCGTCCTCGTCGTGAATGGCTTGGGTTATCTGTTTAGTAACTATTTCAAAATCATCCACCGAATTTGGTTTGAATTTTTCAACCATTTCTTTAGTTGATTCTTTGGGCTTACCAGTATTGATAAGATAAAAATGCTGGAGCGAATTGGCTACTTTAAACTGAAACTTAAAGAGGGATTTTAAGAATTCAAATTCTTTCCTGTACCAGACAAATCCCCCAAATGTAACTGTTGATGTGTCAACTCCCGAGGGGTTGCCGTGCTGGAACTTGTCTACCTTGTAGGCTAGCTCGTTTATTAATCTGTGGTCAAGTTTAGAATTTCCGGAAGTGGCTACTAAAAATGCAGTTACAATTCCTACACCAAGAGCAGCGGATGACCCCATGCAGGCACCACGTGGGATATCACTTATGATTTCAAGATTGAAATTCGTGGGAAACTTTGCGCCAAGATAGTTTTGCATTATCTCAACAGCCTTTTTTACTAGCTTCCCCTTAGTCATGGCATATCGAGAACCCGCTTCTCGAAGTTCAGGATATGTGGTTAGGGTTACAGTTAGACGCTTGTCCACTGCGGCTGCAAGAGCTGGCTTACCATAAACAACCGCATGCTCCCCTGTTATTATTATTTTCCCCGGTACACTGATTACTACTTTCACTTTATTTTAAATTTAATTCCATAAGGAATGATGCCTTCTTTGCTACTTTCTCTGACTTTGCGTAAAACGGCTTTTACTTTTACTCCGGATTTTAGCTTTAGAATATTACAGTCAACTAGCTGACCGGCCATTTTTACTCCAGATTTAAGCTCTATTAATGCAACAATGTATGGAGCAAATTGCTTAAATCCGGTAGGTGGCGTGCGCACGATAGTCCAAGACAGCACTTGTCCTTCCTGTAATAGGAGTTCTGGAATGTATTTTTGCCTGCGCCAGAGTTTTATTGGACTTATCATATTATTTAAGGCAAGGCCTTTAATTTTTATTAAAGGCCTTGCCTTTATTAGTTAAGATGTGAATTACTGCAGTTCCTCCTGATCCTCCAATATTGTGAGTTAATCCTAATTTAGCCTCTCCTTTGACCTGCCTTTTACCGGCCGAGCCCCTAAGTTGCTCAACTATTTCCACAACCTGCTTTACGCCAGTTGCTCCAACTGGGTGGCCAGCGGCTTTTAATCCTCCCGATGTGTTTACTATTAGCCCCTTACTTCCTAGCTTAAATTGTCCTTTTTCCAGCCTTGGACCCGCTTCTCCTTTTTTAACAAATCCAATATCTTCAAGAGCTAATATTTCAGCTATCGTGAAGCAGTCGTGAAGCTCGGCAACGTTTATTTCTTGTGGATCAATATTTGCACTGGCAAATGCTTTTTGAGAAGCAAGTTTTGTTGCTTTGATTTCAGTAATAGACTCTCTTCCTGCTAACCCGGTGCTATCTGTGGCAACTTGTGAAGCAAGGATTTTTACTTGTTGATTTTTTGCTGTAAGAATTACAGCACTCGCTCCATCTGTGATCGGCGAGCAATCGTATAGTTTAAGTGGGTCGGCAATACATGTGCTGTTTAGCACATCTTGTTTAGTTAGTGTAAATGGATATTGGGCTTTGCAGTTTAAGCTGGCGTGAAAGTGATTTTTAACTGCAACTAGCGCAAGTTGGCTTTCTGTTGTGCCATACTTTTGCATATGCGCTCTTGCCATTAACGCATAAAGAGCTGGAAATGTTAATCCAGCAATACGCTCGTCTTCACTAGCTGCCTGCATTAAGCCCGCGGCGACTTCTTCGGGTGCATAGTCAGTCATTTTTTCGATACCTAAAGCTAGTACGGTTTGATATGAACCGCTTTTTACCGCCTGACAAGCTTGGTGTACGGCAATACCACCGGAAGCACAGGCTGCTTCAACTTTAATCGCTGGAATGTTTAAACCAAGTTCTCCAGAGATGGCGGCTCCTAGCTGTTCTTGATCACCAAAATTACCAGAAAGCATGTTTCCAACATAAATAGCATCGAGGTTCTTTATTTCAAGGTTAGCGTCCTCAAGTGCGCCATAAATAGCTTCTTTCATTAAAGAAGCAAATCCCTGACTCCAGAGTTCTCCAAATTTTGTTGTATATACTCCTGCAATGCCTATTGTCATATTATGCCTGTCATTTTTAAATACTGGATATAGTTTATGTACTCTTTGTCTTTAATCTGTGTGGATACAGAATTATTTTTAGGTAAACTATGAAACAGTAGTTTTCGGTATTCTACTATCTCCTTTGTTACTTCAAAACTAAAAGCATCAGACCCCGCTCCTGAGCCGTATGAAACAACAAAAATTCGTTCTCCTGGCTTTGCTACGTCCAACACTGCTGCAAATCCTATAAGGGTTGAGGCAGAATATGGATTGCCTATTTGATTAATAATTAAACTTGGCTCAAGTTGTGAGCTTGAAAATCCTAGTTCTTTTGCTACTTGTCTTGGAAACTTGCCATTTGGCATATGAAAAACACAGTATTTATAGTCTGTTGGTTCTGTTTTGCTTATCTTTAATAGTTGAGTTGCTGCCTCTTTGACGTGTCTTAGATACGCAGGCTTGCCGGTAAATCTACCGCCATGAGAAGGATATTTAATTCCATCTCTGCGCCAGAAGTCTGGGGTATCGGAAGAATAAGAAGTCATACAGATAAGCTTGGCAATTACTTTTTCGCTTCCTAGAATATAGGCTACTGCAGCCGAACCGGCTGTATACTCTAGCGCATCGTGCGGTCTGCTCTGTGCTTTATCCGATCCGATAACTAATGCCTGATGATATCTTCCTGACTCAATAAGTCCGAGGCTGGCCTGCATACCTGCTGTAGCTGCTTTGCAGGCGAATTCCAGATCTGCCGCAAGATAATTATTTGATAAGCCAAGGGTGTCTCCCACAATTGTAGATGTGGGATTTACTGCGTATGGATGAGATTCTGATCCAACAAAAACTATGTCAATACTTCCAACTTGCTTAAGACTTAACCTTTCACTTCGTAAAGGGTTAAGTCTTGCAATTGCAAGCTGGGCTGCTTCTACTGCCAGAGTTACCGAGTCTTCGTCGATACCCGCTACTGCCTTTTCGTTTATTCCCAGTGAAGTGATCACATCATTGGGATTTTTACCCCAGACACTACAGATTTCCTCTACCTTTATTCGGTAGCGTGGAATGTATGATCCATAACTAATAATTCCTGCTTGTTTCATCTTGCTAATTTTTGGTGCGCCACTGCTAGTGACCCTACTGATTGACTGGCTAATAAAGATAATTCACCAGCAAGAACTGCTCCGGCAAGAACTTCAGCTAATTCCTGCGAGCTACCTACTTTTAGTATTTGAAGTGCTTCTTTTTGTGTGGCAAGTTTAGTCCCTCCACCAACTATTCCCACTAACAAAGCTGGCAAGTAAACACTAAAGTGTAGATCGCCGTTAGCAAGTCCTCTTGCAACGGTGATTCCCATGCTTCCTTCCACAACATGAGCAGGATCTTGTCCGGTAGCAATAAATATGGCAGCAACAATGTTGGCGTAGTGTGCGTTAAAACCCATGCTTCCACTTAACGCGGATCCCAGTATGCATTTTGCAAGCCAAACTTCCTGGATCTTTGGAGCTGTGGTTTTTAGTGTTTCACTTACAACATTGGCGGGGATAATAACTTCAGCCCAGGCTTTAAACCCGCGACCATTTATGAAGTTAAGCCACGCCGGCTTCTTATCTATGTCATAGTTACCGGCAATAGAGATGCAACTGGATTTGGTTTTGGCTTCAATTGTTTTGGCTATTTTGTCCGTAGCAATTGTTGCCATGTTCATGCCCATCGCATCTTGGGTATTAAAGTACAGACGTAAAAATACGTAATTACCAACAGAGCTTGTATCTATTTTTGTTAGCTCGATGTGAGACGACATTGTTTTGGCAATTTTGTCTAAATTTTTTAAATTTCTCTCCACCCACTTTACAAGAGAACCCGCTTCTCTAAGTGATTTAATTTTAAAAACTGGCCCACGAGTTACTCCCACTCTTGATGCAATCGAAACAGCTCCCTTGGATCTTGCGATCGCTTTGCAACCACGATTTACAGAAGCTACAAGTGCTGCCTCAGTTGTGGAAAGAGGTAAAAAATATTCTCTGCCGTTAACCAAAAGCGGGCCGGCAATACCCATTGGAATTTGTGTCGAGCCAATAACGTTTTCACAATTTTTGTTCTGTTCGCCAATTGTATGTTTACCCATTTGCTCTAGATTAACATTGAGCTTTGTCTCTAGATACCCTCTGCGTTCTTTTGCTGATTTTAGGTTGCGTAACTTTGTCATATTTTAGATAAACGGAATGCGGAAAATATTTAACTTGTACATTAACAATGCATAACCAATACCAGCGGGAAATATAATTATGGAAGCTATAATTATGCGTTGTAAGTCAAGCTTGAGAGCGAAACGGAGAGTTAGGTAATATAAAATGCCTTTCCATAGAAATAATATTAAACTAGCTACAACAAATGCATAACTAAAAAGCTGACCAGCTAATGAAGAGGTACGAGGTGGTGGAATAAGAAAATAGAGAGTGGAAGTCATGTAAAACCAGATTAACGTTGGCCAGAGACTATAACCCCAGGCGATTGCCACGCCAGACAATTTTCCCTCACCCTTAAGCAGCCTCCCCACAGAATATATGCTTAACACCACCAGTGCGTAAGTGGTAAGTGTTACCATGGAAATAGTTATCCCGCTTTTGGCTACAATGTACGGGTGAAGTCCGTGTCTTACAACGCCAGCAAAGAAAAAATATAACCCGATAAAAACAAACAGTGGAAAGATTTGCACAGGGTGAACACTTTTAACAATCTCTCGATAGGTTTCATATGGCTTGGCAAAAACTCCATAAGAGTTTTGTATAAACAAGATAAATCCTTTAATAAGTTCTGTCATATTAAAGGCCTTGCCTTTAATATATTTGTCAAAAACCATGTTGCAATACTGAAGTTAAACTAATAATTCTAAGCTGAAATAATAAATAGATAATAAGAGCTAAGATTAAGGCAGATGGAAGAATTGCTTTTATTGGCCAGGACTTAATAAGACCAGTGGTTTGTTTATAGCTCTTTGTTAGAAGCCCAAGATCTTGCATTGGAAGTTCTGAAACTTCGTCCTGCTTTTTTACTAATTGTTGGTACAGCGTATCCTTGTTTGACATATCTAAAGGCAAATTCACGTCTAGCACGAAATAATATACTCTCGGCACTCTTTGCGCTCACCCCGAGTTTTAAGGCAACTTTTGCCACAGGCAGCTCTCTTAAGTAATGCAGTTGTAATGCCTGACTATACTTTGGTCGTAACGAATGCAATATTTCATGCACTCTCTCTTTCGTAATTAGCTTATCCAGTTCATCCTCAGATGTAGTCAAGACATGAAGAAGATGTTCAATTGCTGGAAATCTGGAGAATAATAAGGTTTTAATACGTCGCTTGCGATAAAAATCGGCAATTTTATACTTGGCGATAGCAGTAACATAAGTTTTAAGGCTGGATTCTCCAGCGTAGTCACGAAATGCATCCAGAGAAGCAATTAATGTGTTTTGGAGGATCTCATCAACGTCTCTCTCGTCTTTTATTTTTTGATTAATAAATCCCTTTAAGATGGGGGTGTAAGATTTATAGTATTCCCAGAGAGTTGCTCTTTCTCCATTTAGTATCTGAGATACTAGCTTAATATCCGCTTTTTTTGCCTTTTGCATTTTGAATTGCTATTATACCAGTAGGTCAAAGACTATTAAAATATGGAAGTATATGCAGTAAATTTAGTGGACCCGTCAATTTTTCCACCGGCAGCGGTAATAAGCGACCCTGGCAGTTTTATTAATATCTTGCTGAGATTTGTGTATCTGATTGCGGGTATTATTGCTTTTGGTTTGTTTGTGGGTGGTGGACTTACAATGATCGCCGGGGCCAACAGCAGTGATAGCTCTAAACTAGAAAAAGGGAAACACGCAATTACCTATGCTATTATTGGGTTGGTAGTAATTTTTGGTAGTTATTTCTTTATACAATACATTGAGGGTATATTTGCCATTAAGATACTATAACTTATGATAACTAAAGCTCTAGCGGCAGAATGTATTAAGGGACTAGGGCCTTTTGGGAACTTTTGTGAAGAGGCTGCTACTATTACTGGTGGACCTGAGCAAGGCGCAGCTGTTCTGGGTAAAATTTCCAATATTATTAGTCGTTTACTGGGAGTGGTGACAATTGTGGCGTTTTTATGGTTCTTGTTACAGTTTGTCTCAGGGGCCTTCGCTTGGCTAAACTCTGGTGGAGATGAGGGCAAGCTGGTAGAGGCCAGAAATAGGATAACTAACGCTGGTTTAGGATTAGTCTTAGTGGTGGGGGTGATGGCGATAATGGGTCTTGTACAGTCATTCTTTGGAATAAATTTCTTAGACTTAGAGAGTTTTTCTGGGTCTTTTCTTGATCCAGATGTAACACCTGCCCAAACACCATGACCAAAGCATACGCAGCCATTACAAATCCAGTTGTCAGTCCCTTTAGCTTGGGTGATTTAATTGCTGATGTCTTGTCTTTTGCCATATTAATTGGCTTTATCTTAACTTTCTTCTTATTACTTCGGGGTGCATTGGCGTGGATCAGCTCTGGTGGAGATGAGGGCAAGCTTGAGGCAGCTCGCAACAGGATTACTCAGGCTATTATTGGATTGGTGCTTTTAGTTTCAGTTTGGGTGATTTTTACCTTCGTAGGAGACTTTGTGGGATTGGACCCCACAAACTTACCCATCCCTTCACTACTTGACAACTAATTTTGGATATGCAATTATAGTTACATATGATAGAAAAAGTTTTTGCAGAAAATTTGGTGATTGGAGCAGGTGATGGTGGATTTATTAAAGACATTGAAGCAGGCGTCCTTATAACGTCTTTGATAAGTTTCTTTATTATTATCTCTTTTATTACCGCTTTCTTCTTTCTACTACAAGGAGCTTTGGGCTGGATTACTTCGGGTGGAGATGAGGGTAAGGTTGAGGCAGCCAGAAACAGGATTACTCAGGCTATTATTGGTTTGGTGATAGTGGTGGCTGTCTGGGCACTATTTGGACTGGTACAGGACTTTTTGGGAATCCAGATATTTGGAAATGATACGGTATTGCCTACTTTGGGAAGCTAAGGCTGATTGTATAAAATAATATTATGATAGAACAAGCTTATGCTGCTGCGACATTAAATATAGATCCTACTGGTAGTGATTTTATTAAAAATATATCCGCAGGTAACCTGATCACGCAATTGATAAGTTTCTTTATTATTATCTCTTTTATTACCGCTTTCTTCTTTCTACTACAAGGAGCTTTGGGCTGGATTACTTCGGGTGGAGATGAGGGTAAGGTTGAGGCAGCCAGAAACAGGATTACTCAGGCTATTATTGGTTTGGTGATAGTGGTGGCTGTCTGGGCACTATTTGGACTGGTACAGGACTTTTTGGGAATCCAGATATTTGGAAATGATACGGTATTGCCTACTCTTGGAGGAACGACAAGCCAAGTAAATTGTACTTATGTGACACAAGAAACTTGCCAAGCTGGAACAGCTTGTGATACAAGCAACCTTTGTAAGGCTGATTGTATTGCAAATGGAATAGCTCCTAATCGAAATCTTTGGTATTGCCCAAACTAGATTCTAAATTTGTAAGTCGAGGCGATTCATGAATACGCTCACTTTTAATAACTTCCGTTACTTACAGGTAATATGCTGGAATAAAGTAGACGGTAGTTTTACCAGCTTGTCTTGGCCCTTTAATGGCAAGTATCTCTGGCTTTGCTAAATATTTATTGATAGTTGCTCTCAGGTCTCTCTTATATATTTTAGCAGGGTTATAAAATGTTGTCAAACGTCCAGCGTTTGACACACTTATTAAAAACCCAGTTTTTAATAATGTGATATATTCTAGTTATGTTCACATTTATAAGTAAGGTTTATGGGGAAATTCCCGCCTGGTCCAATACGGGTACGCCTGAACAGCCTGCGCAGATTCAGGACCTGGAGGTGCTATTTGCCAGAGCAGTGAAGTTTGCTGCCTGGGGAGCAGGAATTGGGTTATTTGTGATGATGGTTGTGGGAGGGATAAAACTTATTACATCCCATGGAGATCCCCAAGCAGCAGCTAGCGCGAAACAAACCATCACTTTTGCAGTTATTGGCTTGTTGGTAATTGTAGGCGGCTGGCTTATTTTGTTTCTACTTGGCAGGGTTCTGGGTATAAACCTCTTGCAGTTTACAATACCTATTGAAGCTTGAGGTATAGGCGGGTAAACCATGAGAGTAACCATTCACGAGTTTACAAAGGATTCAAAACCGAGCTTTACATGAAATGGATAGCTTGGCTTTAGAATCGGATATAATCGCTCGCTTAAGGCAAGGCCATTCATTTCATGAAAGGCCTTGCCTT
>Ga0210057_1000206_pt1 | contig 103056 bp, 98 predicted proteins | sample CryGeyCG2114_010_2_FD_183968 | JGI IMG/M metagenome (GOLD analysis project Ga0210057, IMG submission 183968) | Groundwater microbial communities from aquifer - Crystal Geyser CG10_big_fil_rev_8/21/14_0.10 (SPAdes) (version 2) | ecosystem: Environmental > Aquatic > Deep subsurface > Groundwater ...
GTGGCAGGGCGATTCGTCGAGCGTACGATTTAGGTTAAAGCTGCCACGCGCTCCGCGCGTGCGATTAGCCATCGTTACGAATTTTTGATAAAATAGGTTCGAGTGAAGTCGTAAAGACACTCCAGAAAATAATTTCTTTGCCGAACATGCTTTTTTCTTTTTTTAACCCATTTGTTCTCGGATACTTCATCCTGCCAGCTGTTGTGTTTGGCTCTCTGGTCGGCGTTGTCATCTACCGTAAGCGAGAGACGACAATTCGAAAGAAAGTTCACAACACTGCCATTATTTTTGCCGCTCTTGTTTTCCTATCCTTTGCATTTTACACCGTTTATTTAATTCTTGTTTCAACGAACTCAACAAGAATTCTTGGCATAGTAAATATTCCCTTGTCTGGTCTGCCACTCGCGCTATTTGCTTATGTGGTTGAATGGGCGATCGCCACGTTGCTGTTAACAAGAACGTGGTTCAACGGAAACATCGATGATCATCCTACTCGTTTGAAGATGATCACACTTGTTATCCTCACTTTGTTTGTTGTAGTTGGTGTTGTCGAATGCTACCGTTTTACGAACATCGAGCGAGTTCGCGCCGCAACGCGTCCTGACGAGATAGTAAAACTTTATCATTCTCCGTTATCAGGTTACGATAGCGTCCTCCTCTCCGCAGTTGCGGCTAACGAAAATACTCTAAGTGATATTTTGGGTGATCTCGCTAAGGATAATCGTTTGAGAATTCTTCATAATGTTGCGCGCAACCCTCAAACACCCATGGAGTCACTGCGGTTACTGTATGAACATAATAGTACTAATCAAAATGGCGATGGGTATGTTGCCTATGATCTTGCCGTAAATCCGAGCACACCCATAGATATCTTGCTTGTACTGAGTAAGAGCGAAGACGAAATAGTTCGCAGTAACCTTACATTTAATCCGAACCTTCCGGCAGACATTCTGTGCGCTTTACGAGAGGATTCTAAACAAATTGTTGTCATGGAAGCTAAACGTAATCTTAAACAAAGGGACGTCGCCTGTCCTTAGTTCTTTCGCGCAGTTGACAGGTTTCGTTTTTTCTAGCATACTGCTTTGACTAACTGTATTCAATTAATTTTGTATGTCCCAAGACAATCTCATCAAATTGCAGTGCACAAGCTGCAATCGCATAAACTATCACAGCTTCAAGAATAAGAAGAAGCTCAAAGATCGTCTCGAAATCAAGAAGCACTGCGCTTGGTGCGGCAAACACACCTTGCACAAGGAGACGAAATAGTACGTCGCAAGGCGCTTGTCGCACGTCGGAGGGGACGTTTAGGTTTGAGGAGTTAGAAATTTGGAAATCGGCTATTGTTTACGCAAAGAAGGTTTATCGAGTAACGTTGTCGTTTCCTTAAACTGAAAGGTATGCACTTGGCGATCAGCTTCGCAGAGCAGTGTCGGTTTCTAATAATATTGCAGAAGGTTCTGGTGGAAGCGACAAAGAGTTTGCAAAGTATCTAGACATCATGAAGTCAGCCCTAGAAACCGTGAGTAGCATTCATTTGGCAAAAGAATTAAACTACATTAGCGCCAATGAGCAACAGCAGCTCTACAACGAAGCGGAGCTGTTAATCAAAAGAGTGCGCGCGTTCAAGAACGCCTTGAGCGTTTCCTAGCCTTACTATTTGCGACTAGCTGCTGGCTATATGCTATTAGCTATTTGCAATAAGCCAACGCATGGGGGCGTGGTGAAGTGGTATCATGCGGGTCTCCAAAACCTAAGTCGTAGGTTCGATTCCTACCGCCCCTGCCAGAAAAATCCGTCACCGATTGGTGGACGGATTTTTCTGATATGGTTGAAAGTGGAATCGAACCTGGGGAAGGGGTCGGGGAACCGGTAGGTTCCCCGCAGTGGAAGTACTGTCCTCCAAAGGCCGATCCACCTCTGGCGGAAACTCCACGATGCCCTGCAGCAAAAAACCTGCCTGATCCGCCTCCGCCAGTTGGCGGATGGCGGAGGCAGGTTTTTTGCTATACAAAAGAGAGGGCATCGTGGAGTTTCCGCCAGAGGTGGATCGGCCTTTGGCTGAAGAACTGTGGTAGAATATTCTTATTTATATGAAGAAAAAATTACTTTTGAACTGACTATACTATCGACACGTGGGCCATGTTGTAGAAGCCCTGAAAGTATCTGGGGGGTATGCTCTGGCCAACAAAAATGTTGAGGTTCATTTGGTGTTGAACGCCGACTCTCCGGTAGAGCTTGCTGAGGCTTGCCCGTGGATCAAGAAAGTATACCCAATATCTTTAAAAGAAATATGGAAAGACGGCAGTAGGGCAAAATTAATTCAAAGGCTACCCAAGGTTTGGGATTACATTATTACCGACAATAGATCAACTTCGTTCAAGCCGCACTGGGATGAAAACGATCTGATTAGGGCATATAAGGTATTAAATCCTCTTTTGATGGCCAGAATAGGAAAAGATTATCATGACCTGCTTAGTAAGCACGCCGACATTCTTGCCTATGTGCCTAATCCTAAAATTAAACTTACCATTCCCAAAAAAGCTAAAGAATTTGCCAAACGATATAAGCATACTGGGCCTGCAATCTGCATTATGCTTGGCGGCTCAGCAGGAGATAAGCAAAGCCTCACGATAGAGATGTGGCTTAAGATTTGCCAAGCACTTTTCAAAGCTATCCCGAATCTTAAAATCTACTTCACTGGTATAACCAAAAGCGTAGGCGGGAGAACTCATACTGCTGACTTCAATCTCGGTGATGTTCAATACTTAGTAGATAGTCTTCCCAATGCTGAAGCCACATATAACATAGGGCTTTGGAATCAGCTTGCGCTAATCCAAAAAATCAACATCTTTTTATCCCCACATACTGGTTTTGCATTTCTTTCTCCTCTTATCGGCACACCCTGGCTTGAACTGGCCAACTGTTTATGGCCCGCTTACGTATTCAATTATGAACCATTTTATTCAGTACTTCCCGAATGTGGTTCTTGCCCAGCGAAAGAAGAAGTAACAAGGGGTTGTTGTAAGCTTCTTAGTAAAGGGAAAAAAGCCACGTGCATGACAGACAAACTTTTAACAAAGAAGATACCCGAGATAGTAAAGGCGACTCAGCTTTTATTGAATCCACAGTTTACTTACAAAAAGGCACTCAATTTACATCTCAATAAACTCAAAAATCTACCATACGATTTTAGTAGGTTCTGGTTTGTTGATGGGATAAAATCTTTATAACTATAGAGTAATATATTAAGGTAAATTAAGTGGCTGACCTTAAATCGGGGACGTAAACGTACCGACTTTGTCTTCGTAGAATGGTTCTCCGCCAGAGGCGGACAGGTAACGTCCTCCACGAGCCCCTGCCAAAAGAGTTCTGCCGGTCGGGGCGGGACTTTTTTGTTTATGCTAGAGATTATTGAAAAAAGTTCTTTAATTTTTGAATCGCTGTCGTATCTTGTGAGTAGGTAGCGTTCTAGAACAGTACTGTTATTTAGTGATGGTCGTGCACATCGCATTAGTAATTCCAGCGAATGGGAAGCTTTCCTATAAACGGCTTTAGGCCAAACAATACGTCCGCCACTCCTTGTCCTTCAGTGCCAGGGAGCCACGAGGCAACGACGCCATCCCAGTTACTTATATAGGGTGAAATTTCAAGTGGTCTTCCAGAGATGATAATCACAATCAACTTCTCGCTTTGCTTTTTTAATTTTTTGATTACTATTAGGTCTTGATCGCTCAAACGAGGATTTGCATTGTCACCCCATCCTTCAGCGTAGGGTTTTTCCGAAACCACTGCGATACCTACATCTGCTATTTGTTGTGCTGAGGGAAAGTTGGCGTCTAGGTTATACGCAACCTGTGTGCTCTTTGACACCGTATTTTTTATACCTGCCAGTATGGTGGTACCCGGAATCCAGTTGCCATCGACTCCTTGCCACTCTACTGTCCATCCGCCACTCTGACGACCCAAGTTATTGGCTCCCGAGCCCGCTACAATAATGCTACCTACCGAAGGAGATAGCGGTAGAATGTCATTTGCATTTTTGAGCAAGACCTGTGACTCTGCAACGGCTTGTCGTGCCAAGTCTTTGTGCTGCTGACTACCAACAACAGAGAGACCATCAGCGGTTGGCGCAGGTCGATCAAATAAACCGGTTTCAAATTTTACCGTAAGAATTCTGCGAACGGCATCATCAAGACGATCTTTGGTTATGTCTCCTTGCGCTAACGCCCGTTGCATATTAGCTACAAACTCTTTGTAATCAAACGGTGTCATGACCATATCTACACCGGCGTTGATACCGGTTACCATAGATTGATACTTGTCTGAGGTTATTTCGTAGATCGCGTACCAATCAGAAACGACAAAACCGGAAAAGCCAAGCTCCTTTTTTAAGACATCGGTAAGCAGGTAATGATTTGCAGGATTGATGACCTCATTCCAAGTGGCGGTACCTACCATAACGGCTTGCAGCCCGTCGCTGACGGCTTTTTTAAAGGGGGTCAAATGATCCTGACGCAACGCCTGTTCGTCGAGCGTAATTGTTCCCTCTTCTATTTTAAAATCTTTGTTACGTGATGTCCCATACACCATGGCTCCGCCACCAAGAAAATGCTTGGCGGTTGCCAAGACGTTGAAATAATGGGTTGACGACTCTTGCGTTCCTGCCAGATAAGCAGCACCCAATTGGGTAACGTTTGCCGTGTCTGACCCAAAGGTTTCGTAGGTTTTTCCCCATCGAGTATCTTGGGGGACATCAAGGTTGGGGGAGTAACTCCAATATATTCCCGTGGCTGCCATCTCGTCAGCAGTTGCTGTGGCGACGCGACGTACTAAGTCTGCGTCCCTTGAGGCGCCTAGTCCAATAGCCTGAGGAAAAATAGTGGCGCCCAAAACGTTGTTATGACCATGGATGGCATCAATCCCATTTTGCCATCTAAGATATCAAAAAGCTGATCGGAGGGATTGACGCTTGGGCCAAAACCTTTTTTAAGTAGCGTATCAAGAGGGATTGTTTTTCGTTTTCTATACTCATCCACAATAAGCCCGTTGAGTACGTGATATAATAAGGCCTTCATGGTAGCTATTTCTCCTTTTCTGGCGAGATACTTCCACGTCTTCATAAATGTTTCCTGTACCAGATTTTCGCTTATTGCCTGATTTGGCATTTTAAAAAAAGCATACGAATTAAGCCCTTTTGCAAAATCGTTATGCGCTGAGGTTAGTCTACTGTCTCGTTCCTTGTCTTGTGCGGCTGTCATTATAGTTAAACCGAACAAATCACTGTTGAATTACACGATGGTTACAGTGAGCCGGCGTTTGTACTGTTTTTGGGCTTTTTGATCTTTTAGAGGTGGGTTGCTTCATGACCAAGGTATTACAGCTTTCTTTTTTTAAAGAGCAATTACTGGCTACCTCAAGCGTAGCACGTTGCCTCTCAGCCTGCGAGTTGGAATAATAGGACGATTCCTTCGGCTTACTAGTATGAACACAATACATACAAAATTTGAAAACAAAGTTAGTCCCCTGAAAGAAGGTTTTTTGAGCGTATGGCCGAAGAAAGTTGGACCTATACTAAAACCGTAGTAGACGTGCTGCGCGAGCCGTTGCTTATACGTGATAAAAATTTTTGTGTGTGGTTGCCAATGAGCTATTTTATCGTACGTTTCAAGTGGCATCGAAAGAGACGGAACAAAAAAATATACGAGTTAGGAAATGGGCAATGGGCAATACCAGCACTTAGAAAATTTCTTGAAGACCTTTTGCCTAAGAATACTTTTTTTAAAGGTTTTGAAGTTGACCATGCATTTCCGCGTATTGGTCAAAAAATAATGATTTTAAGTGCGCGGTAAATATATTTTGAGCAAACAGCCACAACAAAACAGCTTTCATCGATAATACTTTTAGCCATCGAAGATGTAACCGAAATGATGGTTGTTGCCGAAACACTAGCCGGTCATGCAAATCGGCTTGAAGAAAAATTGGACGAGAGAACGGCAAAATGAGACAGACATATTGAAAAATTAGAAAAAGAAGTAACCAACCTAAAAGAAAATAGTAAAAACATAAGTAACAATGGCGGCTGGCAGGAGCAGCTGCGCCGTCATGTTGAAACAAAAGAATAAGATCGAGTCTTATATAGTTTAGCAATACCAGGGGACACTTCAAAAAGGTTACTGGCAAGAATTGAACAAGAGACTGCAGCAAGAGCAAAGCCGGAGCGTAAAAAAGATACAACCATTCTTCTGTATAGTGGCAGTAATGATTCTCGAATAGAAAATGGGAAACCCAAGGTAATAGAAGAAGCGTATCGTGCTAACCTCGAATACATTTTTGCCATTGCCAAAAAATATGCGGCTCACGTTGTCTGCATTAACGGCAGTCCTTTATTGAAGAGCGTTGTAACCCATGGAGAAATAAAGACGTCTATTTTTACAACGAGCGACCAAAAAACTACTCGGCTATTTTTCATGAGGTCGCAAAAGAAGCAGAGGCTGAATTTATTGATACGTATGCCACGGTTGAGAAAGTTAAAGACTGGAACGTCTATACCGACGACGGGCTACATCCAAACAGTGAAGGGCACAAGCTTATATTTGAAGCTTTGAAGGAGCACTTTTAAATAGTGCCCTACTATAGTTATTAGTAGCCGAAACCTATATAAAAATATTTAGATCGTGGGTGTTTCAATGGTGGGAGGTTAGCGTAATCAAAATTTATTTGATTTCATTGGGCATAATGATGGGTCTCTACTTTTACGATTACCTCATTGGCCTACTATGGCTATGGTGGCTGTTGTTTATTGTTACGGCTGCCTATTTTATTGGACGCTTTCTTAAAGGGAATTAGTTGGGTTAGACAAAGATAGCAATGCGGTTTTTGTAGGTATATTTTAGAATGACAGAAAAGTATGCAGGAAAAAGTATTCCTTACTGAAGGCGCTATGCGTCATTTTCCAAGAGTACAGGAGTTAGCCGACATTAGTGGTATAATGGATGCGTGGATAGGGAAATAGAGTGCAGAAAACGGCACATAATCACAGTCTGATAATTTATTCATTTTTAACTCAATACTGTGGCAAAAGGAAACAATGCGCAGCAGCGAAACAAAAAGAAGCCAAAGAAGGAAAAGCCGAAGAAGTAGCAAATAGGTAGTAAAAAATCTGGCTGGGAACGGCCAGATTTTTATCAGCTAAAACGCTGTACTGCAAGTGGATTATGTTATTATTTGATACATGAAAGAGACCAGGCATAAACTTTTTGATGTTGCGGTTATTGGCGGCGGCCCCGCTGGCATGATGGCCGCTGGACGCGCCGCAGAGCGTGGTTTTGCTGTTGTGCTCCTTGAAAAAAATGCATCCCTTGGTAAAAAGTTACTTATCACCGGCGGTGGACGCTGTAATGTGACAAATAATAAAGAGGTCCGCACCATGCTGGGGAAATACAAAGGTAATGATAAATTTTTATTTTCCACTTTTGCACAATTTAACACCGAAGATGCGCTAAATTTTTTTCACAGTCGCGGCATGGCGACAAAAGAAGAGAACGAGGGAAGAATTTTCCCCGCATCGAATAAAGCCGTATCGGTTTGGAATGTACTTGTGGAGTATATAAAAAAGGGCGACGTACAAGTAAGGACAGAGGCAACGGTTACAGATCTTGCGGTGACAGATAAACAGTTTGAAGTACTACTAAAAGATGGTAGCACTGTGTTTGCGAAGTCTTGCATTATTGCCACGGGTGGTCTATCTTGACCAGAAACAGGAGCAACTGGCGATGGGTTTCAAATAGCAAAAAAACTGGGTCATAACATTATTGATAATGATTTTTCACTTGTGCCTATAGCTATCAAAGATGCGTGGGTGAAAAAACTTGCTGGCGTAACATTGAGTGACATAAAACTCACCACTTTTCAAAACCGACATAAACAGGAGGCTTATAAGGGGAAGCTGTTGTTTACCCATGTCGGTATTAGCGGGCCAACAGTGCTTCATATGAGTAAAGAGGTAGGAGAACTTTTAAAATATGGAGAGGTAACTATTGCCTTAGATTTATTTCCCGGCGTAGATCATACCATACTTAAGTCTCAGCTGCAGGCACTACTTATTGCGGAAATAAATAAGAAAATTAAAAACGTGCTTGGCAAGTTAGTACCGTCGTCACTAGTGCCAGTACTTTTAAGACTAGCAGCTATTGAAAACGAAACGCCAAACCATAGCGTCCGTAGTGAATCAAGAAAAAAACTTGTCATTCTTTTTAAGCACACCCCGCTATCTGTCGAGAAGTTACTTGGTGCGGACAAAGCGATTGTGTCTTCGGGCGGGGTGAACCTGAAAGAGGTTAATTTTAAGACAATGGAGTCCCGGCTGGTGCCTCGGCTGTATCTGGTTGGAGATATGCTCAATATCGACCGTCCGTCGGGTGGCTATAGTCTACAGCTTTGTTGGACTACCGGTTTTGTAGCAGGGGAGCATTGTTAGATGGTAATCTTTTTTAGGAAGGACTACCTTTAGTTTTGTTGTTGTGCGCCACCGCAGGCTAGCTCGGTAGCCTTCATACTCTCTCGTTCTTTTTGTGATAGGATTAAGCAGTCAGCCTTTGTCCACGAATAACTATGAAAAAATATTTACATCTTGCAGGAGTCCTAATAGGCACCGTTGTGGGTGGGGGTTTGTATTTGTTTGTCAGCCATTCACTCGGAAATGATGTGTTTATGGTCACGATTGTTCTTGGCGGTATCTCTGGCGCATATCGTATTATTCGCTCTGCTCTATCGGGTCAGCTTGGTGCAGATTTTATTGCGCTTGCTGCTATTGTTACTGCGCTCGTCATGGGGCAGTACGTCGCGGGCGTTGTTATTTTGCTTATGCTTTCCACGGGAGAAACGCTTGACGCCTACGCCGAAGGCCGCGCCAGCGCTGAGCTCACAAAACTTCTACAGAACACGCCTCATTTCGCTCACCGAAAAAAGAGTGATGGCCAGCTAGAAGAGGTTGCCATTGAAGAGGTTGCTGTTGGTGACACGATTATTATTAAACCGAACGAAATCGTTCCAGTTGATTGTGTCGTAACAGAGGGGGAGATTGCTGTCGATGAGTCAGCAATTACTGGCGAGAGTTTACCGGTAAGTAAGGCCGTCGGTTCGTTGGTATATAGTGGTTCTTTGGCGTTGAACCAACCATTTACAGCTCGCGTTGCCAATACGAGTTCTACCAGTCGCTACCAAACAATTGTTCGCCTTGTTGCCAGCGCACAAGAAAAACGTGCCCCGGTGGTGCGTCTGGCAGATCGGTATGCTGGCATATTTACTATCGCCACGTTTGCTTTGGCTGGGGTGGCTTGGTTCGTTTCTGGTGATCCGGTTAGAATGCTTGCAGTGCTCGTCGTTGCTTCACCCTGCCCTCTAATTTTGGCCGCACCAATTGCTATGATTTCGGGCATGAGCAAAGCAGCAAGCCGAGGGATTATTATTAAAAATAGTATTGCCTTAGAACGTCTCGCACGTGTTCGCGGTCTCATTTTTGACAAAACAGGAACGCTCACCATTGGCAAACCAGAAGTCGTTCGCATCGTACAGTTGGGGAGTTTACCTAAAGATGCTATCTTACAGCTCGCTGCGTCCATTGATCAGCTTTCAACACACGTATTTGCCCGAGCGCTCGTAACGGCGGCTCAACAACGGCAAGCAGTGTTGGTGTATCCAGAAAATTTTTCTGAAATCATCGGCCATGGTGCCAGTGGCACGATTAATAGCGTGACCTACACTGTTGGTTCTCTGGGCTTCATGAGAAAAAACGAGATGCCTATTCCAGACAAGCTTGCCGAACTTGAAGAGATAGCGCGCAATGAAGGCTTATCAATTGTTTGCCTGGCAAGTGAAACAGCTATTCTTGGCTATATTACGTTTGCGGATGTTATCCGTACTGACGTTCATGATTTGTTTCAAAAAATGCACGAGCATGCCATGCGAAAAATTGTCATGTTAACAGGTGATAAACATGCAGTTGCAGAAAAAACGGCTATTGCGGTTGGCGTTAAAGAATTTCACGCCGAGCTTCTACCTGAGGACAAGGTAATGTGGGTCAAAAAATTGCAAGAAAAGTACGGCCCGCTAGCAATGGTTGGTGACGGTATTAATGATGCGCCCGCTTTGGCGTTTGCCTCTGTTGGCATTGCCATGGCGCATGGTGGCGCAACGGCGGCTTCTGAAACAGGGGACATTGTGATTAGCGGTGATGGTGTGGCTAGAATTCATGACGCGGTGCATATCGCCCAACGTTCACTTCAGCTAGCAAAGCAAAGCATCGGTATTGGTATGGGGTTAAGTATTGGTCTTATGGTCATTGCCTCGTTTGGATATATTCCACCCGTTGCCGGTGCGGTACTACAAGAGGTTGTTGATGTTATTGTTATTATAAACGCGCTTCGTTTGTCATTTGAGAGCGCTACCTAGTGCAGCGCTTGTCGTACTATAGCTGTATACTTTTTAAGAATGGGTACTGCGGTAAAAGGAATAACCAAAGAAGTAGCGAATTGGTTGTTTATTGTTTAAGGTTTTTTGTAAGGTTGCGAATAGGTTACTGTCTTAAATATGAAAACAGCGGTAACCCTTTTGGGCGTCTGGAATGAATTGCCTGTCCGTGTGTGGACACGGCTTAATGATGATGCACGTGATGCGTGTATTCGTTTGACCGGAAGATGGTTGCGTTCATTTTGCTACCTCAAGGACGACCTCAACTACGAATGTTTTATTGAGCGCGATGTTGAACGGTTGCGCAGAGATTGAGAAAAATTGTCCGCTCGCCAGCAAGAGAGATATGTTATAAAGATTGCTGCCGATTATTTTCGTCAAGCAAAAGGACTAGAAAAGTTATTACAGTCCTTGACTATCATAATCCCAAGTAAACTCACAAACAAGGTATGCCGCATCTCGAAGCAGATGAGGAAGCAGCAGATGGTTTTACGCCTCAGTGGGTAAGTCTTTCTGACGCGTGGGCATCTTAGAAGAAGAGGAGAGCACGATTAAAAATTATGAAGGTAAGTTTATATGACTGCGAGATTTAACATTTCTTCAGATGGCAGAATCTACCGAAAAGGAGACCTAGTTTGAGGTGGCTTTTTTAAACAGAACGAGTATACTTTAAGCATTGTTAACTTAATTTTTTATGAACAAGAAAGCAAGTTCGACCATGAAGAAAGCAGAAGCTGATTTAAAGCAGCTTAGAACCCAGCTTGGCAAAGTGGGTGCAGACGTTGCAGCCCTTATCAAACATGGTCGAGAACGCTACGAGGCAATCGACCCTGAAGCTCGTAACAAGGCAGCCGCCGCGTTGGGTGGGCTGGCGGCATTGCTTGCCGCCCGAACGGTAGTCAAAAAGGCAAAGAAGCGTAAGGCCGCAAAGAAAATCGCCAAGAAGTAGGCGTCGTCCGTTTGCATGATTAGTGCTCGTTTTGTTCTTGCCCCTCACAAAGAACAGGTGGGGGAGTACTACGTGTTTTTTCATGCATTGTTGTGGTCGTTTTTCCCGATTGTTTCAATACTAAGTTTTGCGACCATTGCGCCACTTTACGCGGCGGCGTTCAGTGCTTTTTGGGCTGGACTTTTTCTTTTGGGTGTTATCACTGTTCGTAAAGAGTGGCATTACGTACGTATTCGCGAGGCGTGGCGTGATATGGTGTTTATCATTGCTACGAATGCGGTTGCTTTTTACGGACTGGTTTTTATTGCGCTTCACTACACCACCGCTGGAAACGCAGCTATCCTAGGGCTTATGGAAATCTTTTTTACCATGAGTATCCTTGGGAGATTGGGCAAAGAATTTTACGGCCGGCTGACAGTCGTCGGTACCGTAATGATGGCGCTTGGGGCGCTCATTGTACTTTCTGGTGCTAGCTATCATTTTCATCTCGGCGACATTCTCATGGTGCTTGCGACGGCTATCCCTCCAATCGGCAATTATTTTACGCGTCGTGCTCGTATGCTGGTTAGTGCCACGTACATCTTATGCATGAGGAGTCTTTTTGGAGGTTTTCTTTTATTTTGTATTGCCTTACTTTTTTCTCCACTACCAACTGCACCCGAGGTGTACAGCGTTTTGCCATTTCTTATTATTAACGGTGTTTTGTTTTTGGGCCTAGCAAAAGTGTTTTGGATTGAAAGTATTCACAGAATTAGTATTGCTAAGGCTCTTGGGCTAGGGTCGGTAGCGCCGGCGTTGACTTTACTTTTTGCGTATCTCATTTTGCACGAGGTACCAACGGTGTGGCAGTTAGCCGGTATTGTGCCGATGATTTTTGGTGCATGGCTACTGACGCGTCGGCAGCCAGTGGGCGTGCCCTCCTTTGTTGTTTAGCAGTATTCGTTTTTGATTCAGTGCGTGTTATGCTTTAGGAAATAATCGTATGCTAAAAATCATTACACAGCACATTGGTAAATCCACAAGGAAGAGAAAAGCGGTACTGGCTGTTTTGTTTGTGGTTATGTTTGGACTTGGTGGTGTGCTTGGATTTTATATTCGCAGTCAAACGGTGAACCCACGTGCGACTATTCCCGGACCACTCTCACGTTTGCTATCGTTTTTTGTCACAAAAGGGGAAGGGGTAGAAGAAGACTTGCTCTATCATGATACCAACCTGACGAGTTACATCATCAATGGTTCCGCTAAAACGAAAGTCAGCGTTGTTGGTAAGGTAACCGAAGTAGTAAAAGATCCTGACGGGGATTACCACGTTATTATTAGTGATTCTTTTGGGTTGCCGCTCGTCACCGAGGGCATTCCGGAGATTCCGATGGAGCTGCCGAAGCTTGGTGACACCGTTCGCCTTTGGGGTCTGACCCGCTTTGATATTCCCCACAACTGGTGGGAAATACATCCTATTATCGGTTGGGAAAAGCAGTAACTTCTGGGGCTTGCAAAATTAGGGCAATTCTGGTAAAATGACGACGAATTAATTCTATCCTATGACACGTTTTGCAAAAGTTTGGTTAGTACTACTGCGTCTCACTTTAGGGTCGCTCTTTTTGTATGCCGGTATTTCGAAGTTAACAAACGCATCTTGGTCTGCCGCCGGTTATTTAGCAAACGCCAACACCTTTCCTGCGCTTTACGCATGGCTTGCAACACCCCTCAATATTGGCTGGGTAAACCTGATAAACGAGTGGGGGTTAACGTTGCTTGGCATTGCACTAATTTTGGGTGTCTTTGTACGCTTCGCTGGCTCGCTCGGTATGCTACTGATGCTGCTTTACTATTTACCTGGGCTGAACTTTCCCTACGTGAGTAATGGGTTTTTAATTGATCAACATATTATTTATATCATGGCTCTTGGGCTACTAATTACCCTTCGTGCTGGTGAAATCTGGGGGTTAGATCGCTGGTTGGTATTTAAGTGGCGCCGCCGTAGCCGTTATCTGCATTAGGTATCATTGTGCAGTTAGCTTTTTCGAAAACTAAGATTGTTATTAGTATTGCCGTTTTGGTTGTCATTGGTGGTGTTGCCTATTTGCAGTTTGGCAGGTCATCCGGACCAACATACGAAACCACAACGGCAATACGTGGCACTATCACGCAGACCGTTGACGTAACGGGTCACGTAGAGGCGGCGACCGATGTGACTCTTGCCTTTGAGCGCGGTGGTCGGGTTGCCGAGGTGCTGGTAAAAGTTGGTGACCACGTCAAAAAGAATGCGCCTCTGGTTCGGTTAGAGGCAGCAACCCAAAGTGCCAGTATTGCAGAAGCGCGCGCGGCAGTGGCGAGTGCCACAGCCCACCTTGGTCAGTACCAGGCAGCGCTTGATACTGCACAGGCACAACTAGCAGAACTAAAACAGGGTTCTACTCAAGAACAAATACAACTAGCAAAAACACAGGTTAGCCGAGCTGAACAAACAGTAAGTGACGCAAGGGTTTCTCTTGCAAACACCAAAGTAACCGCGACCACCGATTTGGCAAACGGCTACGGTGACGCCGTAGACGCACTTCATGAGGCGTACCGCGAGGCAGACGATGCGGTGAATAAACAGATTGATGACTTCTTTACCGATGACGCCTCGAATAATCCTAAGTTGAGTTTTGTGACGGCTGATAGTCAGGCGCAAATAGATTCGGAGCAGGGGAGGCTTACCTCCGGTATTATTTTGGCATCCTTGCAGTCGCTTGCTGACGTTAGTGTTACTGATCAGGCAGCGGTTGATAGCGCGTTAATTGCGGCGGCAGCGAAGCTTAGCACCATTCGAGATTTTCTATCGAGGCTGAATGACACCATCAACGTTTCTACCAGTCTTTCGGCGGCTAACCAAACGTCGTATCGAACTAGTCTTAATACCGCGCGCTCAAACGTAAATACCGCTATTTCCAGCGTTACTGGTGTGCAGCAGGCCATTGCCGCACAAAAGGCAAGCAATACTGCTGTTATTTCAAAAGCGACGGCAGTAGTAAGTGATGCCGAGCAAGCGCTTGCGGTTGCTAAAGATCAACTAAGCATTACGCTCTCTGGACCAACCGCCGAGCAGTTGGCCGCAAAAGAAGCTGCGGTACGACAAGCGGAAGCAAGTGTGGCATCGCAGAAGGCAGAGATCGATCGTGCCAACGCCAACCTTGCAAGCGCGGACGCAGAGTATGGTAAGTCAATATTGCGTTCGCCCATTGATGGTGTTGTTACCGCTAGAGACGTCACTGCTGGTGAAATTGTCGCGTCTAGCGCATCTGCTATCGCACTTATTTCTGAAGCTACTTTTGAAATTAAATCTTACGTACCAGAAGCAGACATTGCCAAAGTGCATGTTGGCGACACAGCAACGGTGACGCTCGATGCTTATGGTGACGAAGTGGCGTTTGACGCGACTATTAGTAGCATCGACCCAGCAGAAACCGTTATCGAGGGCGTTTCTACCTATCGGGTGGTGTTGCAATTTACGACACCTGACGAGCGTGTTCGCTCAGGTATGACCGCAAACGTAACCATTATGAGTGGCACCCGTACTGACGCTATCATTATTCCGCAACGCGCCGTGTTTACTGATAATGGTCAACGAGCAGTTCGGGTACTTAAAAATGGTCTTCCTGAAACGGTACAGATTGAAACAGGACTTCGTGGTTCAACGGGCAACATAGAAGTAACGAGCGGCATTAGCGAAGGTGATCAAATTATTGTTAACGAGATTAAGAATTAAGCCATTGGGGCATGTTATCTGCCCATGACACCTCTCATCAGTGCCAAAAATCTTTCGAAGACCTACTTTGGCTAAGGTGTCAAAACGACGGTGCTTCACGATATTACCTTTTCTATCGAGCGAGGGGAGTTTGTGGCAATCATGGGGCCATCCGGTTCCGGAAAGTCAACACTATTACACATCTTAGCGTTTCTCGACGAACCAACAGGGGGAGTCTACGAATTTGAAGGCCGAACATTTGCGAGCTATTCGCCAATTGAACGCGCGCGTATACGCAATAAAAAAATAGGGTTTGTGTTTCAAGCCTTTAACTTACTTAAGCGAACAACGGTCTTAGAAAACGCAAAATTGCCATTAGCGTACTCTGAGGTACCAAGTGCCGAGTGGGACGAACGCGCAAAGAAGGCGCTGACGGCTGTTGGCCTCGCGCATCGTTTAGAGCATGAACCCTCAGAGCTATCTGGCGGCGAGATGCAGCGAGCCGCCATTGCCCGTGCGCTCATTAACGAGCCTGAAATTTTGCTTGCCGACGAGCCGACGGGTAACCTCGACTCGGCTTCAGGTAAAAGTATTATGGAGATTATCACAAAGCTGAATCGCGACGAGCATCGTACCGTTCTCGTAATTACGCATGACGACCATATTGCCGCCTACGCAGACCGAACTATCCGCATCATGGATGGGCGGATTGCGACGGATACAAAAATCCGATGACTAAAATCACCAACACTATTAAGACAGCCGTTCGTGGTATTAGCGCTAACAAATCGCGCTCTGGTCTTACTATTCTTGGCATCGTCATTGGCATTACTTCCATTATGGTCATTGCCTCGGTTGGGCAGAGTTCGAAGGAGCTGATTTTAGGTCAGCTCTCCGGTACCGGCGCGGAGCTTGTCGTGGTTCGTCCGGGTCGTGAACCGACGGGGCCATCAGATATCGCCGGAACGCTATTTGCTGATTCGCTTAAACAGCGAGATGTTGAGGCGCTTTCGAGGAAAAGCAATGTGCCACATCTTGCAGACATAGCACCGGCGCTTATTGTGCCGGGGTCAGTTGCTTACCAAGGGGAAACCTATCGCAACGCGCAGGTTATTGGCTGGTCGGCAGCATTTTTATCAAAGATGTTCGATGTCTATCCCGACAAGGGGACCATCCTTGACGATACTGATATACGTTCGAACGCAAGCGTTGCAGTTATTGGCGACAAGGTTAAGCGGGAACTTTTTGGGCTCGATGATGCAGTCGGTAAAATCATTACGATAAAGAATAAGACCTTCCGCATTGTGGGAGTGTATCCGCCTAAAGGGCAAGTTGCGTTTTTTAATATCGACGACCTTGTCATTCTTCCCTATACCACCGCCCGCACCTACCTGCTTGGCATCGACTTTTATAACGAGGTTTTAATTCGAGTAGATCAAGCAGAGAATGTTGAGCGCACCGTTACTGATGTTGAGGCGACTATGCGCGCTTCGCATAATATCACCGATCCTACCAAAGACGATTTTTTTGTGGTCACTCCCGAAGGACTCATTAGTCAGGTGGGCAACATTATTGGGATTCTTACCGTGTTTCTTTCGGCTGTCGTTGCCATTTCACTCGTCGTTGGCGGTATTGGTGTTATGAACATTATGCTGGTCTCGGTCACCGAGAGAACGAGAGAAATTGGCTTACGAAAAGCCGTCGGGGCAACAGAGCGCGACATTTTAACACAGTTTATTTTGGAGGCAGTTATACTAACGGGTCTTGGTGGGCTAATCGGTATCAGTATTGGTCTTGGTCTTTCCTTTCTTGCTTCAATCATTATCACTCAAGTGCTTGGTTTAACTTGGCCGTTTACCATACCGGTACTTGCCACCAGTTTGGTACTAATTGTGTCTGGTCTTGTAGGACTCATTTTTGGACTGTATCCAGCTCGTCAAGCGGCAAGGAAAAACCCCATAGAGGCGTTACGTTACGAATAGTGTATACTTACTGGTATGAAAAAAACGGTATTCCTTATTGCTGTCATTGTGTTGGCGGCTTTTGCCGGCGCTTACTATGCTCGTGAGCGTTCAAAAACAATTCCACAACAGTCTAATGCGTCTGTTGCGGACAACGTTGCTACAAAAAATAGTACCGCTGGCCTTGTTTTGGTTGATACTGTTGAAGTACATACGCTGGAGTCGTTTCCCGTACAGATTCAGCTTGCGGTAGCGGGTAACCTTGCGGATGGGTGTACAAAATTGGCAGAAGCAAAAATAGATAAGTCAGGTAATCATTTTACGGTAACGCTGCCAACAACGCGCGCAGCTGATGTTTTTTGTACGCAAGCTCTCGTTCCGTTTACGAAAAATATTTCACTCCCCGTTGTTGGTCTCTCGAAAGGGGACTATACCGTTAGCGTCAATGGCGTTGATGCATCGTTTACGTTGGCGAGCGACAACGTGTTACAGGGTGGCCTAGTTGAAAATAACCAAGCTACTGACGAACCAGCAAAAGCTACCGAGCCTGCGCCAGCCACCAGCAAAACTACTCAACCAGCAGAGGGGACGACGACACCGTCAGGCCCAAGCGCGCCCATTACAAATCTTGCATTCGAATCCTATACCAACAGATCAGTGGGTTACACTATTGACCGGCCAAGCCTTTGGTATTGGGAACACGACAACAAGAACGATATCGACGGCACACATCCCAATGTCGATGATTACCTCATTATGGATACAGCACCACTTGCAGGACTGAACGCTGACCCCTTGGGGTTGGTGGCAATAGAGGTAAGCGATCTGCCATTATCGGCGTTTGCGACTGACGTTGCTGGTTTACAAAAAGAGGATGCAACCGTAGGGGGTGTCAGCGCTGCACGCTATAGCGGGTCAGTAAATGGTGAACAGCGAGTGGAGTACCAGTTTACGAGAAACCAAAAAACGTTTCGTCTAATTTACCGAGATGCCACAAACGCCGGCAGGGGAGCCGACGCCTTTGCGCATATCGTCACCAGCTTTTCTTTTAACTAGCCAATGTTCATTTCGGGAGGATCTTCCTTTTTATTTAGTTTCGGTCGCGACATCTGTTGTCTAATTTGAAAAGTTCCCGTTGATCGATTTGAAGGTCGTTCTGTATTAAAACTTTCAGCGTGCCTATCTGACGTTGTGTTAAGACGGGAAATATGTCTTGTTGCTTTGACCCTGTCGTTCGTTCTGGACATAAGGACACCTCTTTGCCTGTTAGTTTTGAAGTTATTTGGTTCGCCTTCACTTCTCTCCCCTCGGGGGAATCGTCCTCCTTCTCTTAAGTAGTCTAGGTGCTTATCTCCGAGAGCCTCAATAATATTCCTCGCATCATTTACATCAGCTTTGCTTAAATGTAATTGCTGGCTGCCGTCTGTTTTTCCTCGTTTAAACGCACGATATACTTTTAACTTCAATTTTCGCCCCTGCCAGCGGGTTAGTCCGGATGCATTTTTTGGTAACGCTCGAAGTTCGTGCCCAACCAGTTTGTCTATGAAATTGACATCTTCCTTCGACAGGTTTTTTGTAAGATTGCGTTTTGTACCGGCTGCAGTCCATTTTGCTTTATAGAAGTCCCCACTGAGCCCCTTGCCGAACTTCCGTGCGGTAGGGCCAGCTCTGTCGTCACCTTCAACAAAGTGAGATCCGGTTCCGATTCTGTCTTTATTGAAAAATTTTTTGAAAGGATTTCTGGAGGCATCCATATTTATACCATACCATGTTTTAATCAATTTTACAAGCTTTTTTATCCATACTTTGCTATGGCGGTCGCTATTATTTTCGGCTACACTTAAATATATATGCCGCGACAAAAGGAGCCAACGCCGGATGAACAGCTGCAGAAGTTGATTGGTCAGTTCAAAAAAAGACGACAAAGCAGGTAACGGGAGTTATTCGTTTGCTGGTTATCATTTTTGTTTTACCGCTTATCTTTGATAATATTTCTCTCTTTAGTTCGCTTAACCTATTAAGTCCTATGGCCGGTCTCTATGTTTTTCTTGGTGTTGTTTTGTTTATCGTAGTTATCAGTATTCGTCAGGTCGAGCAGTATCAGCGCGGTGTTAAGTTTCAGTTTGGAAAATTTAAGCGTCTTGTCGATCCGGGATGGCGCCTTGTTTGGCCGATTGTGCAGAGTATGACCAAGGTGGACATTCGTGTAAAAGTCGTTGACGTACCGTATCAAGAAACCATTACCAAAGATAACGTTTCAGCGCGTGTCAATGCCGTGCTTTACTATCGCATTACCGATTCGCAAAAAGTAATTATTGAGGTTGAAGATTATCGCAACGCTGTTTCTCAGCTGGCGCAGACGACAATGCGAAACGTTGTTGGTGAAATGACCTTGGACGAACTACTTTCAAACAGAGACGCCGCAGCAGAACGTATCAGGGAAATTGTCGACAAGGCGAGTGATCCGTGGGGTATTAAAGTTGACTCGGTAGAGTTAAAAGATATTGTACTGCCGGAAGAGATGGTTCGTACCATTGCCAAGCAAGCTGAGGCGGAGCGTGAGCGCCGTGCCGTTATTATTAACTCTGAAGGTGAAGTGGTTGCCGCAGAGAACCTACAGCGAGCGGCAAAAATTTTGGGCGGAAGCCCAGGTGCACTGCATCTAAGAACGCTCAATAGCATTAATGACATTTCGAGCGACCAATCTAACACCATCGTGTTTGCCATACCAATAGAAGTGCTAAGCGCGCTTCAAGGGTCTCTCGATAAAAAGAGTCTCTAAGAATATTTTGCCCGGGTATGCTGTTCGACAAAAAAATTGTTGTCGTCATGCCCGCGTACAATGCGGCAAAAACATTGGCGCGCACCTACAGCGAAATACCTAAAGCGTATGTAGACGAGGTTATTTTGGTTGACGACAAGAGCAATGACGAGACGGCGCGTATTGCAAACGAGCTAGGTATAACAACTATTGTTCACGATACCAATCTTGGCTACGGAGCTAACCAAAAAACATGCTATCGTGCGGCGCTTTCTGCCGGTGCTGACGTGGTAGTGATGCTTCATCCGGACTATCAGTACACCCCTAAGTTAATTGTACCCATGGCGGCGTTAGTAGCGAACGGCCAGTTTGACGCTGTGCTTGGCTCACGGTTCATTTCGGAAGGTGCATACAAAAACGGTATGCCGTTATACAAATATGTGGCCAACCGTTTTTTAACGTGGTTTGAAAATGTATGTACCGGCAAGCGTCTGTCAGAGTATCATACTGGCTACCGAGCATTTTCTCGCGCCGTGCTGGAAACCTTGCCGCTTTCACGAAACTCTAACGATTTCATTTTTGACAACCAAATGTTGGCTGAGGCTCTCTACTTTGGTTATCACGTTGGCGAGGTCTCTTGTCCGGCTCGGTATTTTCCAGAAGCGTCATCTATTAATTTTATGCGCAGTATTCGTTACGGTTTCGGGGTAGTGATAACTGCGGTAAGTTATCGGCTACATCGCCTTGGGGTATTACAAGGTGGACTTTTTCAAAAAAGTACGCAAGACCAATGATAGAAATAGGAACAGCCATTCGAAATTGGTGTAGTCATTTTTTATACGCATACATTGCTAAACCAATTTTCTTTAGGTTTGACCCCGAAGTAGTGCATGACGGCATTATTCGCGTTGGTAAAGTATTAGGGCGTTGCTCGGCGTTTCGTTTTACTACGAAAATATTATTTTCGTACAAACACAAAAAATTAGAGCAAACAATTTTAGGCATTAAATTTACAAATCCTGTCGGGCTTGCTGCGGGCTTTGATAAAAACGGAGAGCTTACCGACCTATTGCCCTCGGTCGGGTTTGGTTTTGTCGAGGTTGGATCAGTCACCGGCGAACCTTGTGCTGGCAACGCAAAACCCCGTCTTTGGAGACTGCCTAAATCAAAAGGACTAGTCGTTTATTATGGGCTAAAAAATGATGGCTGTGAGCGCATTACAAAAAACTTGAAGCAAAAAAAATTTACCATTCCTACGGGCGTTAGCATTGCCAAAACGAACAGTCCCGACACGGTTGATGTTAGCCGCGGTATAGCAGATTATACAAAAGCATTTGTCGAACTAAAAAACGTAGGAGCTTACGCAACTATAAATATCAGTTGCCCAAACGCTTATGGTGGCGAACCGTTTACTGATCCCAACAAACTGGACTCCTTACTTACCAGCATTGATGAAATTAAAATAACGAAACCAATTTTTTTGAAGCTGTCCGCGGATCTTACATTTGCTGAAGTAGATGCAATTCTTGAAACCGCCAAGCAACATCGAGTGCACGGGTTTATCTGCACGAACCTTACAAAGAACAGGGCAAACAAAACTATTATTGACGCAAACGTATCACAAAAGGGGGGCATTGGCGGCAAGCCGGTGCAAGATCTATCAACCGAGCTTGTCCGTTATGTATATCAACGCGCCCAAGGGAATTATGTTGTCATTGGTTGCGGTGGTATATTTTCTGCCGCTGACGCGTACGAAAAGATAAAGGCAGGTGCATCATTGGTGCAAGTCATCACCGGAATGATTTTTGAAGGCCCGCAACTTATTGGCGAAATTAATAGGGGGCTAGTAAAGCTTTTAAAAAAAGACGGTTTTGATACTATCAGCGAAGCAGTGGGCAGTGAACGAGCGGTACGTTCGAGAAGGGCAAAGGGTTAAAAAAATAAATTTAATGGCGCTGAGTATTTTGATCTAGAAGAGAACATTCAAAAAAGGAGCGAAGTGATTTTCTCTTAATCGTGCAAAAGATAATATAGGGGATGAGGTCAAATAAAAAAATGAATGGGTACCAAAAGAGGAAATCGCGCGACGTTGCCAACGTCCTTGTGCAGAAAAGCATAGTGTTCTTGCTCCACTGCGCGTAGATGAAAAAAAAGTGCGCTTGAGCGATAGCTTACTCCTCTTTGGAGCAGATTTATTTCTCTGACGAAGTAACGCCGAATCGGATTGAATGCCTCTTTCGGAATCCAAATGAAGTTTCTGTCAAACGGTTTTGTGCTAGCAACGGCCTTGTTGGTTGCTAGCTCCTTAGTTCTTTTTTGTTTATATACAAAGAAATTTAATGGTCGGGCTGGCGGGACTTGAACCCGCGACCTCGTCGTCCCGAACGACGCGCGCTAGCCAACTGCGCTACAGCCCGGCAATGAAATGCACTATAACGGCATTTTCACTTTCTATCAATGGTAAATGGAGACGTGGCGAATTTTCTGTTTTTGCGGTTGCGCGGGCACTCCTTCAGGGGGTAAACTGGCGTATATGTGGGAAGACGAGCGAGAAACAATTTTACGTAAGGGCTCTGTGGTGATTACGGTTTCGGTGTTGCCCGGCAGATCAAAAACGCAAGCAAGAGGCGTTCTGACTGACGGTACGGTGAAGATAGAGGTTGCTGCCCAACCAGAAAAAGGCAAAGCGAACGATAAGTTGAGTGAATACTTGGCAGATGCCTTTAGTGTACCGGTAGCGCACGTACGGATACTGTCCGGTGCGCACGGGCGAAAGAAACAAATTAAAATAACGCTATGAACGATCTCTTTTCTAACGAACAGCAAAAGAAAACAACCAGTCCGCTTGCAGACCGTATGCGGCCAGAAACGCTAGAGGATTTTTACGGGCAGGAAGACATCATTGGGGAAGGGGCGATGTTGCGGCAAGCTATTCAAGCAGACGAAGTACCGTCAATGATTTTGTGGGGACCACCTGGTTCTGGCAAAACAACGCTTGCCCGCATTGTCGCAAAGATGACAGGCGCGTCGTTCGTGAGCTTTCATGCAGTGACCGACGGTGTCACGGCATTGCGCAAGGTCATTGCGGTTGCGGCAGAACGGCAGGCGCTCTATGGCAAGCGCACCATTCTTTTTATCGACGAAATTCATCGGTGGAGTAAATCACAACAAGATGCATTGTTACCGTTTGTAGAGAACGGTACCATTACGCTTATTGGTGCAACGACGGAGAACCCTTCGTTCGAGGTGGTGAGCGCCCTTTTGTCCCGTTGTCGCGTTTACACCCTGCAAAAGCTTTCCACTGACGCCATTGCGGCAATTGTCGAGAGGGCGCTTAATAATTCGGAAAATGGTCTTGGTGACAAAGATTTTAGAATTTCAAGTGCGACACTTCGTCACCTAGCCGAAGTTGCGGACGGAGATGCTCGCGTTGCCCTTAACTCATTAGAGTTTTCGACGCAAGCCGCCGCCCGACAAAAACGAAGCGATGTAACAAAAGACGATATCGTGGGGGCACTGCAGACGGCTTATCTACGCTATGACAAGGGGGGGGAAGAGCACTACAACATTATCTCGGCACTGCATAAGAGTATGCGCGGCTCAGACGTTAGTGCTTCAATTTACTGGTTAGGTAGGATGCTAGAGGCAGGGGAAGATCCGCTTTATGTTGCGCGGCGGATGGTTCGCTTTGCCAGTGAAGATGTCGGGCTTGCCGACCCAAGCGCGCTAGGCGTTGCGGTTGCTGGGTACCAGGCAGCGCATTTTATTGGTATGCCAGAATGTAACGTAATACTGGCCGAGGTTGCGGGATATCTTGCCAAGGCGCCAAAATCAAATGAGGTGTATAGCGCCTACCGCCGGGTTACTGAAGATATTCGAGAGTACGGAACATTGCCCGTGCCGATTCATTTACGTAATGTGCCGACCAAGTTGATGAAAGATTTAGGGTATGGAAAAAATTATCAGTACACACCAGAGGCGAAGAAGCGTGGAGAAAAAATTGAGCAAAGCTTTTTACCGGATGAGTTAGAAGGTCGAGAATATTTCGAAGAAGAGTAGCATAAATAATGGGGAACCTGTGTCGACACGCCGCTAACGATTCATTAAACATTCCAACATTCTCAAGAATGTTGGAATGTGGTATACTAAAAATATGAAAAAACAAAAAACAGCCAAGCAAATAGAACGACACCTGAAGGGAGTTGCAAATCATTACCGGATTGATATTTTATTTCTCGTAGCTCGTAAGGAGGGTATTACCCTCGATTCGTTGGTTGCAGCCATTGGTGCGAATAGTAAAACGATAAGTGAACACACGCGTCGCCTTGTTCAGTCTGGTTTGCTCAATAAAAAGTATCGCGGTAAATTTGTAGAGCATTCGCTCTCGCCTTATGGAAGAATAGTTGTTCGTTTTTTGAAAATGTTTCGAGCGCTGCAGTAAAGTCATTCCAACATTCTCAAGAATGTTGGAATGATTGATTGGGGTGGGGGTGAGGTAATTTTTTTTCCTAAATTTTTACTTCGGCAGTGAAGAAGTGACGAGAGGGGGGAGGAGCGCAGCGGGTGACCACTGCGCTCCTCCTTGTCGGCTGCCTCTTCCTGTCGATTACGATATCGAACGGAAGATGCCGGAGCGGCTGACGGCGCAGAAGACGCGCGTTGCGAGGCCGGCCAAAATTATCACGACGAGAACCGTGGTCGTCGCATGGGGGTAGAGCATCAGCAGTACCCCCACGATCGACATGGCGATTACTCCGCCGAGTATAATCGCCGCTCTTTTGCTGGGGTCGTAGCCGTCCCGTCGCAGGACGACTGACTGGCGCTTGATTTTTTCCTTTCTTCCTCTTGTGTGCACGACACACCTCCTTTTTTGTTTCCGCAATAACAAGGGCGGACAGGAGGAAACGGATACCTTTTTTTAACATTTGTAAGCTGCGCCGTCAATGGATTAATTTTAAAAAAATGACATTCCAACATTCTCAAGAATGTTGGAATGTTGTATGTTGGGCAGGCGTGAAGAGAATGGAGCGTATATGAAAACCGGCGGGTGCAACTCTTTTTTGAGCTGCGACACCGCCGGTTTTACGAACTGTCCTCCTTGTGTTTCACCGAGGTCATCGTTGTGACCTCGGTGGCCAGATCGAACGGCAGACCATGGCCGCCCACGCCGATGCCAGGCACGCCATCGTTGCCATTTTAGATACGATGCTCACTCCTCCATGCGATAAGGGGAGTGCCAAGATGGCTACGATGGCGAAGAGTCCCGCATAGAGAAGACATTGCCTCATGAGGCGGCGCCCCCCCTTCCATGTGAGATCTTCAAATTCTTTCATTAGTCCTCCTTCTGCACCTCTATGCTCATGTCTTCAGCAAAGAGGCCGCAGATAAGCACCCCACAGAAAGAAGCAATTGCGCCCCAGAAGCTCCACAGGTGGAGCATCTCTGCCCACTCCGTGCTGTTCTGCGCTGCATAGGCACCGAGCAGTGCAGCAACAAGCAAGAGAGGCACTGGTAGTCCCGCCACTATCGGCAGTACAAAAACAGATTTCATCATACTTTCTCCCTAGCGCATTGCCTTCGAGAGGCCCCACGCCAATGCGAAGAGAAATCCGAAGAAAATGAGCACATGGATTCCTGCTCTCGGCCCATCCGCGCCGAACGCGGACAGAGCGAGAAAACAGACTGCGCTGACCGACAGCGCAACCCTTGACTGAAGTCCCCTAATTCTCCTCATGCCTTGTGCTCCTCGTTATTTCCGAGTAGTCCGAGAAGAACCGCTGCGGTCAGGCCGACGGTGATGCCACCGACGAAGAGCAGGCTTGCTGCCCTCCATCCAAAGAAGGGAATCGTCAGCAGTGCACCAACGATGCCCGCGGTGGTTGGGGCTAGTATCAACATTCGCCCTCCGTAACTTACCGTTTTTTCTTGCCTCATCATCTTCTGTTCCCTCATTTTTTGCTGGTCAAAGTGAAACGTTGAATGACGTACAGGGCAGCAAAAACGCAAACGAACGCTATTGTTGTTGCTACTCCCCGAATCTTTTCAAGCGCCGTCGTCCATATCATCTTTATTCCTTTCCGCTTCCTTCGTGAGTCCTGCCATCGACAGAAAGAGAACGAGCAAGGCCGCCAAAACAACACCACAGAGGAAGAGCGCGAAAGCGAGCGCCCATCCAAGGATGGCCCACACCAGCAGTTCTGCGATCACGAAGAACGCGACGGTGTACGTAATTGAGAATTTCGTTTCGTAGGGAATTTCTTCCCATTGATGACTGGTCATCATGACCTCCTTCTCTCTGCCCGAACGGCAGAGACGATGGCAATGAGCAACGTAGGTATGCCAAGCGCCAGTTTGGCGAAGCGAACCGCTTCCTCGGAGCCGAGGGTGTTCCACTTCGCCATCGAAAGCGCTGCCATACTGCTCAGCAGTACGACCAGTGCGATAGTGAGCAGCGGGCTTTCGATGCCGCGCCGGGCGTTATTTATCTTCCACTGGGGCGGTTGTTTCACTTCCTTACTCCCTCGGCGTGCGTATGCACGCCGAAAATGTTGTGGTGATGCCGAACCTTGCTACGGGACAGTGCGACTGCGACAACGAATATCATCACCGTAGCGCAAAAAACCAGCTCGCGTCACCAGCAGGTTGTGTCTTTTTCTTCCGGAGTTCTCTCTGTCTACTATTAACCTCCCGCTTGTAAGCGGCGCATTGAGTGTCGCGCTTGGTGCGGCACCTAAAGCTAACTGGCCCAACCGGGACAATTTTCATCATCTCGCTTCTGTTTATGTTGTTGAGGCGAGATCAGATAGCCCCGCCGAACCAGGAAGAGTACCATGCAGACGCCTGTCAGCAGGCCCGCCAGACTTGTCAGGTAGGCATACCTACTCAGATAAATCTCGGTCACGCATGGCGGGCGTTCCAAGACTTGGTGTATTTGCCAGCATGTCAGGATGGCATAGCACGTAGCCATCACAGCAAGAAATCTTTCGAAGGCTTTTGCAACCGTCGGCCTGTTGGTTTACCTCGCGTCTATGACGCAAGTTGGGGTCGATTTATCGAGCGGATTGTCGACCCTTATTCGATCTGTTCACTTTTTAAAGAACGCTTCGTTTTACCATTTTAAGGGGCGCTTTGTCAACGAGATTTTGACTTGGTATACTAAGTGCACTATGACTGACGAACGCTGGCAAGATTTAATTGGTCGCCTTCAAGACGAAGGCAAGATAGATTCGAAATATATCGAAGACCTTGTCGGTCGTCCTGGTACGGTAGAGAGCTACATTGTTACCTCACCTGTTGGCCGTTTGCGGCTCTCGTGGACCTCGCAACCTCGCAAGATAGGGGAGAAGCGTGTCTATAGTAAGCGGGCGAGCTCTACGGCAGAGGTCAAGAGCGAATACGACGAATCTGACATTGTTCACGTGTTCACGGTCGAACGTGATGTTTCTGGCGAATGGCAAGAGCTTAACGCCGCCGACTTTGCCCTTTAGTTATGGGTAAAAAACTTGAATTTACCCTTGTCTTTATTTTTGTTTTGGCGGTAATGGCTGGCATTATCTCCGTGTTTTCGCATTCTCAACAACCAGTGTCGAAAACAACCGATACTGCGGCGGGCGCAATGAGCATCCAAAGCCCCATCAAACCAGAAGCCTACCAGCACGACCTTGCAACAGCTCTTACTGTTTTTCAAAAGGCGTATACAACAAAGCAAACAGAAGCAAGCAGAAAAGCAATCATAGATGATGCAAAAATAGCATTGCTGTCGCTACGTGTCCCCGCACAATACAAAGATCTTCACCTCGGGCTCATTCTCGCCTTGACCCATCTTCAAAGTGGTTACGCGAGCGATCCGCCAGCTACAGATAAGGTCAGCACGGGTACGATACTGTTCAATGAGGCAATTCATGGGCTCGACTGGCTGTCCGGGTTAGAGCTTGCTAACTAGTTATGGCTTTTTTCTCAAAACCGAGCAGCTGGTTGGTTATTTTACGATCGCACCTAGTCAGACTGGCATGCTTCATTCGCGAACAGCCAGTACGCCGCCTCCTTCCTTTTTTGGCTGCCGCAATGGTGGTGTTGTTCTTGGAGTTTTTGGTAACTACGCCCACCGAGTGGCAGTTTATCTTGCCGGTTGTTGGCGGCATAGTCGTTATCAACAGCATCGCCCTTTCCAAACGCGCGCTTCTGGTGGCTGGCTGGTGGCATACGCTTTTTACGCCATTACTGCTTACGATAAGCGCGGGCATTTTGCTGCTCTTCGCTAGAACTTCGCTTGGTCGTCAGGCGGTTATCCTCCTTGCCGCGGTGGCGATTTTCATCTTTTGGGAGCACATCTGGCGTTACTACTGGGATCGTGCAAATTACCACGACGAATCACTAGAGAACGCGTCTCTTGCCCTCAACACCTTGATTGTCTGGTTTACGTCGCTTTTTCTTTACCATTTGCTCCTCGACCCAAGTATTCTACCAGAGCAGTACGTTACCAGCATCATTCCGGTTTCGGCCTTGCTCGTCGTGTTTATTGTTTTCTATATAGATTACCGAACGCTCTGGGTACAGCGCTACGCACCAAGCCGTGTTTGGTTGTTGTTGGTAGCGCAGGCTGTAGTCATTGGTGAGCTGTTTTGGGTGCTTAACTTTTTGCCAAACTTGGTTGAAGTCAAAGCGTTTATTGTTGTCCTCGCGTATTACCTCTTTACCAATATTGGTCGCGCGCATCTCGACGGCACTCTGCGTCCAATCGTGTTTCGCCGTTACGCCTACATCAGCATCATTTCCCTTGCCGTTATTTTGATTACGACTCGTTGGTTACTGTAGAAAAAGTAATCATAAATAGCACAGTTTTTACCCTCACCGACGCGAGGGTTTTTTTCTGCTATACTTCACGTTATGCCACTTACTGAAATACCAACTTTTCCACCAAAAGAGCGAACCGGTATTCCGCTCGCTATCCTTATCCTCATCGGTCTTGCCACCGGCGCTGCCGGAGCTGGACTTTTGCTTTGGTTCGCTCCGGGGCTTCGTCGTGCAGAGATACCAGCAGGGACACAATCGGTCATCGTTTCTTCACCCGGTACGGTTGTGGTAGAAGAGGGGAGCAGAATTAACGACATTGTAAAGCAGAGTAAAGCCTTTATGGGGGCTGTGTATAACGTAAACAGCGTTATCCACATTGGAGATAAAAATTTTTACCAAAAAACTGCAGCTAAAGCTGCGGCAATTTCACTTACTGACGATGGTTGGTTTGGCAGCATTGCTGACGTTCCCATTGTCGTTGGTGACGTCATAAGTATTCAAGGCGAGGCTCACTTCATTACCAGAATAGTCAAAGACACAGCAACGCCATTTGTACTGCTCAAAGTAGGGGACGGTACCTTTTCTTCTGCGAGGTTTATGGCCGCAAAAGACTACATGGTTGGCATTACTGTTGTTGCCACCTCACCGACTTCGGAAGCTGCACGAATGAACATCACCAGCGTTGATGTGCCCCGTCGAGCAAAGGATGGGATAACAGAAAGCAGTGATACTCTTTCAACAGTTTTGGGGGTTACGCAAAACGCCTCCGTACTTGTCGGTTCACCTGTGTATAGCATTGGTGGTGACGTAGTAGGGCTTATTGACGGCGGAAACAATACGGCAGTTATCTATCCGGGTGATGCTTTAAGAACTTTGTTAGATCGTGTACTGCGCTATGACGAACCAAATCGCGCACAGCTGGGTTTACGTTACGCAATAACAACAAACGTACAAAGCGGATCAGCAGAGGCTTTTGTGTACAGTGCTTCTGGTTCTGCGGTGGTCGCAAAAAGTCCGGCAGCAACGGCTGGGCTAAAGGCTGGGGATATCATTGTCAGCATAGATGGTAAAAGCGCTGCCGAGAGCAGTAATGTATTCTCTATCTTGTCGTCGCATATACCGGGTGACCAAATTGTCATCAAATATATGCGCGGAACAGAAACCATAAGCAAAACCGTAACACTTGATAGTTTATCAACAGGTGGATAACTTGTTGTCCACAGGTCAGCGCATAGTTTGATAACATTTCCGTACTCTTTGGCTCTACGCAGAACCAAAACCGGTTATCAGGTTATCCCATATTGTTCTTAGTTTAGCAAACATTAAAAGTAATCCTGTGGGGTTGCTGCTATTGTAAATATATGTGCTTCTACTATACTTTTAGCAATGTTTTAGGGCTTATATCTTTTTGGCGAGCGGATGTCTACAGTAGCTGTAACATATCGCTATTTTTTTCGTCTTAATTAGCGTTAGAACGATCTGCAAAATACACCTTGGCGAGAAAAGATTTTACTGTACCGGCTGTACGATAGGGACGCAGACGCGTTTGGCGAACTGTATGATGTCTACGCGCCGCGAATCTATCGGTACATCTACTTTAAAGTTTCTTCTAGCGTCGAGGCGGAAGATTTAACAGCAGACGTTTTTTTGAAAACTTGGGAGTACGTCCAGAAGCGAGAAGACAAGATAACGAGCTTCAGACCGTTTGTCTACCGACTGGCTCGCAACGTGGTTATCGACCATTACCGCAGCCGAGCGAAAGACTCGGTAACCGCCTCAGCAGAATTGATGGCGCGGGTGATGGAACCGGTTGAGCAATCGTTTGCGGTAAACCTGTCGTTCCGCTCTGACCTGGAGACTGTCACCAAAGGTCTTGCCGCTATAAAGGACGAGTATCGTGAAGTCATTCTGCTTCGCTACATCGAAGATTACTCCATTGCAGAAGTCGCAAAGATTTTAGAGAAGTCGCGCGGTGCCATTCGGGTTACCACCCACCGAGCACTCGACGCACTTCGCGAAGCGGTAACCAACATAGAATCATCAACCACGCAGCAATGAAAAACCACCAGCTTACAAAAAACCTAACGGCGCTCAAGGCAGAGCTTCGGCCAGATGCCGAGTGGCTTCGTGCTACGCGCGCGGGTTTACTGGGACGTATTGCCGAAGACGCGGCAAGTGAGACCTCGCTGTCTATTGTCGAGCGGGTTCGCGTTGCCCTTTGGAATGTAGAAGAAACTTTCACCGGTATTTTTTCTGTTGCTGCTCGACGCACCGCGGCAGCTGCGTTGCTTGCGGTTGTGTTTATTGTTGGCACTGGTGCTTACGTGGTAACAGCAGTTAACGGCAGCGTTCCGGGTGAACCACTCTACCAAGTTAAGCTGGCAGTAGAGTCAGCAGAACTTGCGGTTGCCAGAACACCACAGCAGCGGGTTCGTTTAGAGGTAGAGTTTGCCTCACGACGTCTGATCGAGGCCTCCATTCTTACTTCGCAGAAAGGCGGTAACGTCCCGCAGGTGGCGGAGCTGGTCGGACAGTTTCAAAATAAGTTAGCGCAGGCGACCGCCAAAGCAAGCGAAGTATCAGACAGTCAGCCAAATCAAGGCGTAGAAATCGCACGTATCCTTGACGCTCGTCTTGATGACTACGTCCATGCGCTAGAAACCACAAAGTCTGTCGGCGGCGCCGCGGTATCCGGTTCTGTCGGTAAAGCGATAGAGGCGGTCAACCGTGCAGAGACAGAAACCCTCAAAGTTATTGCCGAGAAAAATCCAAACGATTCATCGGTTGGGGATAAACTAGATCAAAAAATTAAGACGACCGAAGACAACCTCAACCTGCTTGGTGGTGCTAAAGGTAACGTAGAAGCCAAGGCGGGTCTTGCCGAAGCAAAAGAGAAAGTTATTTCCGGTGACTACCTTGCCGCTATCGCCCTTATTAAGAAGGTAGAAGACATTGTATATAAACTTGACGTTCCGGCAGATCAACCGGCTGACAGCACTGGCAACACTGATGCGACCAGTCAACCAAAAGACAGCACTACGTCGACGGACAGTTCTAGCAAGGGTGAAGTACTTGGTACCTCTGACAGTAAAACTGGTGATAAACCGGCAGATACTTCTGGCACAACAACAAGCACCGGCGGCACAAAGGTAGATGCAAATGGTGGCAACACCAGCACCACTGACCAGCAGCAAGCAGACGGCTCCACCAAGGTTTCTATTCCGCTAGACAGCAACAGCGCCGCGCCCGACGGGCAATCAACCCCTACTAACTAATTTACTAACGCGCTTACCATGGCAGACTCCATGCTCATGTTTAACGTTCAACCCAGTACAGCCGATCAGACATCGGTTGTTCTTGGCTGGCTGTTAAGCCGGACCACGGAACAAAGGTCGATCTGCTATGCGCAGAGTTTCATGGTTAACTCTTAGCAAATCCTTCTCAATTTTAGAGAAGGTAACTAAAAGGAAACCACGAAACATGAGTAATATTATTAAGCGAGGTGTAAGCATTGCGGTTACCGCCACGACCATTCTTTGGTCAATCGGTGCCGGTTTTGCACCGCTCGCTACGCGAGCGGCATCCGCCGGTGACCTCATCAAGATGGATGGGAGCACCTCGGTTTACTACCTCGGGACAGACGGCCTACGCTACGTCTTCCCAAACAGCAAGACGTACTTTACTTGGTACTCTGACTTTTCGAGCGTTGTGACAGTGTCACAATCCGAAATGCAGTCCTACCACATTAAGGGAAACATCACGTACCGCCCAGGTACGCGTCTCGTAAAGATCACAACCGACCCGCATGTCTACGCAGTTGAGCCAGGTGGCACACTGCGCTGGATTGAAAACGAGTCTATTGCGACCACTCTTTATGGGTCAAACTGGGCATCACTGGTTGATGACGTACCAGATGAGTTCTTTGTGAACTACACCCTAGGTTCTTCAATCAGTACAAATTCTTACCCCACCGGTTCGCTCATCAAGCAGGCAAGCTCCAACGACGTTTACTACGTCGACGGTTCCTCAAAGCGCATGGTGACAGCCGCTGGTTTTACGGCTAACAAATTTCAGTCGAAGGATGTTTTGGTCGCCGACGACAGTGTGTTTAACGCACTTAGCACCGGTTCACAGATTAATTCCGCCGACACAAGCATCTGGAACCTCACCGGCGGTGCTTCAACATCAACGCCAGGCGGTTCTGGTTTGACAGTCGCTCTGGCCGCTGATACGGCAGCTCCTGGCATCCAGGCAGCGGGTACAGCCTACAACAAGTCGACAAAGCTCAACTTGACTGCTTCAGCCGATGGTTCCGTGAACGTCACGGGTATCGTTTTGACGCGTCAAGGTTTGTCACAAGATTCAACCTTCTCGGGTGTCGGTATCTACGACGCCACTGGTCGACGCTACGGTAACGTTGTTACTTTCGGCGACACCAAGGCTAACGTACTTTTCCCGAATGACCCCTTGGTGGTTCCGGCTGGTCAGACCGTCTCCGTTTGGGCAAAGACAAACATTGCCGCAAGCACGTCATTGTCTGGTACCTACGCCATCGCCGTTCTCTCAGCAGCTGATGTTAAAACAACTGCAACTGTGAGCGGTAGTTTCCCAGTGTCGGGTAACGGCTTCTCGCTCATCCCGACCTCGGGTAGCGTTGCCACCGTTACCATCACCTCACAAACTTTGGCTGGTGGAACAAGTACGTCACCAACACAGATTGACCAAGGTTCAACCAACCTTGACGTGCAGAAGTTCCGCATTGCTGAAACAACCGGTCAAGAGGGTGCCACATTGAACCACCTGACGGTCTTCAACAATGGTTCTGCCGCTGACGGTGATTACACCAACATTCGTTTGAAGGACCAAAACGGTAACGTTCTTGCCACCGTGGCAACCGCTACCTCTGGTAAAGTCAATTTTGACTTATCGGCAAGTCCATACACCATTCCGAAAGGTACGCAGCGAGACTTCACCTTATCCGTAGACGTTCCTGGCGTTTCTAACAGCGCTGGCCGAACGCTCGACTTTACGGTGCAGAACGACTACGACCTTGAGATCTATGGTACGTCCACCGGTTCCGGCATCTTGCCAACGGCGGCAGGTTCTTCAACCTTCCCCATTGGTGATGGTTCTGGCGCTGACGTAGGTAACTACGTTCAGTTCAAGACCGGTTCGATGATTATCTCCCGTTCATCTGATTCACCGTCTGCCAAAGTAGCACCTGGTGCTACCAACGTTCTCTTGGCGTCATTTGACGTTAAGGCATTTGGTGAAGACATTGAAGTTCAGAAGTTGACCTGGCAGATTACCTCAGACGGTTCCACTGCGTTGGCGAACGGCAGCACCTGTTTGACAGGTACTGTTAAGATCAACAATGGAAACGATTCAACGGTGTATACTTCATCTGCTACGGGCGCAACCATTTACTACAGCACTCCTGGTACAGCGTCATGTTCGACGACGTTGACCACCGGTACTGGTAGCGGGGTTGCCGGTACTCAACAGACCTTGAACACGTACTACACGGTCAAGGCCGGTACCACCGGTAAGTTGAAGTTCTACGTTGACATTAATTCAGCAGCGGTGAGCACTGATTCGTATGCCGTACGTATCACGGGCTTCTACGCTCGACGCGTGTCAACGAACAACTACATCACTGACACCAGTACTGTTACTGGTATTCAGCGACAAGTAGACACCAGTAGTTTGACCATTTCAAGCAACTCCTCTTACAACCCAACCAACCTGGTTAAGGGTGGTTCCAATCTCAAGATTGGTTCCTTCAACGTCCAGGCCGGTGCAGCTGAAGGGGTTAACTTGACTACGATGGGCGTGCTTATTGGTACAAACAACGGTACGAGTACTGCGGCAGCTGTCTTTACGACTGCTGCGGTACCAACAGGTATCAGCAACGTAAACTTGAAGATTGGTGAAACCGCTTTTGGGACACCAATCTCAAGCGTTACCGCTGGTTCAACTGATTCGTTCTCGGGTAATGCGGTCGTTCCGGCTTCCGGCACGGTTCAGGTCGATGTCTACGCTGACGTCTCAACGGCTTTCAACCCGTACACGTCTGGATCAGACATCCTCTCAACCAAACTTTCCGTTACTGCCGGTGTTGGACAATCATCACAGACCACAAAGACAGCAACCGCCACTCAGGGTCAGTCAATCACTATGACTGCCAACGGTACGCTTCTTCTCCAGTCTGATGCTGCTGGTACGCCAATTCAGCAGGTAGTGACCGCGAGCCAAATTGATGTTCCGCTCCTAACCCTTAAGGTCTCTGAGAACACCAACGCAGAAGATTTGACCCTGAACAAGCTCTACCTTGCCTTCACTAATGGTTCAGGTAACTACCAGGACGTCAAACTCTTCAATGGTTCAACTCAGGTTGGTTCAACAGCACAAATTGTGAGCGGTGAAGTTCGATTCACTGGTCTCGGTTTTGTTGTTGTCAAGTCTGACTCTGCAAAGGTTTTGACCGTTAAGGCGACCGCCACCGGTTCCGGTGTGCAGACCCCTGGTCAGCAAACTTTCGTTGCACCAACGTACTTTGAGTACGTCGGCAACTCGTCAGGTACAACGGTCCGCGCCTCGGGTGGTGTTACATCCGCAACGAGCTCGGCCTCAACGACCTTGACGGTTAATGACTCATCTCAATTTACGGTTGGTCAAAAAGTTGCTATCGACTTGAACAACGATGGTGTTGTCACGTCGGGTGGTACTGAAACGAACTCCGGTTCCGGCTTTACTGTGAGCGCTGCGCCAACAAGCACGACACTCACTTTGGGTACTGCCGCGACGGTTACCGTAGCAGGAGGTCGCGTTATCATTTACGACGCGACTATTACTCCAGCTGCAACCAACCTTCAGTTCCAATCAAATACGCTCATCAACCACAACGTTGAGCCAGTCGTGACTGTTGCTTCAGTAAGCGGTACTGCTGGTTCCACCAGCCAGTCCATTGCTGACTTCAACATCGCCGCAACCGGAACGCGTGATCTCATCATCAATGCTCTTCAGGTAAAGACCTCCGGTTCATACTTGGCACCAGTGACCTCAGTGGCCGCTAACAGTGATCCGTGTACGACTTCAGGAGTCATTACTGTGAGCCAGAAGACCACAGTGCCAGTCGATCTTTACCAGGTCATTGTAACGACCGGTAACACAGCGAGCGACACGGTGACGGTCAAGAGTGGTAGTGGTACAACAACACTCGAAACCTTTACTGGTGTCAACACGACGTCGAAGACTGCGATTATTGCCCTTACGTCCAAGTACGTGACGATTGCTGACGGTAGCACCACCTGTTCTGGTGGTGTCCCTGCCGGTACCATCATCTTGACTGCGGGTACTAACAGCGCTGGTCTCTACGACATGCAGCTCTGGCAGAACGGCCAAGCAAAGACTGTCTCGTTCTTCGTCAATGACGGAACGGACAACATCTTAGCTAACGCGCCAACAGCTCGCATTGCAAGTGGCAGCGTCGTAACGTTCTTGCTCTCTAGCCCGATTACGATCTCACGAGGATCCTCGACTGACTTTGTCGTCAAGGCAAACACCTCTGCGGTTCGTACGGGTGCAACAACCACGAACCCTCTCACTTACCAGCTCTACCTTGACGGTCAAGCCGGTAAGGGTCAGTGGCTCGGTGCCTCAGCGGCAATCGACTCCACACAAACATTGGGTGGCGTACGATGGGACTACACGGACGTGAACGGTAAGTACGGTTCAACAGGAACCACGACAGCAGGTACATTTGCGACTACGACCTCAGGTCAGGCGACGATTCTTAACGTCAGCACTGGCAATCAGGTCATGGACGTGACTGACTACTACCCGGTTACTGGTCAATTGAACCAGTACTAGGTAGCGATTCTTCTCTACTCGATTCGTTTATTCGAATCGGATAAAGAAAGCAATCCCCCCGGGCGAAAGCCCGGGGGGATTTGCTTTGGTCGCGGTTGAAATATTTAAGAAAAGGCGGTATCTTGTGTTTACTTCTATGACCAAGCGATACATCGTGCGCGGTTTATTATTTATAGGATTGCTAGTTTTTTTAGCTGGTGGGTTTTTTGTGTATCAAAAGAAAGAACTTGTTATTCAGACGATTACTCGTGGCAAAGACGGACTGGCTCAAAAAATCGAAAACGTAAAAAGTTTTGGGGTCAACACGTATCGAGATGCGGTGAAATCACGCACGGTTGCTAAATTTGACCGAAGGTACAGTGATAGTGACTCGTATAAGGATGTTCATCGTCCGCAGATTGTTGCCGCACTCGACGGCATTGCTAAAACGCCAAACGACGCTCAGCTTTGGGTTGATCTCGGTTCTCAGCAGTATGGACTTCAAGATTACGCGGGCGCAGAGGAAAGTTTTTTGAAAGCATATCAGTATGCTCCGAAGGCAACGGTTGTGTTGTGGAATTTGGTCAAGTTGTATGAGGTAACTCGTGATTTTGCTAAAGCTGAGCGCTATGCCTTGGAGTCGGTTCGAGCATTTCCTAAACTTTCAGATGGCTACATTCTCGAGGCAGACGTGTACCAGAATTATCTAACAGAAAAATCGTACCTACTACCAAAAATCTATGCGGATGCATTCACCCAGACTGGTAGTGATGAGTTTTTACGTCTATCGGCGCAATATTGGCAAGGGCAAGGCAATAAAGAAAACGCTATCAAATATTATAACGAATGGTTACGTCGCACACCCCCCGGTGTTTTGCATGATGATATTAGCAACCAAATCAGGGAATTAGAGGGGACAACCAAGTAGTTTTTTATTTTGGAATAAAATAGTGGTTGTCCTGCTATACTTAAGTCTATGTTAGACATGCCCTCATTTTTTAAAACTGGCAAATTCATTACAACCGTAGTGCTGCTATTTGCGTTTTTTACAGAAACGACACTAGCCGCTTTTGACCCGAATGACATTCATTATCCTCAGCAGTGGTATCTGCAGCAGATTGGCGCGCCTAATGCGTGGGAGACGACAACCGGCGGCCCGGACGTTGTTGTTGCGGTACTGGATACCGGAGTAGATATCTACCATCCGGATTTACGTAACAACATTTTGACGAACCCCGGTGAAATAGAACACGATGGTAAAGATAACGACGGCAACGGGTACGTTGACGATGTCCATGGCTGGGATTTTGTTACCAACAGCCCTGACCCACGACCGGACGCAACGCCGCCGTTTAGTTTGACCGCCTTAAATCACGGTACGGTTGTTTCCGGCATTATTGCGGCAGAAGGAAACAACGTTGAAGGTATCGCTGGCGTTACGTGGCACACGCGCATTATGCCATTGCGTGTTCTCGACTCTAAGGGGGAGGGGGACGTCAATATCGTTGCGGACGCAGTTGATTACGCGGTCAATAACGGTGCCAACGTTATCAATTTAAGCTTTGTCGGTCCCGGATATAGTAACCGACTCTACGCGTCCTTAAAGCGCGCCTACGACGCCGGTGTTTTGGTTGTGGTGGCGGCGGGCAACAACAATGGTACCGACTGCGACCTCGATGCTGACCAGCGCTATCCGGTGTGCTTTGACAGTGGGTCAAACGAAAATTGGATTTTGGGTGTTGCCGCAACTGACACACTCGATCAGAAATTAAAAAGTTCTAACTATGGCAGTTGCGTCGACATTTCTGCACCGGGGACGCTCTTTTATAGCACCGAAGTATACGACCTTGCCAAAGGGTTAACCGATGCTTACGGTGGCGGTTGGTCCGGCACGTCTGTTGCGACACCGGTAGTTTCCGGCGTGGCGGCGCTTATTAAGGCGGCGCATCCAGCGCTGACCAACGCGCAAATTACCAACGTCATACTTAAAAGCGCGGATCATATTTCTGTGGCTAACCGTGGGTTTAACGACAAGCTCGGCGCCGGACGGATAAATGCCAGCCGAGCGATTTTGGGTGCCGCTTCACCAGCCTTGACGCCGCCCGTCGCAATAGCAAGTACCAATGGTCGGATTGTTACCGTTGCCCATAGTGGGTATGAGCCGGCATTAAAGCTTTTCTATAACGATGGCGGTATACAATATAGCTGGCCGGCGTATGACCGAGACTTTGTCGGTGGTGGTGGCATTGCTATTAGTGAAAACTCTCGTCTGGTACCAGAAGAAAACACTTTGCGTATTAGTGCCATCATTCGCGGTGAGCAGCGCATTGTAGAAGGCGAGGGGATTGGTGGCCTTGGTAGGTTACGTATACTCTCAACTGCCGGCTCTGCGTTGTCGCAGTGGTACGCCTTTGACCGACCAATGCGCTCACCGATAAACGTTGCTTCCGGCAATGTCTTTGGTGATGGCGTCGGTAGCATTATGGTAGCGGCAGCTGCTAACGGCGGCCCACAGATTAGAGTATTCGACCGCGGTGGCAACGTGAAGCTACAATTTTTTGCCTATGACAAAAAATTGCGTGGTGGTTTTAGTGTAGCGACGGCGGACGTTAACCGTGATGGCAAAGATGAAATTATTGTGAGTTCTACCACGCTAAAGAATTTGCCGGTGCGTGTTTTTAATGACAAAGGATATTTGCTTGACGAGTGGTACCCGTACCCGACGTACCGCGGCGGCGTCAACGTCGCGGCGGGGGATTTGGACGGCGATGGTCGTGCGGAAATTGTTACCGCGCCGGTTGCCGGCGGCGGCCCACAGGTACGCATCTTTAACAGCAGTGGCGGAGTACTTGGTCAGTTCTTCGTTTTGCCGGAAGTATTCCGCGGTGGTGTTTCGCTCTCTGTCGGTGATGTTACGAGTGACGGCAAGGACGAAATTGTCATTGCGCCATTTTCTGGCGGCGGCCCACAGGTACGCATTTTTACTTCTCGCGGTAATGTGATTGGTCAGTTTTTTGCCTACAACGAAAACTATCGAGGCGGGATAAACGTTGTGGTGCTGCGCTAGCTAATTATGGTGGCGTTTGCCTTTCAACTGTTGCGTTTTTTTAGTGTCGGGCTAACGGCGGCCGCTGCTGACTTTGGTTCGTATGGGATACTAACCCGCTTGGTGCCGTTTCTTTACGAATATTATCTCTTAACCAGTATTGGTACGTCGCTCATTGGGGCGACAGTTGCCTACACCTTGCATCATCGCTTTACCTTTCGTCACCCAGAGCCGCTCTCTTTGCATCGTTATGGAAAGTTCTTGCTGGTGTATGGCGCCGGCATTGTTTGGCAGAACTTACTGCTGGCAGTGTTTGTTGAACAGTTTCATATCTTTGACCTTGTCGCTAAGCTGTGTGCCATTGTTACCGTATCGATTTGCTGGAACTTTGTGCTCGCCAAAAAGTGGGTTTTTCGTTATACTTTAGACCATTAGGAAACGTAAACAGGACTTTATGGCTAAACCAATATTTGAAAAGAAGAACGTCCTCGTCATTGGAGGTGCCGGTTTTATCGGCTCGCATCTCTGCGACGAGTTGGTGAAGACGGCTAAGGTTATTTGCCTCGATAACTATTTGACTGGTTCAGAACAGAACATTGATCACCTGCTCTCAAACCCAGATTTTGCTTTTATTCGCCACGACATCACCGAACCGTTCTCGCTTTCTGGTAGTGAACGGGCGTTGACGAAATTTAAGGCAGCGTGGCAAGGGGTGCAGGAGGTGTACTTTTTGGCGTCCCCATCCTCTCGCATTGATGTCAAAAAGTTTCCGGTTGAAACAATGATGGTTAATTCGGTTGGGCTTAGATACGCGCTTGATCTTGCAAAAGAGAACAAGGCAACGTTTTGCTATGTATCATCCGACGCAGCGTACGGCGAGGTGCTAAACGGCGGGGATCACGTCAGCGAGAGCGCCGAAGGCATTGTGCCGCACATTGATAACTTTAGCGCTTACGCCGTTGCCGAACGTTTTGGCGAGGCGCTGGTTGAAACCTATCGGCGCAATTACGAGATTAGCGTTCGCGTAGCGCGTGTCTTTACCACCTATGGTCCGCGAATGCGTCTGGACGACTCTAACGTGCTTACTGAATTTTTACAAAGGATACTTAGCGGCGAAGAGGTTATTGTCTACGGCGGGTCAGAAGCCGTTGGCTCGTTTTCTTACATTACCGACACCGTGAAGGGTCTTATTAGACTAATGGCAGCCGGAGACGAACAACCGGTCAACATTGGTAGCGATCAAGCGTTGAAGCTGACTGACCTTGCGCATCAGATGATGCAGATTGTCGGCGAAGAAGTAGAGCTGTTGGTTCGCCCGGATTACCCCGATGGTTTTCGTCCACACCTTGTCCCGAACATTGCGCGCGCCAAAGAGAACTTGAGCTGGTTTCCGGTAACACTATTAAAAGACGGACTCATTAAGACGATAGAAGACTTAAAGGCCAGCCAAGGGCTCATCAACCAGGGAGCTTAATTGCGTTATGCGGATTTTTGCCGTCATTCCCGCCTTCAACGAAGCGAGCGGCATCGCGGCGGTGGTTGCCTCGGTTTTGCCGCGCGTTCAACGGGTGGTTGTTGTTGACGACGGTTCTACTGACGCTACAGCAGCCGAAGCAAAACGTGCCGGCGCAGTAGTGCTGCATCATCGCATCAACCGCGGGCAAGGCGCGGCGCTTGCTACTGGTGCGCAGTACGCGCTTCGCCACGGCGCGGAGGTTCTTGTGCATTTTGATGCTGATGGACAGCATGACAGTAACGATATTGAAGCGCTAGTAAAACCTATTGTGAACGACGTGTGCGACGTGGTGCTTGGCTCTCGTTTTCTTGGTAGCGCACCAAACTTGCCTTTCGCTAAGCGGTTGCTACTCAAAGCCGGTATTTTATTTACCCGTATCTTTTCCGGTATTTGGTTGACCGATACCAACAATGGGCTGCGCGCGTTTTCTGCAAATGCCGCGAGGCGTCTGCCGGTGAGGCAAGACGGTATGGCGCACGCCTCAGAAATTATCGACGGTATTGCTGATTTATCTTTACGCTACGTTGAGGTGCCGGTAACTATCCATTACACGCCGTACGCTATCGCTCGCGGTCAACGTAAGCTGAACGCCGTTAGGATTGTGCGCGATTTGGTGCTGGATAAATTTTTCCCTCACGACTAGCTATGCCGATACAGTGGCTGATTACCCTCTTCGCGCTGTTTGCCGCTTGGCGAGCGGTGAAAAGTTACCGCGGCGGTACGCTCGACCGGCGTAAGCTGTTGTGGTGGCTTTTGTTTTGGGTGGCAACGGTGATTGTTGTTTACCTGCCGCAGACGACCGATGCGGCAGCGCGTTTTCTTGGTGTGGGACGTGGTGTTGATGCCGTACTGTATGTTTCTATACTGCTTCTCTTTTACGCGCTCTTTCAGCAGTCAAGAAAGACAGATAGGCTAGAACACTCCCTTACCGAATTGGTACGCTCGTTGGCGCTCAGTGACGAAGTAGATGATCAAGGGGACGATGAACGGTAACCCGTCTCTTGCTGTTGTCGTACCCAGCTTTAACGGCGGCAACGACACGCTGCGTTGTCTTGCAGCGTTGAAAAAATCTGTTGGCGCAAAGCTAGCTGTCATTGTTGTCGATAATGCGTCTACGGACGATTCGGTTTTAAATGTTCGTAAGCAGTATCCGTCGGTAGCAATTGTTGAAGAACAGACGAATACCGGCTTTGTCGGTGCCTGCACGCGCGGCTTTACTGAAGCACAAAAATGTGGCGCGTCGTATGTTGCCTTTATTAATCAAGATTGCTTTGTTGCTGACAACTGTTTGTCGGAGCTTGTTGCTGCTCTTCAAAACGAAAAAGAGGCGGCAGCGGCGCAGGCGCTTATTTTGCTTGATCAAGACAGAGAGCAAGTAAACTCTGCGGGTAATTGCATTCACTACCTTGGGTTTGGTTTTTCTGACAGGGAAGGAGAAAAGATAACCAGCGGAGCATTGGTGCCGTACCTTAAAGCACCGCGTCAGGTGACGTACGCGTCAGGCGCGGCGCTGATGGTGAGAACGGCCGACGTAAAAACGCTGGGACTTTTCCCTGAAGCTTTTTTTATGTACCACGAGGATCTCGATTTTGGGTGGCGTATTTTACTAGCCGGAAAGAAAAGTGTACTAGTGCCTTCAGCGCGTGCCTTTCATCGCTACGAGTTTAGCCGTTCGGCGAATATCAAATATTATTACGGTGAGCGTAATCGGCTTATTGTACTTTTGCAAAATTATCACTGGCTGACCCTCTTGCTTATGTTTCCGGCGTGGTTCGCGATGGAAGTCGGCATTGTTGGTTTTGCGCTTTTTAAGGGTTGGTTGCCATTAAAGGTAAAAGGGTATCTCTACATTGTTGTTCATTTTTCCGAACTAATGAAAGAACGTGCTCGGCGACAAAAAACGCGTACGGTAAAGGACAGCGAAGTGTTACGTCATATGAGCGGAAGTGTTCGTTACCAAGCAGTCGCCGCGACGCCACTCTACTTCGTGAATCCTTTTTTGGAGTTTTATTACCTCTTAATTCGCGCTATTATCTTTTGGTAATGAGTACACCCAAAGTCGCCATTGTCGTTTCTACGTATCCGCCCTACGCCGGCGGTATGGGAAACGTTGCCGTCGAGCAGGCGCAATCATTGGCGGCGCGCGGCTATGACGTGACTGTCTATACCCCTGCTGGGGGCGCCGGAAAGGCCGTAGAGAGCGCTGGGGGAGTAAAGGTGGTTAGATGCCTGTCGGTGCTTCGCTATGGCAACGCGGCTTTTGCGCCGACCCTTCGCCAGCAGACAAAAGATAGCGATATCGTGTTTTTGCACTACCCGTTTATTGGCGGCGCGGAAGGGTACGCCAAAAACGGTGTACTACCTCACCAACAATTGGTTGTGTATTACCATATGGATACTGTCGGGCACGGCTGGAAGAAATTTTTGTTTGCGCGCTATCATCGCCGTTACCTCGCGCCCTTGTTGGCGCACGCAAAACTTATTTTAGTGAGCACCAGAGATTACGCTGAACAGTCGCTGTTGGCTCCGCATTTGAAAACAATAGATAAACGTCTTCGAGAATTACCACTGGCCGTTGATACCGAAAGATTTTTTCCAGCAGAGCGACCAAAGCTGCTGACGAAAGAGTACGGGTTTGAAAGCGATACGCCAGTTGCGCTGTTTGTTGGTGGTTTGGACAGTGCCCATTATTTTAAAGGAGTTCCGATGCTACTTACCGCATGGCGAAGCGTGCTTTGCGCGCTGCCAAATGCAAAGCTGCTGCTTATCGGTGAAGGGGACAAACGCAAATCATTTGAACGATTGGCAAAAAAACTTGGTATAGAAGATGCTGTTGGTTTTGTTGGCGGTGTTAGCAATGACGAGTTGCCAAATTATTACCGCTTAGCAAACGTTGTTGTGCTACCTTCGATAGACGCGTCAGAAGCCTTTGGACTTGTGTTACTAGAAGCGATGGCAAGCGGTAGGGCAACGGTTGCTTCTGATCTTGCCGGTGTGCGTCGCGTGGTACGAGATGGCGAAACCGGACAATTAGTAGAAGCGGAGGACAGCAAAGCGCTTGGCGAAACGTTGCTTCACCTTCTTACCCGTCCTGCGGTTGCCGAACGGTACGGAGAACGTGGTCGGGTAGTGGTAGAGAGTGAGTACAGTAAAAAAGTAATCGGCGACAAATTGGCAGAACTGCTCACGCTTGTTCTATGAAAGTACTGACTGTTTCGAACCTTTACCGGCCGTACAGTAGGGGCGGCGCAGAAACGGTTGTCCAAACGATGAGTGAAGGGTTTCAAGAAGCGGGATGGCAAGTGAGTATCCTAACAACTACGCCATTCGCAGGATCTAAATCTTTTAGGGCTGAGCTTTCTCTAGAAGGGAAAGAAAGCGTGTACCGTTTTTTCCCTCTCAATCTTTTTTCGTACGCGTTTATTGGTAAGCATAGTATGCTGGCGCGAGCGTTGTGGGGAATGATTGATATTTGTAATTTGCATTCGTACGTTGTCGCGCGCCGTGTGCTTAGTAGAGAGCAGCCTGACCTTGTAGTTACCCATAACCTGCGAGGACTTGGCTACCTGCTGCCGCGACTCTTTGCCAAGCACGCGAAACGCTACGTGCATATCGTTCATGATGTGCAGCTAGTAGAGCCAAGCGGACTTTTGTTTTCCGGTGAGGAGGCGCGACGTTTGCGCTCGCCCCTAAGGCGCGTTTACCGATTGCTCACTCGTTATCTTTTTTCGTCTATACCCATAACGATATTTCCTTCACAATTTTTGAACGATTTTTATACGCGGTACGGTTTATTTTCTAAAACAAAAAAAGTGGTGCTGCCAAATGCGGCACCAACCAGCAACCAGAAAAAGAAAGGGCATGACGGTATCAATTTCGTTTACATTGGTCAGATAGAAAAACAGAAAGGCATTACCGTTTTACTTGAGGCATGGTCTCAAATGAAGCACGAGAATTGCCGGTTGTTGTTGGTTGGCGCTGGCAGTTATTTGAGTGCCGTGCAAAAGGCGGCTACGCGAGATACGAGTATTATTGCAAGTGGCTTTTTAACACAAGAGCAGCTCGATGCCATCTGGGAAGTTGCCGACGTGTTTGTGTACCCGTCATTGTTGTTAGAAAATTGTCCGCGAAGCATCATAGAGGCGTTAAGTCGTGGCGTACTTGTTGTGGCGAGCGATAGTGGCGGTATGGCAGAGCTGACAGCACTTTCTTCTGGTATTAAAATGGTGCCAGCAGGGGACAGTGGTGCGTTAGCGAAAGCACTTTTTGAAAGTATAGACAGTACAAAGGTTGGGGATAGTGTTGCGCCCGTTGTTTTTGCTACCCCTAAAGAATACATTGAAAAACTTATTGACTTGACGCAAAAGACCTGATTGACTAGGGTAATGGCAACCCAAAAAGAGTAGGAGGAGTTCATTGAAATTTGTAGTTATTCTTTGGGTGGGTACGGAGGTGCACGACCCATCCAGCAAAGCAAACCAGCTGGTCACGGCAAGTGCTAGGATGGAAGGATTTTTTTCACGCCACGGGTGCGACAACAATCACAACTGGCTCTACGTAGAGTCTGAGTCGGAGCGTGTTATGGCTGATCAGATCACTGGGCCGCTTGGTATCAGGGCGGCGCAAAAAGAGCCTCTTGTGTCGGCTCGACCCGTATCTGGGTGAGGCCACGACAGAGGATCCGGATGGGGTAGCGCTGTTCTTTCTCAGCCCTACTACGGCAGAGCGCGTTCTCTCAGAGAGAGGTATAGAGAGGAGATGCAACGATTCCATGGTCAACTTTGTTATGATTGACACTGCTGAGCCCCAGACGATGATCTGGGATTAGGATCGGAGGAAAAACGGAAGATGTTTGTGGTAGTGGTAGCAATGAAACCCGACGCCAGTCATGGCGACGTTAACAACGCCGTTGACAAGCTCGGAGAATTCATAGGTCGGCCTGGGCGCCAGATTCGCAGAAGAAGCTGGTCCGAGGTGAAAGCGTACGCGTGTAAAGGCCTCGCTCATGTGGCTACACGGGTAACCCAGAAGATTCCGGAGATGCCTGCACCTGAGATTCAGAGAACGCCCATCATTCCGGGGGTAACTGATTTGCCAGAGCTGCTGCGGAGGGAGGCCGAGATTCAGGACGGCGACGTTCTGGTCTTCTTCATACCTTTGGAGGGGTCAAGCGAGTTCTACACGGCTCTCGGTTCAACGTTCCAGGTTTGCGGAGATGTCAGGATCGCCGCGCAGGAGCTGAGCGCAAAATCATTTGGTCGCCACGAGGTCAAGCTCTGAAGACGTGGCGAGGCCGGGTGCGAAAAAACGCATCCGACCTCGCCACCAAAATTACTTTTTGGTGTAGTGAAAAACCGTCAGCTTCCCGCCGTCAATTTCTTGCCAGTCGTCAGCGTATAGCTTTGCTGTATCGCGGATTTTTTCAAAATCAAACCAGTAGTCATTCAGTACAAAATACGCTTCACTGGCGCCCGTGAGAGTAAGCGCTTCATCAATAGGACCTCGATCAGCTTTTTCGTAGACCATTTTTAAATAGTCTTGGTACAAAAGACCGCCAGTTGGTATGGGGTAGAAGAAAATGGGCTCACCACTTTGTCCGTAAGTAGGGGCGAAATACTTTTGAAATCCAAGTTCTTTCAATGCCGCCGCGGCGACCGCTTGGTCAGCAAGTACGACGTAGTCGCCGGTAGCGTTACTATCAATAACGTTTACCGCACTCACATCGTGAACGCTGGTTGAGTAGCCACGATCAAACTGGTAGGTATCAAAGCGCGGGTAGCTAAGGTATACGCCCGCGGTCGCGAGAGCCGAAATGAAGAGTATAAAGAAAACCATAACCGAGCGGGGCGCTTTGAGGAGGCGCGCGAAGAAAGCATTTAACGAAACAGCAACAAATGGGAGCAGAGAAACAAAGGCAAGAAAGAAAATGCGACCGGTAAAGTTGCCGCGCTCGTAGTCGATTAAGAAAGAGAAGGGGATAAAATGTTGTACGGCTACAGCGTCTGCAAGCAAAATGACGCTAAGCGTTAGCAGGGCGTAGTAACGCCTTAACTGTTTTTGTTTGATAAGTAGGTAGACACCCGAAGCGGCAAGCAGTAGCAGTATAAGCTGGAGATTGAAGGCGTAGAGGTAAACGCCATCGAGTAGAAGATGGTAATGCTCTTCAAGGTAGAGTAAGCCACGCGACACGTTTTCTGCTGGCACGGTTGGCAACGTGGCAATGGCTTTGCTGGCAGCGCGGGTGCTGTTTTGCAAAAAAAGAATGAGCGGCAAGGTGAGAGCGGCAAGAGTGGTAACTACACCATAAAGAGTGCGACTCTTTGGGCGGTAAGCGTTAGAGAGATGAAAGCAAACCAAAAAGAGCGCCGGTAGTCCGGCTAGAGGATGAATAGCGAGCGCGACCAGGGCAAGCAGTATCAACAGCCAGTTGAGAGTGCGTGACTCCGAAGCCTGTTGTCGATAGTAAAGAAAAATAGCGATGACAAAAACAAGGTCGGCGAGCCCTTGTGGCGTTGTGGCAATAAATGCCGTTCGAGGAAGCGCCAAAAGTAACAATGAAGTTAGCGCCGCGATTTTGGTAGGTATGCCGGTTGAACGTAAAGCGCCGAAAAGCGCGGTTGGGAAAAGTAAAAGTGAAAGCGTGGGCAACAACCAAGTATCGAGAAGCGGTACTGACACGCCGGTTAGGGTATGCAAAATAACAACAAGCGCGTACTGGCCAATATAGTAGAACGGTTTAGGATGAACTACGCCCGTTGTGGCAATGAGCGATTCTGTCGCTTGGTGTACAAATGGGTCGAAACCAAAACCGACGCGGTAAACCAACACACCAAGAAGCGTTGCTGGCATTGTCAGTAATCCAAGCATGACTGTTGTGGTGACGGGTCTGCTGTTTTTAGAAAAAAAGATGATACAAAGCGCTGCAACTGCAGCGAGGAAGTACCAAGTGAAAAAAGCGGGATCGATAACGCCCCATGGTGAACGAATGGCTTCAGACGTTCTTGCTAGGAGTAGAAATTTTGTAGCGAAGGCGAGCGCCACAACCATGATTGCCCAGAAAAAAAGAATGGGCGGACGCACGTGTTGCTGTGATATACTTATAGAAACCGCTGATTTTGCATAGTGCGGGTTGCGCAAGGTGGCAACGGTGAGGGCCAGCGCCACCATAATAAGCGTCGCAAGAATGGAAGCCGCGCCTAGGTTGTGCAGGTAATAGAGGCCGGTTCCTATCAGCGAAAAGCACGCCAGCAAGATAAAAAAGCCGAAGAAGGTTTGCGGTAGGGCATCGCCATTGCGTACAAATACCTTGCCTGCGAGGTTGGCGTAAAGCAGTAGGTAGAAAAGTGCAGCAACAATACCGATGAGCGGAAGGTGCCAAAGTGTCGTATTTAGGGTTATAGCACCCAAAATGAGAAGAGGGGGGATAGCTGCAATAGTGTTTCTATACATAACTGGTATTGTACCTAGAGACGAATGACGATTCAAACGGTAATCAATTCAGCAACGCATACCATACGCCGCTACGCAAGCGCACAACTATCGATTGTGTTGCTGATGGCAGTACTGGCTTTTTTACTCTACGCCTTTTTCCCGTGGGCAGCATCGTCTTCGCCACTACGTTTTAACTCTCCGGACGAAACTGCAAACTACTTTTTTAGCACAACGGTTGCCGGTGGTTCCGGTCTTCATTTTTTTGAACCGCTTTCGAGTTCTGTAGGTGGTGTTATACACCCGCGGGCAATGTTGTCGATTGGTGATTATCTTGTACCGGCAAGTTTCATTGGTCTGCCGCTTCTTTATGGCGGCTTTGCGTTAGTGGTCGGTAAAGCAACATTGCCGTATCTGACCCCGTTTTTTACCGTGCTTGCACTCCTGGCTGCCTACGGCGCATGGCGACGACTATTCTCGGCAAAGAGCGCGCTACTGGCAGCGGCTCTTTTGGCTATTCATCCGGCGCTCTGGTACTACGCCAGTCGTGGTTTTTATCACAATGTTCTTTTTCTTGATCTCATTATTTTTTCGGTCTGGGGATACTGCCGATTGCTGAAGCAGAAGCACTCGGTTGAGTGGCTGACTTTTTCGTTGTTACTTTTTATGCTTGCCTTGTTTGTTCGTTCATCCGAAGTCCTCTGGCTATTACCCTTAGGACTTGCAGCACTGTGGGCGTTACGCAAAGAGGTTACGCTTGCGCAGTTGACAATTGCGGTCAGCTCCGCCGGCAGTCTAGCGGCGCTTATGGCGCTAGTTTTTACGGTACTCTACGGGTTGCCACTTCCTATCGGTTATCAGGCGGTACACAGCGCGGCGAGCGCAACGGTGCACGGGGGACTGCTTCAGTCACTCTTTAGTATTGTTTTACCGTTTGGGTTTCATCCGTTAAGTATTGTAAAAAACTTTTTCCAATACGGAGTTCTACTCGTTTTACCTTTTTGGTTACTGGTCAGTTTTGGTCTCTATGGTGCTTGGCGTGAACGCCGCACGGTTACTAGCGAACAGCGTTGGTACTTTTACAGCGCACTTTTCGTTAGTACGGTTGTTGCTCTCTACTATGGCAGCTGGCATATTGCGGACACCGTTGGCGTGCAGCGCCTAACGTTGGGTAACTCTTACGTTCGTTATTGGTTGCCAATGTACGCTGTGTGGCTGCCGTATGCCGGTTGGGGACTGTATGATTTTTTTCGTGGTTACACACGATTAAAGCCAGTACTTGCTTCACTTATGGTGGTACTTGGGTTTATTAGCTTTGCGCAAGTGTATTTTGACAAGAGTGAAGGTCTGGCACTTGTTGCCGCTCGTCTGGCAACGTATCGCGATGTTGCGAGTGCCGTGAACCACATCACAGGCGACAATGCCGTCATTGTTGGAGATCGCATTGATAAATTATTTTTCCCTGAACGCGGAGTGATTAGCCCCGGTGACCGGCCATACAGTACCTATGGTGAGGTTATGCAGGCGCTGCCGATTATTGCGGACGCGGTGCCGCTCTACGTTTACCGACTAGAGCAACTGACCGATGTCGAACGCGCGGCGTTTAGCGCTGAACGGTTAATTGTTCATCAACCGTTTTCGTTGCCTGATGGGGCGTGGCTCTACCCAGTAGTTCATCTATGAGTCGTCGCGCTGTCTACGGTGTTTTGTTATGCTTGCCGGCTGTTGTGCTGGCTTGGCTATTGTATAAGGACACGCTGCCGAGCGGACAGTATGAAATGAGCGCAAATTTTTCACACGAAACAGCAAGAGCTAGCGTGCTTTATCCCAAGGGTAGAGTGGCGGTGATGCGTGATAAAAACGGAGAAGAGGTAGTATTAGTGAATGCCGAGCCGCTCTATTTGGATGTCCGGTTGCCTCGTAGGCTCGACACCGCGTTGGTTACCGTTACTTATGCGAGCGAGGTGCCACTCGGTGTTGGTATTGCTCTGCCGCCAACAACTGCAGCGTCGTGGCGCTATAGCATACAAGAACTGCCGGCGTCTTCAATTGTTACTAGTAGTACGGTCAGCTTTGCACTTGCCAATGCGCTTGTTCGAGATCAGCGTGTTCGTTTTATTATTTCCATTCCTCGTCTTACTGACGCAGCTTCGCCACCGCATCTTATCGGTTTTACCGTTGACTTTGCTGGTCGCCCGTTTACTTTTTCTGCACTGGTTGATTGGTTAAGAGTACATAGTTTTGTGGCGTATGATAGGTAACCCAGAACAGCATAAAAAGTACTTTGTCATTTTATTGGCGTGGTTTTTTGTGTACATTGCGGCGGAGTTATTTCGCCCTGGCATGGTGTCTGGTGCTGTTGATTTATTTTTGGTAGCGCTACTTCTATTTTGCTATGGACCGTGGATCGTGCTTTATAGTAGCGAGGGCAATGAACCCAAACGACTATCTGTCGTTGCCGCTGTTTTGGTTAGCCTGTTAGCCGGTGTTATACTGTTACTAGTGACCAATGCACACAGTAGCGCAGCTGTTGCGGTACCGTTGTTCCTCGTTTTGTTAACCGCTTTGTTGTTACCTTAAGGATAATTATGGAAGAATGTATTTTTTGTAAAATCGTTGCCGAAGAGATACCGAGTACGAAAATTTATGAAGACGATGCGGTTGTTGCTTTTTTGGACATCCAGCCAATCCGGCCGGGGCATACGTTACTTATTCCTAAAGAACATTCCGACACCCTTCTTCAATTATCGATCCAGACATTGGCGGCGCTTACTTCACGCTTGCAGCTGATAGCGAAGGCGGTAATGGAGGGAGCAAATGCGGAAGCTTTTAATATTACTCTTAACAACGGTAAAGCTTCTGGGCAGTTAGTTTTTCATACGCACTTTCATATTATCCCCAGAAAAACCGACGACGGACTTCAGCCGTGGCAGCATCACAAGTACGCCGAGGGAGAAGCGGAAACCATTGCAAAAAATATCCGCGCTGCGGTAGGTATTGACAAATGATAAATTTTAGGCTACAGTGTACCGTTTTTAGAAACGCAATGCGTCGTTTTTAAATCCGCCACCTATGCCACGAAAAATAAGCCCAAAAAAGTCGGCAATGCATAACACGGTTCACCGTGGTTTTAAGCGTGGCTACAAAATGGCGAAAGATCACCTCATTCCGCATGCCGGTAACGATTATCGTCCACAAGCGCTACGGCATCGCGTACTTTTTGGTTACAGCGTAGTTTTGATTCTGTTTAAGGTGCTTATCATCTTGGGACCAATTACACTGCCTTCATCTAGTCTTTATTCGAGCTCTATCACCGCTAAGAATATTATTGAGTTAACCAATCAAGAGCGTGAAAACTTAGGGTTATCAAACCTTAAGGTAAATCAGCTTTTGTCTGCCGCAGCCCAGGACAAGGCAATGGATATGCTCGCCCACGGGTATTTTGCCCATACTAGCCCCGACGGTACGACCCCATGGGTATGGATGCAGCAGGTGGGATATCGCTACACCTATGCTGGGGAAAACTTGGCAGTACACTTTCATTCTGCTGAAGATGTTGATGCTGGTTGGATGGCAAGCCCTTCCCATCGGGCTAATATCGTCAATCAAGTCTATACCGAAATTGGTGTCGGCACCGCAACGGGAAAATATGAAGGGGTAACGTCAACCTTTGTGGTGCAGATGTTCGGGCAACCAGCGGGTATTCTTGCCTCCGCGCCAGTTGAAACTAACCCTAAAACAACCACAGCTCCTAGCTTATTTGACGACTCTTCGTTGGTTATTAAGGAGGAGAACACCGCGCTTAAGGTTGCGGTTAAAGCTCCCAAAGCTGAGGCTGTCAGAGCTCAACTTGCTGGCGTAGAGAGCGATTTATCTCAAAATAGTGACGGGCAGTGGACCGGTAGCGTCCCCTATGACGCAAAAACACTTTCGAATAATGGTGAACAGCTTACCTTAACGGCATTAGTTAGGGGTTTGTTACCAGAAACAAAGCCGGTGGCGCTTGTTGCACCTGCTTCAAAAACCCAGCAGTTATACATCTTCAACGAAGGTACTGATCGATTTGCTTCATTTTTTGGCGGTTTACTAAAGGTGCAAAACTTGAATGACAAGGTTCGTGCGTTTTATCTCGCTTTTAGTGTCTTTTTGGCAGCTGGTATCCTTGTTTACCTCTTTGCTCTTAAATTTCACATTCGTCATCATTCGCTGGTTAGCCACTCTATTGCTGTTGTGGTGCTGGCTGTTTTCCTTCTGATTGTGTAAAAGGAGGAACTTGTTTTTGTTCTATTTTTTTGGTCTAGCATATACAGGATAGTTATCCACAGCTATTTTTATTGTTTGTTGACAAATAATATACGTTTGCTATAGTGAGTTGTACTTCGTCTAAGCAAAGACAGACATCACAGAAAAACGACGATTTCTTAAGAACTTTGATTTTCGGAGCCAACGTGCTCGGCAACAACGATTTGTATGGTTCAAAGGGGAGAAGAACCGCCAAGATTTATATTTTTGATTCGTAAAAGCGGGTAAACTAGTAACTGACTAGGAAAACCTAAAAATAAAAAGAAACACATCCGCTATGAAAATAGCATACGGTGACGTTCGTTTTTGTTTGCTTTTAATTTTAGACTTATATGACTCACTTTAAACTGCAATTAACAGGGGGGAAATTCTGGGGAGCGACTGGCCGTTTGTTGGTGGGTCGCAAGGCGCAACTTAAATTATTTACGCGCAAAATAACAACTGGGCTTACTATTTTGACGATGGTACTGGGAAGCTTTGGGCCAGTAAGTATGCCCTTTGCGGCGCAAGTAGCCAATGCTAGTTCATCGACGGGAAATAATCTTTTTTACGATAATTTTGAACAATCTAACCATCACTTTGGTTACAATAACTGGGAACCCGTCAAAGGCGCATGGCACCACGGGACAAGAGCGGTAACCACTCAGAGTGGAGCAGCGGTTGGAGCAGTTGGTACCGAAGGGCTGCTACTTAATGGTCATACCGCAACTGGTATAGATGATGCGGCAAGCAGAGAAGTTGCGACACGAGGCTACAAAACATTATCGGTAGAGTTTTCAACAATTGATAACTTTGCGACTGGTTCAGAGAGTTCACTGCTTTTCCGTTATGCTTTCGACAATCGACCTTTTGTAGAGCCAACGGCGGAAAGTATCGCCCCGGTTCCGCATACTGATGCCTATCCTGACCGGACACAGTATATCTATACCATTGATAATACCGACCGCCACGCCATGATCACTATTCAGTTCTTGATGCGGGGCGTTGACGGTGAGTATGTTGGCGTTGATGACGTTTTTGTGGTCGGCACGGTTGCACCCGTTTTTTACGACGGTTTTGAAGACGATGTCAAAAATAAGCCACCGGAAAATTGGATTACTGAAGGTACGGCAAAAGTTAAGCAACGAACCAGAAATAATGATCGCGTCTTTTATACGGACGATGGTACGCCGGACAAAGGACACGGGGTACAACTTGATGGAAGGAAGAATGTTCACGACACCATAACCAAAACCATTAGTACGGTTGGTGCTTATGGTATTCACGTTGCCTATGCACGACGCGTGTCTAACCAAGATAACCTCTTTACCGCATCCTATTCTTTGACCGGCTCTGCGCCGTGGTTTCAGCTTGAAGCACCTGAGGACACCAATGATTCGTTCTTGCACTGGGTATCGTTTGGTTCGCTGAAAGGAGCAGGCAATAATCCTAATTTTACTTTGCGCTTTGAAACCACTGCGCCATCTGGGAACATTAGTTTTACCCGTTTAGACGACATTACGGTTTGGGGTGACGGTGTTGAGCCGCCTCTCGACAACGCCATTATTGGCGGAACAATATTTAACGATCTCAATGCCGATGGCATCAAGAATGACAGTATGCCATTGTCTGCTGTTACTGTTACCTTGACTGGTCCAGTTACCGTAACCGTACAGACGGGGACAATCGGCGAGTATAGCGCGAGTAATTTGCCTGCTGGTAGCTACACAGTCTGCGAAACAATTCCGACTGGTTTTCAGCAGACGTACCCAACCAGTGGTACTGTATGCCCAAGTGACTACGGATACACGCAGGTTGTTGTTGACGATAGCAACATTCAGCATCTTGATTTTGGTAATGTGGAGCTGGGTTCAATTTCGGTTGCTAAAACTACCGACCCAAGCGGTTCTGACCAAGCATTTGTTTTTGCTCTTTCTGGGACATCTAGCGGTGCAGCCACGCTGAAAGACGGGGAGAGCGCCACGTTTAGTGGTCTTCTTCCAGGTATCTATCAAGTTACAGAAGCCGACGTAACCGGATGGGACAGGGGTGACGTAACCTGCGATGGCACGTCCTACAATAGTGGTAACGATATTACGCTTATGGCTGGACAGGATATTAGTTGTGCCTATACCAACACGCAACGTGGTTCCATCACGGTCGTCAATTCTGCCACCGGCGGTAGCTTTAACTTTGCTTTGACTAAAACCAGCGACAGCTCGACTCACAATACGACAATTGCCGGTAGCAATTCTTACACCTTTGACGATTTATTACCGAGCACTTATAGCCTTGTTGGTACGGCTTCTGTTGGATTCGAGCTTGATTCAACTCCAAGCTGTACTGATGGGCAGGATCCCTCAGCACTTAATTTGGCGGCAGGGCAAGCAATTGTCTGTACCTACAACAGCACCGAACTTGCTTTGATTTCAGGCGTAAAATTTAAGGACGTAAATGGTAATGGAGTAAAGGATGACGGAGAGCCGGGGTTGTCAGGTTGGGTAATCGATCTTGATAACGGTGTTGACCCAGCGGTAACAACAACTACTGACAGTAACGGTTTCTATCAGTTCTTGAACGTTGTCCCTGATAACTACACTATTAGCGAAGAATCACAGACGGCTTGGGTACAGACCTATCCGGCAGATCCGGGTATTCATATGGTAACCGTCAGCGCCGGTGAAGATTTGGCGAACCAAGATTTTGGTAACTTTGAGTACGGCAGTATTAGTGGACACGTCTACAGCGATCTTAACCTTAGCGGTGAGGATGAGTCTGGGGAACCTTTGCTTTCTGGCTGGACCATTGTTCTTGATACTGGTTCAGCACCAAGAATAACAACGTCGGACAGTGAGGGTAAGTATCGCTTTGATGTCGTTGGACCTGGTACCTACACGGTAACTGAGCAAGTGCAAGTCGGCTGGCAGCAGACCGACCCAACCAGCGCTGATAGCACTCTTGGCGGGGCAGATGACGGCAGCTACACGGTTGCCATGACCTCGCACGGAAATAAGACCCAGCGCAATTTCGGCAACGTACAACTGGGCACCATTACGGTTACGAAAACTACCGACCCAAGCTCGAGCGATCGCAAGTTCGCCTTCAGTTTGGATGGCGGAGCCGATACGATGCTTGGCAATGGTGATTCACATGACTACACAGGACTTCTCCCCGGAGCGCACGCTGTTACGGAAGGTTCCGTTGATGGCTGGGTATTGTCACCGGTGAGCTGCACTGTTGAAGGAAGCGCAACAACGTACGACCCCTCTGACATTGATCTTGCGGCTGGTGGACACGTTACCTGCGCCTTTGTAAACACGTACACCGGAACTGGCGGTGGCGGTAACACTCCACCCGTACTTACCATTTCTCCTAGCACTACCATTAGCGGCAATGCCGGTGTTGACGTGACGTTTACCGCAAGCGCTACCGATGCCGACGGCGACACGGTTACCCTAAGCGCAGCCAGTCTACCGTCAGGCTCCACCTTTGACGTGTCTACAGGAATCTTTACCTGGACGCCAAGTACAAGTGGAACCTTTACGGTAACAGTGACAGCTACCGACGGCATCGATCCGGCAAGTCAAGAGGTTACGCTCGATATTGGCGACGCCATACCTTGTACACCGGTTGCTGAGGCGCGCATTATCATTAACGGATATCAGAATTCTGGGACGGGTAATTTTTCGCCAGTTTCCTATGTGGGACAAGGGACAACCTCTATCGCATCCGGACAATGGTTCCCACTGACGAATCCCGACGGATCGTGGATTATCGACCCTGACATTGCTGGCTATGAAAATGTGCCAGGGTTGGCTGTTGAACGACAGAATGGTGCGCTAAGAGTTGTTGACTATGGTTTCTTGGCTGCAGACGGAACGCCAGCAAACTGGGAACGTATTGATGGCCGCATCGAGTTTCGAGGTACAAAGGCATTACATCCGACTTCTGACGTCGGCGTGCGAGCCCTTGACCCTGAAGATGTCGCAGCAATCGTGAACGGCAATGTGGCATTTTATATGTCTCTTGGTTTTATCTCGGACGGGTTCATTACTAGCTTGTCAGATGCAGTATGCAACACACCACCAACCATTGACGCACCACGTACGGTAACTGGCCCGGCAGGAAGCGCGCTTACCTTTATTGTTTCCGGAAGTGATGCGGATAATGATGCAGTGACCTTGACTGACGATACATTACCAACAGGTGCAACCTTTGACCAAACTAAAGGGCTCTTTAGCTGGACGCCGGATACGGTAGGTACCTATTCGGCAACGTTTTCTGCTTCTGATTGGCTCGACAGTACCTCAAAAACAGTTGCCATCACGATAACTGATGGTGGGAGCGGAACTGAAAACACTCCACCCACCATTGTTGCACCAGCAACCGTTGATGTTACGGCAAACAAACTTGTTCAGTTTACCGTAACCGCCGACGATGCTGATGCAGATCCGTTGACGCTGAGCGTCACCGATCTTCCAGCTGGCGCGGTGTTCGACCCTGCAAGCGGCATTTTCAACTGGCTTCCAAAAACAACGGGCACGTTTACACCAACCTTTAGTGTTAGCGACGGAACGGACGCCGTAAGCGCACAAACAGTCATTACCGTAACCGAACAAATTTCTTGTGAGCCAATTGCTTACGCTCGCATATTGATTAATGGATACGAGAATAGTGGCACCGGAAACTTTGCGCCAGTGGTATACGCTGGACAAAATACCAACTACTTGCCATCAGGTGCATGGTTCCCACTTACGAATGCTGACGGATCTGCCATTGTGGACAGCGATATTGCCCCTTATGCTAATGTTGCCGGTCTTGCCATAGAGCGCCAAGACGGTGCGTTGCGAGTACTAGATTACGGTTACCATGAAAGTACCGGCAGTATTCAGCTAAATCACGAACGCATAGACGGACGCATAGAGTTTAGTGGTACTTCAGCTGTTGGTACGGCATCGGATATTGGAGACAACGCCATGGAATCTCCAGATCAGGTTGGTATACTTAGCGGAAACGTTGGTTTCTACTTAGCACTGAGCGTCAAGGCAGATGCCTTCATTGTTACCGAAGGTTCATTAACCTGTAACCGAGCGCCGATCATTGACGGTCCGGATACGGCCAGCGGAACTGACGGTACAGAGCTGACCTTTACGGAAACAATTAGCGATCCGGATGGTGACCCACTGACCCTAAATAATACGTTACCGAGTGGTGCTACCTACGATGAAACGACCGGCCTGTTTACGTGGACACCAAGTTCAACCGGTAACTACACAGCTACCTTTGAGGCAACCGACGGAACAAACACGACCACAAAGACAGTGGCCATTACCATTACGAGTGGGGGAGGCGGCGGTGGCGGTAACCATGCACCAACTATTGTTGCACCGGCTACCGTAGCTGCTACGGCTAACACGCTTGTGTCATTTACCGTTACGACCGACGACGTTGATGGTGACGCACTCACCTTGAGCGCTACTGATTTGCCGTCTGACGCAGTCTTTGACCCATCGACTGGCGTCTTTAATTGGTTGCCGACGACGACCCAAGTCGTTACACCAACCTTTAGTGTGACTGATGGCTCGCTCAATGCTGATGCTTCAACAGAAATTACCGCTGGTGATGCGCTTTCCTGTATTGATACTACTTACGCGCGCGTCGGCTTTGAAAGTACCAGCAAGACCGGTACGGGTAATGTTGATCCAGTCATTTACCTTGGCTCAAGCACCAATGCCCTCCTTCCTGGTGTTTGGTTCCCCATTGTGGAAAACGGAGTCGCCATTAGTGACCCTGATATTGCGGCGTACGCCGATGTAGCGGGACTTGCAGTGCAAAGGATTGACGGAAAACTTCGCGTCATTCTGTACGGCAATTTGGAGAGTGGAGATAATAGCGAATCAGTAAACGGAACGATTGAGTTTGCTAACACAACCGTTACAACCGTTGAAAGCGATGTTACTTATCCATTGGAAAGTGGAAGCGATGACGTCACTGCGGACACGACAACAAATACGATATCGTTTGCCAATATCGTAACGACCGCAAGCGACGGATTCTATGTTAGCTTCGATCCAGTGGTAAAGTGCGACAATCACGCGCCGGTCTTTAGTGGCCCAACCAGTGCTAGTGGCACCGTGAATACTGCAATTACCTTTACCTTAATAGCGACCGATCCTGACGGGGATACCGTTACGGTTACTCCGACTTTGCCCGCTGGGGCGACCTACGACACAGCGACCGGTGCCTTTAGCTGGACGCCAACGAGTGTCGGTTCGTTCACTGCAAGTTTTAGCGCCACTGACGGTATTCTTACCACAACACAAGACGTTACTATTAGTTCTACCTCTACTGGCGGAGGCGGTGGCGGAGGAGGCGGTGGCGGCGGAGGCGGTGGTGGCATAACGCCATCTGGTCCTGACGCATCAACCATAGCGGTTGCCATTGCTGAAGGTGACAACGTTACCAGCACAAACATAACATTGCTATTTACCTACGGTGTTGATGTTACCGGTATTGCAGTAAGTAATTTCTCGAACTTTAGTGATTCCCCAGGCTTTATACCGGCGACAAGCTCGACCATTTGGACGCTTACGTCTGGCGATGGCTTAAAAACCGTATATGCGCGTTTCCGTAATGCCGCAGGTGGTACAACGACCAAAACAGCAACCACTACCTTAACAACGAGTGGTGGAGGCGGTGGCGGTACCTCAACACCTCCACCAACCGTAGTGACACCTCCACCAAGCGGTGGTGGAACACCAGCTCCAACACCCACTCCACCAGGTGAAGTTGCGGGTGCGGAAACTGGTCCGGGACAGGTGACCCCACCTGCCGGTGAAGTACAGGGTACAGAAACACAAGGGGGCAATAACCAGCAACCAATAGTAACACCTCCAGAAGAAGAAACCTTGCCGACGGTTACCGTTTCTACTGGTGGTACGGGGTGCTACGCTATCCTTAGCATTTGCTGGTACTGGTGGCTTCTCCTTCTGGTTATTTTGCTTTACCTTTGGTATCGCTATTACTATCGTGATAGTGAGGAGGATGAACAAAACAATCAGCAACAGTAGATAAAAGAAAAACAACGTGGCCCATAAAGGGCCATGTTGTTTTTGGTAGTTGTCGAACAGGCAAGAATTGAGTAAGCTTGATGCATCTATGCGCATACTTGTTGCCGGAGGAGCGGGCTTTATCGGCTCCAACTTCATCCATCATCTTATTGAAACGTATCCTGATTACGAGGTGGTCAATCTTGATAAATTGACCTACGCCGGTAATCTGGCTAATTTGAGAGATCTAGCGGGCAATCCTCGGTACTCTTTTATTGAGGGAGATATTGCTGACGAGGCAACCGTTATCAAAGCGGTCTCTGACGTAGACGCGGTTGTTAATTTTGCCGCAGAGACGCATGTGGACAGAAGTATTCACGTTGGGTCACGAGATTTTGTGCTGGCTAATGTGTTAGGCGTGCAGACCTTGCTTGACGCCGAGAGAAAGCGCGGAAACATCCGTCACCTGCAGGTTTCGACTGACGAAGTTTACGGTTCCCTTGACCTTGACGACCCTTCTGCGTTTACCGAAGAAACGCCGTTTGCGCCCAATGTTCCGTACGCCGCCGCCAAAGCGGGTGGCGACCTTTTGTGTCGCTCTTTTTTTAAGACCTTCGGAAGCGATGTTTTGGTAACCCACTGCTCGAATAACTACGGGCCGTATCAGTTTCCGGAAAAAATTGTTCCCTTTTTTATTGACCGAGCAATGAATGATCAGCCGCTGCCGCTGTATGGAGACGGCAAGAACGTGCGCGATTGGCTCTACGTTCGCGACCACTGTTCGGCGTTAGACACAGTTTTGCATAAAGGCAAAGCAGGTGAGGTTTACAATATTGGCGGCAACGCTGAAAAGCCAAATATAGAAATTGCAAAATATATTTTACGCATTCTGGACAAACCCGAGTCTCTCATTACTTTTGTTAAAGATCGTCCGGGACACGATAGGCGTTATGCTATTGATGCTACAAAATTGCGAACCGAGCTGGGCTGGCAGCCATCGCGTAAGTTTGAAGATGGCATTGCTGAGACAATTTCCTGGTATAAAAATAACCAAGAGTGGGTGAACAACATCAAGGCGAAAGCAGAAAACATTAACAATCATTTGGGATAGCGAAGCGTTATGCAGACGCCAACAACAACAGCCATAGAAGGGTTGGTGGTAACCTTCAGCCGGTTCATTGCCGATGAGCGAGGTTACCTTGCTGAACTGGTGCCAAACGGTACCGATAACCCACAAGCGAAAGAGGGAATAAAGAATATTTATCTTTCGGCAGCGACCGGCAATGCACCGCGGGCGGGTCATTACCATTTTCGCCAGACAGAAAATTTTTTCGTCATTAACGGGAGCGCTCTGTGGGCTTTTTACGACTACCGAAAAAATTCGCCTACGTTTGGTGCGATAGCTACGGTTATCCTTACTGATGGCAAAGAGAGGGTAGTAAAAGGGGAGACGCCCACTTATCAACAAGGGGAGCAAGGGATGCCCGGTATTACCGTGCCGGTTGGTGTTTATCACGTATACTGGCCACTCGGAAAAGATTCGGTACAGGTTATCTGTGTAGCTTCAGAGCCTTATGATGCTTCGGATTATGTGCATAGTAAACCAGAGGATGTGCCTGGTATTATGGACGCCGTTAACAATGTAGCAAGTGCGGTTTAGTTATGCGCATTATTATTTTTGGAGCAAATGGATTGCTCGGTGGATACCTTATTAATGCCTTTCGAGAGGATGATGTTTTTGCGTGGGACAGAGAAGACGTTGATATAACGGACAGCGCAGCTGTTGCTGAGCAATGCGAAAATGCCGCGCCGGATGTCATCATTAACGCCGCCGCCTACAACGCAGTAGATGAAGCAGAACGTAACGCAAAAGCTTCTCAGCTAGCTTTTAGTTTAAATAGTAAAGCGGTATTCAATCTTGCAAACGTTGCAAAATCTTTAGGAGCAACACTGGTACACTTTAGTACTGACTACGTGTTTGATGGCAAGCAAGAAAAATCTTACACCGAGGATGATGAGCCAAATCCGCTTTCAGTTTATGGTCGTTCGAAACGAGAAGGTGAACAGGCGGTGGTTCGGGTAGGAGGACAGAGTTCGCGGTATTATGTTATTCGAACGTCGCGATTGTTTGGTAAAACCGGTCGGAACGAGAACGCCAAGCGAACCTTTCCTGATTTAGTACTGGAGAGAGCGAGCGAAGCAGATAGCTTGTCGTTTATCGAAGGTAGCGAAATAGCAAGTCCGACGTATGCGGAAGATTTAGCCGAGGCCGTAAAAACATTAATAGCAGAAGAGCATCCTTCTGGTATCTATCACCGTACCAACGACGGTGCGTGCAGTTGGTACGAATATGCCAAGGCAGTGTTAGACGCGTCAAAAGAGTATACGACCGATGAACGGGTTAAAGGCAAAAAATATATCGAATTGGTTCCGGCAGCCGCTGCTGACATTCCACGCCCCGCGCCTCGTCCTAAGTTTTCGGTGCTAGCAACCACCAAGTTGCCGCTACTTCGTTCGTGGCGAGAAGGTCTCCTAGAGTATCTTACAAGCCAAGAACGTGATAGACTGTAGTTCTATGAGAGGAGTAATACTTGCGGGCGGCACTGGTAGCCGGCTTTATCCGCTGACAAAAGTTACCAACAAACATCTACTGCCTGTTTACGACCGCCCAATGATTTACTATCCGCTGCAAACACTAGCAGCGGCGGGAGTCAAGGATATTCTCATTGTTTCTGGACCAGAACACGCCGGTCATTTTTTAAACCTGCTTGGCTCAGGAAGAGAGTTTAATGTGCGCCTTTCTTATGAGGTGCAAGAAGAGCCGGGCGGCATTGCGCAAGCGCTAGGTCTGGCGCGAGATTTTGCTGATGGTGGTAAGCTTATGGTTATTCTTGGGGATAATATTTTTACCAATACCGAGCAAATTGTTTCTGCCGCGTCAGCTTTCTCAAAGCAAAAGCAGGGCGCTAAAGTAATGCTAAAAAAAGTGACTGATGCACCTCGGTTTGGGGTAGCTGAAGTTGAGGGGGAGCGTATTGTCGGTATTGAGGAAAAACCAGAAAAACCAAAAAGCGATTTGGCCGTTACTGGGCTTTATTTTTACGATGAAAAGGTGTTCGAGGTTATTACGACGCTCCGACCATCAAATCGTGGCGAACTTGAAATTACCGACGTTAATAATAGTTATATTGAAAACAACGAAATGACATTTGATATTGTCGATGGGGAGTGGACCGACGCCGGTACGTTTAGTTCACTTCTCAGAGCTAGCCAGTTACTAGCAGCAGCGGCGGGTGTTTGGTGATTTTTGTCATAAATGTGTTATACTAATGCAAACTCAATATTAACTATTTATTATGAATGAATTTTTTAAGAACATGAGTCCGAAATCGGCGTTTCTTGTGGGTGTTGTAGGTGGAGTTATGGCAATCTGTACTGTTGGTTTTCTTATTCTTCTTGTGTCGTATGTAAATGGCGTGAGCTTCACACCGTCGGCTACTGCTCCTACGGCGGTTAACAATGCAGTCGCGCAGCCGACAACAAATGACCAAGCTCCCGCAGCTACCGTCGGCACAATAGCTCCTGTTAGCTCAAGCGACCACATTCTTGGTGACCCTAAGGCACCCGTTGTAATAGTTGAATATTCTGACACCGAGTGCCCTTTCTGTAAGCAGTTCCATACCACGTTGCAACAGGTGTACAGTCAGAACAATGGTGAAGTCGCTTGGGTTTACCGCCATTTCCCATTGGCTTCTCTACACAGCAAAGCCCCGCATGAGGCAGAGGCAACTGAGTGCGCAGCAGAACTTGGTGGAAATGATGGATTCTGGAAGTATCTTGATGAACTCTTCAGTAGAACTACGTCAAACAATACGTTAGATGAATCAGCATTACCAGAAATAGCATCTGCTGCCGGTTTGGATGTGAACGCTTTTAACAAGTGTTTATCTAGCGGTAAGTACACCCAAAAAGTACAAGATCAATACGATGAGGCAATTGCCGCGGGCGGTACCGGTACGCCCTACTCAGTGATTATTGCCAACGGTCAGAAGACGCCGGTCAATGGTGCCGTGCCTATTTCGCAGCTGCAATCTATTATTGATTCCGCCAAAACCTCAGCCCAGCAGTAGCAAGAGAGGTGCGGAGGATAGCAAGCCTCCACCATGAGTATTTTTACTGTAGCGGGGAAAAAAGTAGTCTTGATGTTAGCAGTAATCGCACTAGTTGCGATTACTGCTATTGCGTTATTTCACATTGCCTATGCGGGTCACGTGTTGCCGAACATCCACATTGGCTCTGTTGATGTTGGTGGTCTTCCGGTATCGGTAGCAGAAGCCAAGCTTGAAGGAAGAATACAAAGCTTTAGTGCTGTTGGCATCCCTGTTACCCTAGACGGACAAACTCAACTCGTGCATCTGGATCGTTTTGGAATTCGTGTTGACGCGACTGCTGCCGTTGAGCAAGCTGCTGCCGTAGGGAGAACAGGAAATTTTGCTAACCAGATAAAAGAGCTTTATCAAGTGCTTAGTCGGCCAGTCGTTATTTCTTCTCCGTTGGTAACTGATGAGGCTGCATTATCTAATGAGATAGCAGGTATCGCTGCGCTGTATGACCAGCCTGGGCGAGATATTAGGTTTGTTATAAAGGGGACCGAGGTACAAATATTGAACGATACAAAGCCGGGATTTGTCATTGATCAACAGCGTTTGAGGAACGATTTACTCAATGCCGCCGCAACGTTAGACTTTTCTGCCATTGCGGCTCAAAAGATTTTGAGACAGCCGCACGTTGACCCTCAGTCCGTCGTTGATGCGGTTGCTTCGGTAAAGCGGGTCATTGCAACGCCCCTGACGCTTATTTATCAAGGTAGCCATTACGAGGTGACACCGAAGGAGCTTGCTGGTTTTCTCGCTTCATCCTCAGAGGGTAACCGACTAGTAGTAAGTTTTGATACCCGTGCCATTGCTCAGTATGTGGCGAGTATTGCCGAGAGGGTCAATACTTCTGCTCAAAGTTTACAGGTAATTATTAAGGATAATTTGGTTACCTCATTTACGGCGCCACGTGCCGGCCGCGTACTGGAAGAAGCTGACACCATTTCACTTTTGCGTCAGGCGCTCACCTCGCGTCTTGCTGGTAAGGAGGCAGTAAGTGAACTTTCATTACCGGTCGCCGTACGGCAACCGGTCGTCGATGGTTCCGCAGCAGATCTCGGCATTAAGGAGCTTATTGGAAGTGCTACGACAACGTTTGCCGGCAGTCCTAAGAACCGCATTGCAAACATAAAAAATGGTACCCGGTTTTTAACTGGTATCTTGATAGCGCCCGATAATGAATTTTCAACTATTGGCGCACTTGGTGAAATTGACAATACGACAGGGTATCTGCCCGAACTGGTCATTAAGGGCGATCGCACGGTGCCAGAATTTGGTGGTGGGTTGTGTCAGGTTTCAACTACGCTATTTCGGTCAGTACTCAATGCCGGTCTGCCGGTTACCACGCGGCAGAACCATTCGTACCGTGTGAGTTACTATGAGAAGGATGCCAAGGGCAAGTATATTGGTCCCGGTCTAGATGCGACGATTTATTCCCCACGACCAGATTTTCGTTTTAAAAATGATACAGGCAAGAACATTCTGATAGTCGGGCATGTAGAGGGAGATCTTATTACTTTCGACCTTTATGGTACCAAAGATGGTCGCCGTGCTGTTGTAGATGGACCACACACGTTGTCGACCATACCTGCCGGTAGTCCTATTTATGTTGAGTCAGATACTATTGCATCAACTAGCAAACAGCTTTTAGAGCATGCCCATGCAGGAGGTTCGGCTATTGCTACGTATACCATTACGTATAATGATGGACACGTCGAGACCCAAGAATTTAAGAGTTACTATCGACCATGGCCAGAGCGTTGGCTTGTCGGTTCAGATACCCCAGAGGCAAAACAGCTGAATGCAGAAAGTCCTGCAGTATCAGACAATAACACTCTATCAAGCGAAGAGCTTTAAAGTGAACGTTCGAATAGTCCACTGGTACCATCAGGCATTTGTCCGGCAAAGTACAGAATAGAGCCGTCTACGGTGCTGGCGTAGCCCTGTAAGGCGTCGTAGTGCAGTAATAGCCATGAAGTATAGAGCTCTGGTCCTTCGGTATCGATGGCGTATACATTGTTGTTTGTGCTAAATAGGGCGTACTGTGAACCCGGTAGCCAACCTATACTAGTAAGTGGTGTGGTTGTTCGTACGAGCAGCGTGTGGGAGTTGGTGGCAGCAGAGTAGCGTTGCAATTCAAAGCCTCTCGTGTATAAAATAGCACCAGTATCAGCAATAACTGCTTCCATCGAGCCAGCAATAGTTGTCCTTAAGGTAGGCGCCAGAGAACTAATATCATATATCAATACGTCGCTGTTGTGCGTTAACAGTAGGGTTGTCGCATCGCTATCTAGATAATGGTAGGTACCGCTATCAACAAGCGCAACGGAAGCAGTATTAAGTGAACCAAGCTTAGAGACGCGAAGCAACGAAGATCCTTCATTTAAACTAACAGCTTCATAAAGTTTACTATTCGCTATCCAAAAGTCGTCTATATGTCCTGTAACCGTTGAGGCAGATGCGCTTTGGTTAACCGGCCTTGGAACAAATTTACTAGCCTGTTTTTCTAGTAGGTAAATTTGTTTAGGCGTTGCCGCATAAAGTAATCCGTTATCAGAATAATGAAGAGCAAAAGTCCCCGCTAGAATTTCCGACGAGCTTAGTGTTGTTGTTTGGTGCGTCGCAAGGTTAAGTAGAACCCACTCTTTATCAAGTTGTATAATGATTCTTGTTTCATCTTCTGACCAATCCATTGGGGTAAGACTGTCGCCATCAAGTGAAGCTAGTGGAACAATAGGCGCTGCAGGATTTTTGGCAAGTAGACTTAGCTCGAAGGAGTGCGGTGCTTCATTTGATTTTGCGATAACAAGTATTTGCGTCCCTCGTGGTTTTGACCACAATGACAAATTTGTTTTGTTTAGGAGCTCAACAGGAGCAGTGTCTTTGAATAGTCTAACGTCGCTGACAAAGGTCGCATTGTTCTCCTGAACGGTAATGCGTTTTTTCCATGGCAAGTATCCCTTTTTTGTTAATGTTACTTCGTAACGACCAGGGGTAAGCCCCTTAATGATAGTTGGGGTAACTTTTCCGCTGTCCGTACCGTTTAGTATAATCGACGCTTGCCGCGGTGTCGAAGAAAGAATAAGCGTACCCGTTTTAATAATTCTCAATGAGCCGTCTTCGCTGATACGATACCCTGCGGTATAAAAAATAATAAATGGGGACAGTAAAAAAAAGGCAATAATAAACGACCAGAAAATTAAACGTCTAATGCGAAAGTTCATACGACTTAAGCTGGACGATTTCTGCTAATGTCAGCACCTAGTTTTTTAAGTCGCCCAACGATATCCTCGTACCCACGATCAATTTGATAAATGTTATCTATTCGCGTTTCGCCCTCCGCCACCAGTCCAGCTAGAATAAGTGCGATGCCAGCACGAATGTCGGGACTCGTTAAAAACCTACCCCGTAGTTTTGTAGGTCCATTGACGATGACACGATAGGGGTCGCACATTATAATGTTTGCACCCATTGAGCGTAGCTGATCAGTATAGAACAGACGTCCAGAAAAAATGGTTTCATGGATAAGTGACATACCAGAGGCCTGAGTCATGGCAACCGTGTAGGGGGCCTGAAGATCCGTTGGAAAACCAGGGTACTCATGAGTAGTAATGTTTTGCGCAATAAGACCATTGTGGTGGTGGGTTCTAATGGTATTTCCTTCAATCGTGAAGTTGGCACCAATACGTTCCAATTGTTGCCAAAAAATTTCGAGATGATTTGGCTCGGCATTTGCAATAGTAATTTCGCTATTTGTTATAGCACCGAGTAGGGCAAAGGTACCAGTATCAAGACGATCAGGTATGAGCGTAATTTCCGCGCCAGCAATGCGTTCAACCCCGACGATACTGATAGTACTTGTTCCTGCACCAGTTATCTTTGCGCCACAACGATTAAGGTAGTCAGCGAGTGCCGGTATCTCAGGTTCCATGGCAGCATTTTTAATAGTAGTGGTACCCTTAGCAAGTGTGGCTGCCATCATTGCGGTTTCGGTTACCGTAACGCTTACCCGAGAAAGCAAAATAGTAGCACCGACGAGGCCGTGGGGTGCAGTTAGGCGAAATCCTTTTTCGGATTCTTCTTCTGCGACACCGAGCGCACGAAAAGCGCTAAGAAAGATATCAATAGGACGTTCTCCGAGATTACAGCCACCTGGGTAAGGGAGAAAGACCTCTCCGGTGCGTGCCAGCAGTGGTCCAGCAAGAATAGCAGAAGCACGAAGCTTGCCAGTAATTGTAGGCTCTAAGGTCGTTTGCAGTTGTTTGGCAACAATAGTCGTGCCTTGTGGGGAGGTAGTTATTTTTGCGCCAAGCGATACCACAAGTTCTTTCATTCGCTCAATATCCTCAATTTTTGGCAAGTTGGTAATGGTGCATGGCTCTTCAGAAAGAAGAGCTGCTGCAAGCATTTTTAGGCCGGCATTCTTGGCACCTTGGACTTCAATAGTACCCGTAAGCTCTTTGCCCCCAACGATGTATATTTGTTCGTGCATAGTGTTTCGTGGTTGCATCGTAGCAGAAAAGATACCCCCAAAGCAACTCACTTTGACGCCTACTTAGGCCCTCTGCTACTATGCACGTATGGTTACCTTACCAGGTCTCAGGCTAAACAGTGGTGCTTCCTCCAGAAGGAAGTTTTTTTCAGTGGTTAGTATCTTGGCACTACTCGCCATTTTTTTTATTGCTGGCTACAAGAGTGGTCAAGAGAGAGGTATTCAAGAGGCGCTAGGTAGTGGTACGGTTGCAGGCAAGGACACGACAGCGCGGGCCTTTCTTTCGAACGATGTAAATTTCTCCCTCTTTTGGCAGGTGTGGAATTTATTGCAAAATAATTACGTGCAACGACCTATTGCTGATACAAAGTTATTGTACGGTGCCCTTTCTGGACTTGTGGCTGGTGTCGGCGATCCCTACACTGTATTTTTAGATCCAAAAACAGCCGCAGATTTTACCTCTGAATTATCAGGAAGTTTCGAAGGGATAGGTATGGAAATCGGAGTAAAGAACGAGCAGATTGTTGTTATCGCCCCACTTGCTGATACGCCGGCTGCTAAAGCAAAAATAGAAGCAGGAGATACCATTCGAGCAATAGACGGCACTGATACCACCGGAATGACACTCGTTGAGGCAGTTTCCCGAATTCGAGGACCACGTGGAAGTTCCGTAAAGTTAACACTAGAAAGAATTAATGGTGAGCATAAGGTGTTTGACGTGGATGTTACTCGCGACACTATTACGATTGCATCAGTTGATAGCAAGCTTATTTCAGCAACAGCAAAAGGGGTAAAGGATATTGGCTACATTAATGTTACCCATTTTAATGAAGATACGTCGGATAATTTTGCCAAAATGGTTGATACACTCCTCGCCAGTAATCCCCGCGCCATCATTTTAGATCTTAGAAATAATCCTGGCGGGTATTTAGAGGGTGCTGTCGATGTTGCGAGTTATTGGGTAGACGATGGACCAATCGTTGTTGAGCAATTTAAAGGAGGTATAACAAACGAACATCAACATCGAGGTATAGCGAAACTTCACGGTAAGCCGACCATTGTTTTGGTGAACGGTGGTAGTGCGAGTGCGGCCGAGATCGTGGCGGGAGCTTTGCAAGACGATGGCTTGGCGACGCTTGTTGGGGAGAATACCTTTGGTAAGGGTTCGGTGCAAGAACTTCGCGACTTGCCTGATGGTTCAGCGGTTAAGATTACTGTTGCGAAATGGTTAACACCAAAAGGTCGGTCTATCGCCGACGGTGGTATTGCGCCTGATGTTGAGGTAAAGACACCAGAGAAGGATAGCGCTGATACTGATCCCGTGCTTGAGCGCGCCTTGCAGTTACTTCGCTAGATTTATGAGAGTTATTTTAAAAAAAAATGTGCCATCATTAGGCGTAGCCGGTAGTATACGAGAGGTGCGTGAAGGATACGCACGGAATTACCTGGTGGCTAACGGGCTTGCTGAACCGGCCAGCACCGAGCGCGTTAAGGTGCTAAAGACCGGTATGGCTCAGCAGGAGCGAGGGCGTGTCATGAAGCAACAAAAGATGGCCAGCGTCCTAGAGCGGATTTCTGGCAAAGCATTTTCACTTAAAAAGAAGAGCAATGACCAGGGGACACTTTTTTCGGCGGTACATCCGCAAGAGATTGTCGCCTTGCTTGTGGGCAAAAAATTTTTCATTTCTGAAGCTGACATTAAATTGGCTGAACCGATCAAAACAATCGGTAAGCATCCAATCGTTATCTCTGTTCCCAAGGTGGGAGAGGTAACTATTTATCTTTCTGTACAAGAACAAACATACTTATGAAATATATTTTCGTTGTAGGTGGTGTTATGTCAAGTGTCGGTAAGGGGGTATCAACGGCTTCAATTGCAAAAATTTTACAAAGTCGTGGGTACAAGGTTGCCGTTGTAAAATGTGATATGTACATCAATATTGATGCCGGAACCATTCGTCCTACAGAGCACGGTGAAGTGTTTGTCGGCGAAGACGGAATCGAGGCCGATCAAGATCTTGGTAACTACGAACGTTTTACAGGTATTACCTCAACGCGTGCAAATTACATTACGACCGGACAAGTGTACCAGAGCGTCATTGAAAGAGAGAGAAACTTGGGCTACGACGGCGAAGATGTTGAGGTGGTGCCAGATATTCCAAATGAAATTATTCGACGCATTAACGTGGCGGGAAAACGCGGCAAGGCTGACGTTACCGTTATTGAGATAGGGGGCACCGTTGGTGAATATCAAAACATTTTGTTCCTTGAAGCCATTCGTATACTTAAGTTGAAGCATCCAGAAGATGTAGCCTTGGTGCTAGTGAGCTACCTTCCGATACCGAAGGCGGTTGGGGAGATGAAAACAAAACCAACACAGTACGCGTCGCGGTCATTAAACTCTGCAGGGCTGCAGGCTGATTTTATTTTGTGTCGCGCGGAAAAAGAAATTGACGCCCCAAGAAGAAAGCGTCTTGCTATTTTTTGCGGTATCGAACCAAGCGCCGCAATTTCAGCTCCTGACGTTGCTTCTATTTATGAAATACCGGTTAATTTTGAACGAGAAAAATTAAGCGACAAACTGCTCACCAAGTTAAAGCTAAAGCCGAAGAAGAAAAATATGGACGAGTGGCGTAAGTTAGTCGCCAAAATTCGTCGTCTACAAGAGCCGGTAAAAATTGGCATTGTTGGAAAATACTTTGGTACTGGAAATTTTACCCTTTCGGACTCCTACATTTCAGTCATTGAAGCCGTAAGGCACGCAGCCTGGGCAGAGGGACGTCAGCCGGAAATTAGTTGGCTTAACGCAGAAGAATACGAAAAAGACGCTCGCAAGGTAAAAGAGCTTAATCAGTTTGATGGGATTATTGTACCAGGTGGTTTTGGTAACCGTGGGGTTGAAGGAAAAATACGATCGATAAAATACGTGCGGGAGCAAAAAATACCGTACTTCGGTTTATGCCTTGGTATGCAACTTGCGGCCGTAGAATTTGCTCGCGACGTTTGCGGTATTAAGGATGCGACGAGCGAAGAATTTGACGCTGAAGCCAAGAACCCAGTCATTCATACCATGTTGGATCAGGTGCAAAAGTTGAAGGACAAGAACTATGGCGCGACGATGCGTCTTGGTAGTTATCCTGCAGTGCTCAGTGCCGACTCGCTTAGCCGTGAAGCATACAGCAAGCGAACCATTCAGGAGCGTCATCGCCATCGTTACGAGTTTAATAACAAGTATCGTGACCGATTCATGAAGAAGGGTATGCGCCTTGCGGGCCTTTCGCCAGATGGGGAGTTGGTAGAAATTATAGAAGCTATTGATCATCCCTTTTTTGTAGGGACGCAGTTCCATCCCGAGTTTACCTCAAGACCACTCTTACCAAACCCGCTCTTTCGGGCGTTCATTAGGGCAGCGAAAAAACGAAGTACAGAAAGAAAAAAGGTAAAAAAGTAACTATTAAAATTCTGCTATAGCATATGCGGGAAACACACGAAAATGTAGGAGAGCAAGAGGCGGAGTAGAATCCGCGCGAGGTGCTAGTTGCGAAATTTTGGTAGAGACGCTTGGATTGCCTAAAGGAACCACCCTCGATGCTATTAAGCAGCAAAAAAATGAGCAGGCAAACACTCTACCTTATGAGGCAGCGAGGAGTGCCGGCTTGGACGAAGCAGCAAGCTGGGACGAAATCCTTGTAGTTAAGCTTAATGCCCATATCGAAAGCGAAGAGCATACCTAAGTCAGCAAGGCGAAATGCCATACTAAAAAAGCCCCGTACGGGGCTTTTTTTAGTTGCTAAACAGAAAGGTTTTGTCCTACGCTTGTTCGTCAACGCGCACAAAACCAACACGCTTGATATGACCGGTGTAAGTGCGCACTTTCTTGGCAGAAAATTTAACAATGCCGTTTACTTTTGCAAACAGACTGTCATCTCCACCGCGACCGACGTTTTTACCAGGTCGAATATGAGTGCCACGTTGTCGTATGATAATACTGCCGGCGGTGGCGAGCTTACCGTCAGGTACTTTAACGCCGAGGCGTTGTCCGTGGGAATCCCGTCCAAGGGAGGTAGATCCACCAGCTTTTTTATGGGCCATACAGGACTAAGGGTAAATGAATTACGTAGCGATGACTATAGCAATATTATGTTTTTCGGTCAAGGCTGCTTAGGCAGAGGTGCCTCGGTTGGTAGTGTTGTTCCTCCTAACTGCGAGGAAGTATCGGTATTTAGAATTTGCCCTTCAATAAAGGGATTTCTCGTTTGTGTCCAGTCAATCTCGGGAGGGTGAGCGTTTGTTTTTATGGTCTCTAACACTTCTTTTAGGTCATTCTTATTGACTCCAACGAGGGCAACACGCGACTCAAGCTCTGCAAGAAAAGTCGCTTGCGTTAGTGGCTGGTAGACATTTTGGTAAAGGAACCAAACGACGCCGGCAAATATTGCCATCATAGCCATACCGATAGCAACTCTACTGTATTTAATAATGTAATTTATTGGTAATTTCATATGGTTATTACTTTGCGGTAGTAGCAACTGTTGTACGATAGACAAAACCTTCTAGCGTGGCAGAAATCAAGTCTGCAGACGAAAGAGAACGATCTTTAGCAGAAAATGTTTTTTTGGCAATGCTAAGTTTAGTAATGCTGGTTGTCATCGGAAGTGTTCTGAGGGCTCCTAGGTAGGTCATCGTATGCGCAAAGGTACCATTTACCAGCAAGGTGAATGGTAGGTGCCCGTTTCTTTCAGAAGTAGCTTTATCAAGTGAAAGATTGAGTGAAACCGTTACCTTGTAATCATCCGCCAAAGATTCAACGGCTGTAATGAAAGTAAGTTCATCTCCTTTAGCAATAGATAGCGACTCCAGTTGATCGATGTAAGGAAGCGCTTGGCCGTAGTCTTTGCTGGCTTTGCGGATGTCGTAGCCTAGGCGATTGCGCTCTTCTAGAAAGTAGTACTGACTATATATAGCGTTGGCCGTAGATTTAATTTGAAGAGCGTTAGGTAGTATAATGCCAACCGGCACCGCAAACACAATGGTGACAAAAGCCATCATCCAAAGGTGCTGTCGACTAATGTTAACGTTTGGTAACCGCATCTAGTTTTACTGTAAAAGTGATGGTAAAAGGAGCGTCTTCGCGTTTCAATAAGTCGGTAATTGGCAGCGCAATATCAGTTGCAAATGGAGATTTTTCTAAAGAATCTTTAAATGCCAAAAGCGCGTCGCGGGTCGTAGCGACACCAGTAATAGTACTTTGTCCTTTATCTGTAACACCAATTGAGTGTACGGTTACTTCGTTGGGTAAAATAGATACTATTTCGTAAACTAACTCCGCCCAGGGGTTTGTACTGGTTATAATTTTTTTGGCAGTTATTACTTTACCGTTAAGGTCTCTAATCTCACCTTCAACTTTTCGGTTGCTTGCCGTTATTAGAGTTGTTTCGTTTACAATGCGCGTAAATTGCTGTTGTAAAATTAGTCTGCCGATAAGCACGAAGATTCCCATGACCAGTACGAATAAAGCTGTTACTACCAGTGTAGTTTTAAGCATACCGTAGAGTCGTTGCATTCGAACCCTTTGCTTTATCGATTCTGGGATGAGGTTTAAGGTCAGTATCATAGCGTTGCTTCGTCGTTGAGAGCTCTTTCTGCTAGTCCAACTACTGTTGCATAGCGAAGCTCTGATTCAAGTTCCGGAGGTGTCTCAACTGATACATTTTCCCATAGTGTACCTAATCGTACAGGAATACCCAAGGCATCCGAGAGCACTGTATCAAGCCCGATGAGGTGCGCGCCACCACCCGCAAGAATAATTTCCTCAATTTTGGTTGCTGCAGCAAAGTGGTCTCGGTAGTATTTTTGGTTCTCTCCGATGCGTTCAAGCAGCTGTTGAACCATGCGTTCAAGCACCTGCCGAAGCACGCCCTCACATTTTTTAGGGTCTAACCCGCATAAGCGCTTTGTTTTTTCTGCTTGCTCTTTCGTGATTTTAAGTTGTTCCTTTAATTCTTCGGTAACAGCTTCCCCTGAAATAGGGAGGCTAGCAGTGAAAAGAACAGAACCGGAGCTGTGCAGGATAAGATTTCCTCGGCGTTGTCCTAGGTTTATTATTGCTCTTGTTTTGGGCGTCGTTTCTGCGTGGGGGATAAGTGCATTTGCCGTTGCAATTGGCTCAATATCAAGAACGAGAGGCGACACGCCAGCACGTTCCGCAATAGCTAAGTATGGTTCAACTAAAATTTGTGGTGCTGCGCCAACAAGTACAATCCAGCTCGTGTCGTTCTCGGACAAAGTCTGCGTGTCAATATAAAGTTTATCAACACTGTCGGGTAGATATTCCGGCAGGGCTTCTTGCAACAGTTGCTTTAAGGCAGTATTGCCCTTTTTGGGAACCGTAATAGTGGTAATAAAGGTTTGCGCCTCAGGAAGGGCGATAATGGCACTAGAAATAAGCTTATGTCGTTGCTCACCATAAACAGTAGCTAGTGCCTCGCTTACTGCATCAATATTTTTTATTTCACCGTCTACAATTGCTTTTGCGGGTAGCCGTTTCTCTATTAGTACGTCGACGGTAATTTTTTTACCGTGGTAACGTAGCTGGGCAATTTTTAGAGTATCGTCTGAAAGATCAAGACCGAAAGCAGAGGGAGGTCTTGGGCTTCGTAGAGAAAATGAAAAATCCATATAGCTAAAATGCCTGTGTCAACGTGTACAGAGGTAGAATAATGGCTACCGCCATACCACCTACACCAAAACCAAGTAAAATCATCAAAATCGGTTCGAGCAACGAAGGAAGCGTTTCCATGGTTTGGTTCACTTCTGCTTCGTAAAAATTTGCCGCCTCAGCAAGCATATCATCAAGCTTACCGGCCTGCTCACCAACAGAGATCATTTGCAAAATAGTTGGGTTAAAAAGATTTTTATGTGGCCGCAGTGCTTCTCCCAAGGTAATGCCTTTAGTTATTTTTTGAGAGGCATCAATAAGAGCATTTTGATAGTGAACATTTCCCAAGACGTGCGCCGTTGTTTCTAATGTTTTTACGACAGGGATATCTGTTTTTAAAAAAGAACTAACTGTCCTTGCGAAACGTGCCACATTTACCTTTTTAATAATTGCTCCTATGACAGGGGAGTGGAGTAGTATGGTGTGCCATACTTTTTTACCCCAAGGTTGTCTAATGGTCCACGCAAACAATAAAATAAAAGCTGTAATTGAAGTGGCCGCGATGAAGCCATGGTGGGTAAAAAAATCGCTCATGGCAATAAGGATACGAGTCGGTAAAGGAAGCGATACTTTTACTTCTTGAAAAAGTCCAATAAGTTTCGGTACAACAAAGACAATCATAAAAGTACCAATACCAAACATTGCGGCTACTACGATTGCTGGATAAATGAGGGCACCACGCACGCGCGAAACAATTTCATTATCTTTTTTCATTTGGAGATAGAGCTGCTCGAGTACTTCGTCGAGTCGACCACTGGCTTCACCGGCAGCAATCATATTAATCATGAGCTCTCCGAAATCTTTTTCGTAAGGACGCAAGGCATCGGCCAACGATTTCCCTTGCTCGACGTCAGCCTCTATTCTTTCAAGTAGTGTCCGTAGGTACTTTGTAGTTGCTTGTGCTTTTAACGTTTCAAGTGTCTTTGTTAGTGGGACACCGGCATGCATCATAATTTGCAACTGTTGTGTCAAAAATAGTACCTGCTTGGTGCTCAAGCTTTCCCATGGCATTTTTCGGGATCGTTTTTCCGTTGCAGGGGTCGCAGCAACCTCGTTGGTTTTTTCGTCTACGTAGGTTATTGCCATACTATTCTTGGGTTACCCTGAGCACCTCTTCTATGGTGGTTATACCAGCCTTTGCCTTAAGGAAGCCGTCCTCAAGGAGAGTTGTCATTCCTTGTTTTCTGGCAAGCTCTACGAGCTCTTCACGGCTCGCTTTTCGTAGAATAGCATCATTTACTTCTTTGCTGATATTTAATATTTCATAGACGCCAACGCGGCCGCGATAGCCGTCATCACCGCACTGTTTACAACCTTTACCTCGGTAAAAAAGTAGATCACCAAAAGATTTTGTTTTTTTCGCGACACTGCCATGACGAACCAATGCATTGAGAATCGCTCCTAGATCGAATTGTTTTTTAAGTTCATCTAGTGCTGCCTTGTCTAGCGTATAACTTGAAATGCAGAGGCTACAGATGCGACGGACCAATCGTTGCGCCATGACCATATTTGTAGTGGAGGCCACCAAGAATGGCGGGATGCCCATATCAAACAAGCGAGGTATTGCCGTGACGGCGTCATTGGTGTGCAGTGTAGAAAGGAGAAGGTGACCGGTCATTGCGGCATTGACGGCGATTTCAGCAGTTTCTAAATCTCGAATTTCTCCAACCATGATAATGTTTGGGTCTTGACGCAGTAACGCACGTAGGCCCATAGCGAAGGTATAACCTATTTTTGGGTTTACCTGACTTTGGTTAATGCCCTGCATACGGTACTCGATGGGATCTTCTACGGTAGAAATGTTAACCTCTGGTTTGTTCAGCACGTTAAGAACTGTGTAGAGTGTCGTCGTCTTTCCGGAACCTGTAGGGCCGGTAACCAGAATCATACCGTGCGGCTTCGTTATGTTTATCTGTAGCAGATCAAGCTCTTTGGGTTGTAGTCCGAGCTGAGCGAGAGTCAGTATTTGGCTACCTTCATCGAGAAGACGCAATACAATTTTTTCCCCATCAAATGTTGGCAAAACAGAAACACGAAACGCAACTCTGTATTCTTCCGTTTCAATCTTAAAACGACCATCCTGTGGGAGGCGATGTTCGTCTAGCTTCAGCGTAGAGAGTACCTTGATACGAGCAGTCACGCCGGGTTGGATTGTTTTGGGAAGGTTCATGACATTCTTCAAGACACCATCAATTCGATAGCGGACGTTAAGATCTTTTTCAGTGGGCTCAATGTGAATGTCCGACGCGCCTTCAAATATGGCGTACTCCAGAATCGTATCGACAACCCCAATAACGGGAAGATCTTCGGCAAGTTCTTTTAGGTCCTTATCAATCTTCTTCGAGCCAGCCTTGGTGGTAGATTTTTTCCCTGGTTTTGCTGATAGCTCACTAAACTCAGCCTGGAGACTTTTGTGGTACTGCTTCATTAGCTCTTGCCACTCGTCAGGAGTGGTCAAAGAGAGCTCTATCTTTTTGGCCGTTTTTTTGCGTAAAAACTCAACGGCCTGCAAATTTTCAGGGTCAGTGCTTACTACTTTGATGGTATCGTCACCTTCGGTATCGTAGGCAATGATTTGGTAGTGTTTGGCAAGTGGTTCTGGTACCAAGAAGAGAACGTCCTTTCTAATTGGCTTACCTCTAAGTTTTATAAAGGGAACACTGTATACGCCGGCAGCATTTTCGTAAAGGCTATCTTCAGAAATTAGGCGCTTACCGAGTAGGAAATTTTCCAACGGTTGTCTTTTAGCGTCTGCTTCGCCTTGGTACTTTTTAATATCTGGAGCAGAAAAAATGCCACTGGAATCAATAATTTTTACCAGCTGTTTGTCGGTAAACATAGTTTTACTATACCATTTTTTTTGACAGTACGGAAGAAAAACTGCCAAGTGCTAGCTTAAGGTAAGCGTAACGAGATAGACAATATAGAAGAGAACAAGAACGAACCCTTGGCCGCGTTGTAGACTACGACCATTACCTAGAACAAAGCTCATTAGTAGGACACTGGCCAACACCGCAACACCTACGTCACGGTTTAAGATCATAGTGTAGCTAATAGGATGAATAATGGCACTAAGCCCCAGAATCCAGAATACGTTGAAGATATTTGAACCGACGATGTTTCCTATAGCGATGTCAGTTTTTCGTTTGTGAGCAGCTACAATGGTTGTGGCAAGCTCGGGAAGCGATGTGCCGAGAGCTACCAAGGTAAGCCCAATAAAAGTTTGTGATAAGCCAAGCATAATCGCTATAGTTGTTGCACTATCAACTACGAGTTTACCACCGAGCGCCAGCCCCAGAATGCCAAGCGTAATGTACATAGTCGACCGCAAAACAGACGGAAGTCGCTCTTCTCGCAGATCGGTGGTAACAGGTTTACTTTTGCTAAATGAGTAACTTAAAAAGACGAGAAAGAACGCAAGCAGCACCAACCCGTCAATGCGGCTCAGGACCGAAACACCAGCGCCGTCAATAAGGGCGTCGTTGGCGAGCGCCGCCAAGACGAGCATAGCCAGTAGTGAAAAGGGGATTTCGCGCCAAACGGTGTTGCGGGTAACGCTGAGTGGTCGAATCATTCCGGCAACACCAAGAATAAGTAAGATGTTTGCAATATTGCTACCGATGATGTTTCCAATGGCAAGGGCAGATTCTCCTTGAAGGTTGGCAATGATGTTGACTACCAGTTCTGGTGCCGACGTACCAAAGGCAACAACAGTAAGGCCAACCACAAGAGGAGAAATATGTAAGCGCCTCGCTAAGGAAGAGGCTCCCTCGACAAGTACGTCTGCACCTTTAATCAAGAGCGCGAAACCGACAACGAGGAGTAGCAAAGTAAACATTAGACGTAACTATGCCGCTGTTTGCGGTAGGTTTCAAATATAATTCGCTTGTGGCTCGCCAGTGCTTTGCCCTCGCGAACGATGAATGCATTTGCTGCGACAAATGATGTTGTGTTCATAGCACGTTGTTTCATTGTAGCGGGCAGTTGCCAAAATGCAAACGATTCTGGTCTGACTGCTTGTTTCAATGGCGCGGTGTGGTAGGATGGTTCTATGATAAGATTACCGTACTTGGCGCAGATTGGCGTCTTTTTTCGTGACCGTACCAATCGCTATGCCTACGGGCTGAGCTTTGCCTTTTGTGCGCTCTCAGCCGCTGCTTTCTACCGCTTTTTACCAAGAGAAGATGCACTTTCATTGCATTACAACGTTTATTTTGGAATTGATTTTTTGGGCAGTTGGCAAACGGCAATGTTATTACCGGCTGCAGCACTGGCGTTGCTACTTATCAACATAACTCTCGGTGTTTTTGTTTGGCGTCGCGATAAAGTAACAAGCTACTTTTTGGCAACGGGAACAGTGGCGGTTATGCTTCTCGTTCTCGTTGCCAGCGTATTGACGGTGTACGTAAACTACTAGTCATGTCCACCGTTGCACTTTTTGCAATATTACGGATGCTTCTTTTAGCGGTGCTATCCTTCGCGCTTGCTATGGCATGGACGCCGTTTCTGACAAACCTCTTGTATCGGTTCAAGCTTAAAAAGAATGTGCGATCAAGCGGGGACACGCCAATTTTTTCTAAGCTGCACTTGCATAAGCAGGGTACTCCTACTATGGGGGGTATTTTGGTATGGCTAACAACCGCTTTTATCACTCTTTTTTTCTGGGCGCTTGCTGCTTTTTTTCCAGAACAATTTGGTGCGCTCAATTTTCTTACTAGAGCTGAAACGTGGTTGCCACTTGCTGTACTCTTAGCAGCAGCGTTGGTTGGCTTTGTCGATGACCTACTTAACGTTTGGGGAGTCGGCGCTAAGAGTGGAGGGTTAACGGTAAAACATCGTCTGTTCCTCTATGCCATTATCGCTGCAATCGGCGGATGGTGGTTTTACTTCAAACTAGGATGGGACACTATTCATATACCGCTTATGGGGGACATCACCATAGGCTGGTGGTACCTAGTAGTGTTTTTTATCGTTATCTTTTCAACTGCCTTTTCGGTTAACGAGGCTGACGGTTTGGATGGTCTTGCTGGTGGGGTGCTACTTATTATTCTTGCCGCCTATGCCGTCATAAGTTTCGCTCAAGACCGTTACGATCTCGCCGCATTTATTGCGGTGCTCGCCGGTGCATTACTGGCATTTCTCTGGTTCAACATCCATCCTGCACGTTTTTTCTTGGGCGATACCGGTGCGATGTCACTTGGTGTTGTGGTCGGCGTTTTGGCAATGCTAACAAACACGGCATTACTGCTTCCGCTTTTTGGACTTATTTTGGTCATCGATTCGGCATCGGTTATTGCGCAGACTGTTTCTAAAAAAGTGTTTAAACATAAACTTTTACTCTCCTCACCGTTTCATCATCATTTGGAAGCTATTGGCTGGACGGAGCCAAAAATTGTGATGCGCTTTTGGGTTATTACTGGAGTGGTTACTATGTTAGGGCTTGCCTTCTTTCTAATCGACCGGGTAACACTATGACTGAAAAAAGAATAAAGCTAGGTGTGCCGGACTATCGGTTTCTTGCGGCGGTTGGCATTTTACTTCTCTTCGGTTTACTAATGCTTACCTCGGCTAGCTCTCCGACCGCTATTAGTCGTTATGGGGATGCGTATTATTTCTTACAGCGACAGCTGGCAGTTGGCCTTACTCCTGGGCTGATTGGGTTTGCTTTTTTTTATTTTTTTGATTACAAAAAAATACGCCGTTTTGCCTTGCCGCTATTCTCGGTTTCGGTTTTTTTGTTGGCGGTTGTGCTCATTCCGGGTATCGGTCAAATCTACGGTGGCGCCCGTCGATGGATAGGCCTTGCTGGTATTACCTTTCAGCCAAGTGAACTAGCAAAGCTTGGACTCATTGTTTATCTGGCATCGTGGTTTGCCGCTAAGCAACAAAAGCTAGGTAGTTTACGTGAAGGATTTCTTCCTTTTATTGTATTGCTTGGTACCGTTCTTGGCTTAATTGTTCTTGAACCAGATCTGGGAACAACGATGGTAATTGCTATTGCTACTGTTGTTTTGTACTTTTTATCCGGTGCTCCACTTCGGCATTTTTTTCTTCTACTGGTTGCTGGCGTAGCTGCAGTAGGTGGGCTAATTGCACTTGCTCCGTACCGTTTTAACCGTTTGCTCATTTTCTTAAAGCCAGAACTAGATCCGCAAGGCATTGGCTACCACATTAATCAAGCTTTTTTGGCCATTGGTTCTGGTGGTTTTTGGGGGAGAGGCTACGGACATTCGCAAGCGAAGTTTCAGTACCTGCCTGAAGCAAGTGGTGATTCTATCTTTGCAGTCATTGGTGAAGAGCTTGGTTTTTTGCTCTCGGTTGCTTTTATCGGTTTACTGGTGTACGTGTTCATTCGAGGTTTTAAAATTGCAGAACACTCGCCAGATGATTTTGGCCGCTACCTAGGTGCTGGGATTATGCTCTGGCTACTGGTGCAATCAATCATTAACATTGGCGCCATGCTTGGCTTGTTGCCGCTTACCGGCCTCCCGTTGCCGTTTGTGAGCTACGGAGGAACAGCACTTGCCGTTTCTATGGCAGCCATTGGTATCGTTGCAAATATTTCACGCCAGTCGACAGTGGAGGTATGAAAAGGCGCTCTATTGTACTAGCGGGCGGAGGAACGCTCGGTTCAGTTACGTCACTTTTGGCACTTGTCGAATTAGCAAACAATAACAATCGAAATTATGATTTTGTATGGTTCGGTACGTGGCGCGGGCCAGAGCGCTTTATCGTTGCACCGTACCACTTACCCTATTACCGCATAGCGTCCGGGAAACTGCGACGGTACTGGAGCGCAAAAAATGTAACGGCTCCTTTATTTGTTTTTGTAGGTTTTTTACAAACCGTGGGTATATTTATTTTTGGTAGACCTTCGTTGGTAATTTCTGCTGGCGCTTACGTGGCCGTGCCGGTGGTTTGGGCAGCCTGGTGTTTCCGTATTCCAGTGCTACTTCACGAACAAGATAAACGCGATGGTCTAGCATTACAATTGGTAAGGTTTACAGCAACCGTTCGAACAAGCGTTTGGGCCAAAGAGGGGACAACCGCCATTGGTAATTTGATACCGCCATCGATTTACGAAGGTGACGTTGATAGAATTCGTAAGCACTACGCACTGCCAGCTGGTTTGCCGGTGGTGTTAGTCATAGGCGGCGGCACAGGCGCGCTGGCGATTAACAGCCTATTGCTGGCGGCGCTTCCGGAACTAACGAAACGCGTTTTTGTGCTGCATATAACTGGCAAAGGAAAGAAAGTTGACTCTGTGAAGGAAGATCGTTATCGGGCAATAGAGTTGGTCGTTGGTGAACTTCCTGATATGTATGCCGTTGCTTCTGTTGTCATCACCCGTGCCGGTATGGGTACCCTTTCTGGACTTGCGCAACTTCGCAAACCCGCTATTGTCATCCCTATGCCGCACTCCCACCAAGAAGAAAATGCATCATTTCTTGCCGCTAACCACGCCGCTGTGGTTATGCCACAAGCAGAGCTTACCGCCGATACGCTTAGGCGAGCCGTTTTTACACTGCTTGATAATGAGGGGGAGCGAGTGGCGCTAGGTGAAGCGCTGCATAAACTTATTAAAGACGGGACGAACGACTATTTAGCGCTGGTTGATAGCGAACTTGGACGCAAACCACTATGAGCTCGATGCCATTTCCAGATCCACCCGCACGGCTTCATTTTATTGGTATCAAGGGTGTTGGCATGACGGCACTCGCGGAAATTTTTTTGCGCCAAGGGTATAGTGTCAGTGGTTCAGACAGCGCGGAAACATTTCCAACTGACAGTGTGCTAAAGAGATTAAATATTTTGGTCGCTGAGACGTTCGATGTGGCGCACCTTACTATAAATACCGCAGCAGTCATTTACTCTACCGCCTACGACGACAGCAATGTTGAACGGCAAGCAGCTGACGAACTTGCTATACCACAGTGGAGCTATCCAGAGGCACTTGGCCTACTGATCGACGGGTACTCGAGATCGGTGGCGGTTGCCGGTTCGCACGGCAAGACAACGACGACAGCAATGCTTGCCTCTATTATGGAAACTGCCGGACTTGATCCGACGGCTGTTGTCGGTGCGCCGGTGCGCTCGTGGGGGAGTAATGCCAGAACTGGTCTTGGCGAATGGTTTGTGTTTGAGGCCGATGAATACCAGAATAAATTGCAGTACTATCATCCCCGAGTTGTCATTGTTACCAATATTGATTTTGATCATCCTGATTTTTTTAAGGACGCAGAGGCCTACCGAGAAGTTTTTTCAGCATTTGTTAAGCGAGTTCCAGAAGATGGCGTTGTCGTACTACCGGGAGACGACAAGAAAAGTATGTTGCTTAAAGAGGTGGTTAAAGCAACGGTTGTAACGTTTGGTCTTTCTAACGGTTGCGACTGGCAGGCAAAAAGTGTTTTGATCGACAACGGACAGACGACTTTTCAGGTTTATAAAAAAGGGGAATTTTATGGTAACTATCGTTTGCATCTTCCCGGTGAGCACTACGCACTTGATGCGCTTTCTGCCATTGTCGTTGCAGATGAGGCAGGTGTGAGCGTTGACATAAGCGCCAGATCGCTAGAGCAGTTTCACGGCACAGCCCGACGCTTCGAGCTCAGAGGTACCAGTAATGATAACATTATCATTGACGACTACGCACATCATCCGGCAGAAATTAGTGCGGTTATCAAAGCACTAAGAAGTGGGTACAAGGATAGAAAGTTGATAATTGTGTTTCAAGGTCATACCTACAGTAGAACTGCAGAGTTACTGGATAATTTTGCTGAAGCGTTGTCGAAAGCCGACGTGGTTATTCTGCCTCCCATCTACGCGTCAGCTCGGGAGAAAGAAAAAATAATTGACCACCACGCACTAGGTCAAGCGGTAGAAAAGAGACAACAGGCGAAAGTGGTCTGCGTTGATAGTTTTGAAGACGCAGTTGTTGCCGTAGGATCTGAAGCTGGGCCTGCGGTCGTAGTGACCATGGGGGCGGGTGATGTCTGGCAGGTTGCAGAAAAGTTACTATCGTAAGGTATGTCATTTTTAGAAAAACTATCATTGCCGGTAAAAGAAAGAGAGTTATTGGCTCGCCATTCATCACTGGGTGTTGGCGGGGTTGCTGATTACTACGTCGAAGCAAGAACGGTCCAGGAACTTTTGGCGGTGCTGGCGGCTGCAAAAGAAGCAGGACTTGCGTTTTTTATTCTTGGTGAGGGAAGTAACATTCTTTTTTCCGATGAGGGTTTTCGGGGGGTCGTTATCCGCTATGTTGCCCGCAATCTAACAGTTACCGAAAGTACCGCTACAGCAACAAAAGTGGTTGCCGAGGCAGCAGTGTCGTGGGATGCGTTTGTAGCTTTTTGTGTAGAGCGAGGGCTGGCTGGCGTCGAGTGTTTAAGCGGGATACCCGGAACGGTTGGTGCCGCGCCGGTTCAGAATATCGGTGCTTACGGCCAAGAGGTCAGCGCTAGTATTGAAACCGTTGAGGCGCTTGCTATAGAGGACGGCAAGGTGGTTAAATTTTCCGTGCCAGAGTGCGGATTTGGCTATCGAACCAGCAACTTTAAGAAGTGGAAAAATGGCTACGTCATACTTTCTGTCGCCTTTCTTCTTAAAAAAAATGCTACCGGATTTGTCGCCTATGAACAGCTTAAGAAATTTCTTGACGAGAAGAAACAAAAGCCAAGCTTAAGTGCTGTTCGTAATGCAGTACTGTCTTTGCGTAGAGCAAAGGCTATGCTTCTAAGTCCTGACGAACCGTTTAGTAAAAGTGTTGGTTCTTTTTTTACCAATCCCATTCTGGATAGCAATAGCGCGGACGCTCTAAATGAACAGCTTAAGGAAGCAGGACTAGAGCTCGTTACTTGGCCGGCAGGGGATTGCAAGGTAAAGCTATCCGCCGCCTGGCTCATCGAGCACGCAGGATTTAATCGGGGTTACCAACGAGGTTCAGTAGGCATTTCACCTAAGCAAGCATTGGCGCTAGTCAATCTTGGCAGCGCCTCATCGGCTGAGCTTGTTAGCTTAGCAAAAGATATACAAATGGCAGTTAAGAACAGGTTTGGGATACAGCTAGAAGCTGAAGCATATTTTGTTGGTTTTTCGTCGCCACCGCTTTAATTTTTACGTTGCTTTTGTCGAACATTTGTGGTATCGTTTCTGTGTATGAACATACACATAAAAGCAATAGATATTGAGCTAACTTCAGCGCTAGATACATACGTACAGCAAAAAATTGGAGCGCTAGTTAAATTTTATCCTGACGTACTCAGAATAGAGGTCGAGGTAGAGCGCACTACCCAGCATCACCAAAAAGGGGAAAAGCTTTTTCGAAGCGGTGCTAAAGTGGCAATACCAAAGCACACTTTTTTTGCTGAAGCCTACGCCGCTGATATGTATCGAGCGATTGATGTGTTACGTGATGAGTTAAAAAAAGAAATGAACCGCCTCAAAACAAAACGCCTCGACAAAAGTAGGGGAAAAGCGTAAAACTGCGGTGCAGGTGTAGTTGCGCTTTCCTCGCCAAACGGCGGGGACTTTACTTAGTAATCATACTATCGTGAGCTTTTTAACTAGTCTGTTAGGTAACCCAAACGAGCGGGCGCTAAAAAGCGTTCGTAAAACCGTTGAAGCCATTAACGGGTGGGAAGAGTCGATTCAAAAATTGAGTTCCGAAGAGCTTCGTCAACAGACGGAGGCGTTTCGCCGTCGTCTCAAAGAAGGGGAAACGATAGATGATTTATTGCCAGAAGCTTTTGCTGTCGTCCGTGAAGCGGCAAGGCGAACATTGAACCAGCGGCAGTTTGACGTTCAGCTGATGGGGGGAATAATTCTTCATCGCGGCACTATTGCTGAAATGAAAACCGGTGAAGGAAAAACGCTTACCGCTACCGCGCCACTGTACACCAATGCACTTAACGGCAAGGGGGCGCATCTTGTTACCGTCAACGACTATCTGGCGCGCTTCCAGTGCCAGTGGATGGGGGGCGTTTTTGATTCGCTGGGTATGACCGTTGGCAGTATTCAGCACGATGCTGCTTTCCGTTATGATCCTAAGACTCGAGAACTGCTCCCTGTAACGCGCAGAGAGGCATACGCTTGCGACATCACGTACGGCACTAACAACGAATTTGGGTTTGATTACCTACGGGACAATATGGTGTCTCGAGTAGAAGACCGAGTACAGCGAGACTTGGCTTATGCTATCGTTGACGAGGTCGATAGTATTCTTATTGACGAAGCGAGAACGCCACTTATCATTTCTGCTCCAGCGGAAGAGTCCAACGATCGTTACTACCAATTTGCCGAGCTTATCAGGCGACTAGAGCCAGAGGTTGACGATAACGTTGATGAAAAAATGCGCGCGGCTACGCTGACCGAGGCCGGTATCGCCAAACTTGAAAAGCTACTGAACGTTGAGAATATTTATGCTGCCGGAGGCATGGAAACGGTGCACCACATCGAGCAAGCACTTAAAGCTGAGCGCCTTTACAAGCGAGATCGTGATTACGTGGTAAAAGATGGCGAGGTAATTATTGTTGACGAGTTTACCGGTCGTCTTATGCAGGGGCGACGCTACTCCGAGGGACTTCACCAGGCAATAGAAGCAAAAGAAAACGTAAAAATTCAGCGGGAAAGCCAGACCCTTGCTACCATCACCTTCCAGAACTACTTCCGGCTCTACGAAAAACTGGCTGGTATGACCGGTACCGCAGAAACCGAAGCAGAAGAATTCCATAAGATTTACAAATTAGAAGTCGTTGTTGTCCCCACCAACCGCCCAATGGTTCGTAAGGACTTGTCTGACCGCATTTACAAAACAGAGCACGGAAAGTTTTTGGCGGTCGTTCGAGAGGTAAAAGAACGTTATGAAAAAGGACAGCCGGTTTTAATTGGTACTATTTCAATCGAAAAGAACGAGCGCCTCAGCCAGTTGCTATTAGAGTCTGGCGTGCCGCATCAAATGTTAAACGCTAAAAACCATGAACGAGAAGCAAGCATCATTGCCGAAGCCGGTCGTGTCGGGGCGGTTACCCTTGCGACCAATATGGCCGGTCGCGGTGTCGACATTATTCTTGGCGGTCCGCCACCAGAACTGGTTGACGGTAAACCAGTGGACGGTGAGGAATTTACAGCATGGCAGCAGGCGCACCAGCAGGCGCTTGATGCCGGAGGGCTTCACGTTATCGGCACCGAACGACACGAATCAAGACGTATCGATAACCAGCTGCGTGGACGTTCGGGGCGTCAGGGTGACCCCGGATCCTCACAGTTTTACGTTTCACTGGAGGATGACTTGATGCGCATTTTTAGCTCTGAGCGCATCAAGAATATGATGGAGCGACTAGGCGTTCCAGAAGATATGCCAATAGAAAACAATATGGTTTCAAAGGCGCTTGAATCAGCACAGCGACGGGTTGAGGGCCACAACTTTGATATTCGAAAACATTTGGTCGAGTACGACGACGTTATCAATAAGCATCGAGAAACGGTCTATCGTTTACGTCACCGCGTGCTCGACAACTTTAAAGCCAGTATGGAAAGTGCTGAAGATTTGTTAGAGCCGGAGATTATGAAAATGATTACCGAAGAAATTGAAACAGTGGTTGCTTTCCACACCCGCGCGGAAGAAACAGGGGATTGGGACAGTAAAGAAATTAGTCAGGTAATCAGAACGATTTATCCGGTATCTACGGAGGTGGAAACGGCCATTGCAGAACTTTCAAGTACTGCCGAAGAGCATACGCTTGTAGCGAAACGTGACGCACTTATTACGCGCATAATCGATGACGCTACAGCAGCGTACGGACGCTTGCGTGAACATGTGGCAGCAGCACTGCCGCAAGAGCAACGAGTTTTTCTGCTTGCTGAGCGTTCATTATTGCTTCGTGCTATTGATACGCTATGGATTGAACACCTCGAAGCGATGGATCATCTGCGCCAAGGAATCGGACTTCGCAGCTACGGTCAGCGAGACCCGCTTGTTGAGTACAAGCGAGAGGCGTTTAAGTTATTTACTGATCTCCTCGACCTCATTCGAAAACAGGTTGTTTACAGCATCTACAAAGTTGGTGTTGCGGTTGATGTTGCCCCCTCTATGATGGGTAGGCAGAATGTGACGTTCTCCGCACCCGCAAAGACGATGTCAGAGCGAACACCAGCAGTTTCGGTTCCGGAAGGCGGAAATGTTACGACAAGCACACAACAAATTCGTTCAGAAAAAATTGGACGCAACGAACCATGTCCATGCGGCTCAGGTAAGAAATATAAGAAGTGTCATGGGAAGTAGGAGTTTAGGGCGATGATGTTGTTATTAAAGGGCAGGGCATAGATAAAGCAGCAAGAAAAGCAACGCAAAATTTTCTTACGTAAATGAAAAAACTTTACAATCTCTGTATCGTTTATCAGCACGCAAACAGCTTACTTGGTTTAAAGAAGCGCAGGTTTGGCGCGGGAAAGTGGGATGGTTTTGGTGGCAAGGTAGAAACAGAAGAGACCATAGAAGAAGCGGCAAAGAGGGAGCTAGAAGAAGAGTCTGGAGTCGTTGCGCAGCAGATTGAAAAAGTTGGCATTCTCAATTTTACAACGAACAGTGGAGAACTCGTTCACGAAGTACACGTTTTAAAGTTGGTGCCTATGGTGGTAAAATAGTAGAGACCGAAGAAATGAAACCGAAGTGGTTTACCGTCGAGAACATTCCCTACGGGTCAATGTTTCCGGATGATCACCACCGGTACCCGCTACTCATTACAGGGAAAAGATTTACCGGAGACTTTCTTTTTGACAAAGAGGGGACGCTTCTTGATTTTTCACTACTAGAAAGGGAAGAACTATAACAAACGCTACCGAGTGACCGCACGGTAGCGTTAACTAGTAGGCTCACTTGCGCTCGTTCTCAGTTTTGCTACTATAAGTTTCGCTTACCCCGCAAGGGGATTTTTCTGTAGAAACAATCTGAAGAAACCAAATGTAAAGCTATTTAGGCCGCTTCGGCAACTTGGGGCACTGCTTGCAAAGCCCTTTGAGTGGCTCGGTGCCGGTATTGTCTTCATTTTTCGAGGACCGGGTGTTCTCTTGATGGGCGTACGCGTTACCTTCCGCACCCGCCGAGGACGAGTTCGGTGGACCTTCGTGGCAATCATCGTGCTTACTATTGTTGCGGGACTTTATAACTATCCTGTTTATTACAATAAGGCGGTAGATGCGGTAAATCCAAAATTAGCAGAACTCGGTGCTAAGCAGTATCCGACTGGTTTGGGTTGGGTTGGGGGAGTATTGAAGGCTGGCGTTCCGTACTTTGTCGATACGCCGTTTCGACTCGGCCTTGATCTTGTTGGCGGGACGCAGTTACTTTATGACGCGGATACCAGTAAAATTCCTGACAGTGATAAGGTCTCAGCGCTTGAGGGCGTCCGTGACGTCATTGAGCGGCGCGTGAACGCCTTTGGTGTTGCTGAGCCAGTGGTACAAACAGAACGCTCTGGGAACCAGTGGCGCGTATTGGTTGAACTTGCGGGTGTAGAGAACGTGGATGATGCCATTAAGCAGATCGGTGAGACGCCATTGCTAGAATTTAAAGAGCAGGATGAAAATGCGGTAGCTCCGACCATTACGCCAGCCCAGCAAAAACAGATTGATGACGGACAGGCGGCTGCCAAGCGTAAAGCCGAATCGGTTATTAAGCGCCTCAATGCCGGAGAAGATTTTGCAAAAATTGCGAAAGAGCTTTCTGATGATCCCGGCTCGAAAGACAATGGCGGTGACCTTGACTACATCACGAAAGCCAGCGTTGTGGCAGAATTCGGTGACGCACTCTTTAACCAACTCAAAGAAAATCAGATTACCCAAACGCCTATCAAAACCGCTTATGGGCATCATGTGATACAACGTCTTGACGAGAGAACCAACAGCGACGGGGTTCAAGAGGTTCACGCTCGTCATATTCTTATCAGTGCTCCGTCGGCCCGAGATTTTTTGCCAAATGACCCAAACGCTGGCTGGAAGAACACTCAGTTATCAGGTAAGCAGCTTGATAAAGCAACGGTCGTTTTTGCCCAGCAGACAAACCAGCCGCAGGTGCAGCTACGCTTTAACGCAGAAGGATCGAAACTTTTTGAAGAAATTACGCAGCGTGATATTGGTAAACCGGTTGGTATTTTCCTTGATGGTCAGCCGATTAGTGTCCCAACAGTCCAACAGGCAATTGTTGGTGGCGAGGCGGTTATTACTGGAAGCTTCACTATTGACGAGGCAAAACTGTTAGCACAGCGTTTGAATGCCGGTGCATTGCCAGTACCAATCGCACTTGTTTCGCAGCAAACCATCGGGGCTAAGCTTGGCGCCGTTGCAGTTCAGCAGAGTTTAGAAGCGGCGTTTATCGGGTTTCTTCTAGTTGCACTGTTTATGATTCTTTACTATCGCTTGCCGGGTCTTTTGTCGGTGTTTGCTTTGCTGGTGTACGCCAGCATTGCCCTAGCGCTTTTCAAGTTTTGGCCAGTAACGTTGACGCTTGCAGGAGTAACTGGGTTTATTCTCTCTATTGGTATGGCAGTGGACGCCAACGTGCTTATTTTTGAACGCCTTAGGGAAGAGCTTGCTGAGGCAAGGCCGCTACAATCAGCTATCGAAGTTGGTTTCCAGCGTGCTTGGACGTCCATTCGCGATTCAAATGTATCCTCGCTTCTTACCTGTACGATTCTTTACTGGTTTGGAACCAGCGTTGTTCGTGGGTTTGCGTTGACGCTCGCTCTTGGTATTTTGGTAAGTATGTTTAGCGCGATTATCGTTACTCGTACATTCTTAAGGCTTGTGGTGGCTAACGGTACAAGTAAACGACTGTGGCTTTATGGCGTGGCGCGAAAAAATAATTCGACCGAAGTATGAGACGTACAAATATAAATATTGTTGGTTATCGCAGAATTGCCTACCTCTTTTCGGGTACCTTGGTGCTACTGTGCGCGCTGGCTATTTTACTTCCAGGGTGGGGACTCAAATACGGTATTGATTTTACTGGGGGATCGTTAATGGAAATTACCTTTGCTGGTAATCGTCCAGCGATAGCGGACATTTCAGCGGCGGTACTAGAAACTATTGGAACCGTAGACATTACTCCCATTGGTACCAATGGGGCAACTCTGCGAATAGGCGCCAAAGAAGGTAAGGCGTTAAGCGAAGAGGATCACGCGACCTTACTCGCAGCATTAGAGAAAACATTTGGCGGAGAGAAAGGGGATAGTATTAGCGAAGAGCGTTTTACCGCCATCGGTCCTACTATTGGAGCTGAGCTACGACAAAAATCAATTTTTGCATTGAGTGCTGTTTTGGGGGCAATCATTCTGTATATCGCTTGGGCGTTCAGAAAGGTTTCTCGTCCGGTACCCTCATGGCAGTTTGGAACGGCGGCCATTATCGCTCTCTTTCACGACACCATTATTACGGTTGGTATTTTTTCTATTCTTGGACACTACCTTGGTGTTGAAGTAAACGTGCTTTTCATTACTGCACTACTGACCTTACTTGGATTTTCGGTTCACGATACCATTGTTGTATTTGATCGTATTAGAGAGAACTTGCATCGCGCCACTGATTCTTTTTCCCGAGTTGTAAACCGGAGCTTAAACGAAACAATGGGTCGATCGATAAACACTTCGTTTACGACATTGCTCGTGCTTATTTTTACTTTGGTCTTTGGTGGAGAAAGTATTCACTATTTCGTACTAGCACTTACCATTGGTATTTTCGTTGGTACCTACAGTTCAATTTTTATAGCTTCGCCACTTTTGATTAGCTGGTATAGCTGGAAAGAAAAGCGACGAATCGCACGTTACTAATTTTACAAGTTTAGAGATGTAGGAAGCGAAGCTAGACTGCGTCGCTTTGACGTTGACAGATTATTCGTTTTATGCTATTATAATTTTATCGGAAATTTAAAATAGCACATAAAATAAGATAGTATTTTTGATCTTTTGTATTAGCCCATAAAATCATGTCAGAGTATAGTATTTTAGATAAATTAATTGCCCAGCGACACGCAGAAGAAATACGTACGTTTGACCCTGTCGCGGTAGTGAATCATCTGCTTAGCACCCTAGCGGACCGCGAGGCCGATGTTGTTCGTCGCAGATTTGCAATTCCAGAAGGGGGTCAAACAGAAACGCTGGAAGAGATTGGAGATCAGTTATCGGTTACCAGAGAACGTATCCGTCAAATTGCTAAATCTTCTGTAGACAAATTGCGGGCGCTCTCCGCAAAGAACGAGGAGCTAAAGTTGTTCATCAGAACAACAGAATACCTGTTGCGTAGTTACGGAGGCGCGTTAGAGGCAGTTTTTTTTATAGATCAGCTCCTGGATTACTCGCAAGGAAGGATCGGTGACGAAAAACATGAAGCTTCGACAAAAGCCTGCCTACATTTTTTGCTCGACCATTTACTTGATGGTTTTGTTGAATACCGGGAAGACGATGTTTGTCTTCGCCCAATTTATGTTTTAACTGGCGTTGATACAGCATTACTAAAGGGAGCAGTAGAATCGTTTGTGGAAGCAATAAAAACGGTAGGATACCCGATAGAGCGTGGCGATCTTCTACAACGCTTTCGGCAACAACCTTTTTACCTTGAGCGCCGTCAACAACTAGTGGCTGAACCAGTACATATTGCAAGAGAGTTTATTGGCTCTCCGGGTACAAATGACCCACCAACTACCGAGGAAGAAAATCGCGTCCTGACCGCCTATTTATCAGCAGCTGGTGAGCTTGCGCAGAATATTTTTGGAGAGTGGGGGATGCGTTCTTGGCAAACCATTCATCCGCGACGAATGAATGATAAAATTTATTTAATTCTTCGGCATCACGGAAAGCCCTTACATTTTAATGTGATTACCGAAAAAATTAATTCGATGCATTTTGATTCGAAAGTTGCCAAGGCGCCATCGGTTCATAACGAACTCATTTTAGACAAACGGTTTGTTCTTGTTGGCCGTGGGCTTTACGCGCTTAGAGAGTGGGGATACCAGCCAGGTACCGTAGTTGATGTTGTTCGTGAGTTGCTTCAAAAAGAGGGCAGTATGAAGCGAGAGCAGATAGTACGCGCCGTACTTGAACGACGAATGGTAAAGAAACAGACAATTCATTTGGCGCTTCTCAATTCTACAATGTTTACGAAAGACAAAGAAGGTAATTACCATCTTGTTCAGCAAGCCTAATCTATGGACGTTGCAACACCGTCACGTTTTGCTGAGTTACTGCATGCAGCCATATACGGCGCTTCTCCGCTCATTGCTAGCTGGGAACTTTTTTTCTATTTGGTGATTCACGGTGGGTGGATTATTTTTGTTATTGCTTTTGTGCGGCTCGGATGGTTTTTTTGGATGCGCTACATTAAGAGAGAGTACCAAAGACAAAAGTGTCATTGGGTACTTCTGGCGATAGATGTGCCACGAGATAACGTGCAATCACCAAAAGCAGTTGAAAATATTTTTGCTCATCTTGCTGGTGCACATGGCACAAAAACAATGCTGGAAAAATATTGGTATGGTGCCGTGCAGGAGTCCTTCTCTTTAGAAATTGTAAGTATTGAAGGATACGTTCAGTTTTTGATTAGAACGGTTGACAAGTTCCGAGACTTAGTGGAAGCGGCGGTGTATAGTCAGTATCCAGACGCTCAAATTACTGAAGTAGAAGATTATGTGGAGGGGTATCCGACGGTGTATCCCGACGAGCGCTATGATATGTACGGTACAGAGGTCGTTTATGTAGAGAATGAGGCGCTACCTATTCGTACCTACGTAGAGTTTGAGCACATAATGAGTAAAGAGATGAAAGACCCGATGAACGCTGTTATAGAAACAATGGGTAAACTTGGTCCGGGTGAACAGCTGTGGCTACAGATTATTATTTTGCCTATAACAAACTCGTGGAAGAAAGAAGTGATTCATAAAATTAAGGATACTATGGGTCACGCAAAGGAGACGGGCTCGCTACTGTCTAGCATCGCAGGAGAAATTCAAAAGTTTGGGCAGTCCGCGTCGAATCAATTTGGTGGTGGTTCGGGTGTACTCGAAGAGGGGCATCAGGAGAAAGGCTCACTTGGCGGGTTATTGCTACTTTCGCCCTACGACAGGGATCGTATTGAGGCGATGTCAATGAAGGTCAAAAAGATAGGCTACGAAACAAAAATTCGATTTGTTTATATTGCCACCAAAGAACGGTTTAATGTACAGCATGGACGTGAGGCGTTCATTGGCGCCATTAAGCAATTTAACACCGAAAACTTAAATTCTCTTAAGCCTGACACAAAACACGTCGGCGTTCATGCTAACTACTTTTTTACCGATTGGCGAAAAAATTTGAAGCGCAGAAAACTGATGCATCGATACAAAGAGCGTGAGTTTGAGTTTGGCCGAGAACCGTATGTTATGAATATCGAAGAGTTGGCCACACTTTGGCATTTTCCAATGATGACTGAAACGACCCCCATTAGAGCAGCAGTTCAAAAGACGGACTTTAAGCACACCTCCCCACCAGTTACTTTGCCCTACGCGAGCGAAATTGGCACTAATTACCCCAGTGAGACGAAGCGGCAGGAAGGAGAGGTAAATCCAAAACCACCCGCAGATTTACCGACAGCTTAGAAGGTTATGCTAAACACAAACAACCAAGATATAACTTTTTTTGCTGAAACGAACTACCGAGATAAGTGCCGCCTTTTTGGTATTCGACGGGATGATCGGCGTCGCCACATGTACATTATCGGTAAAACCGGTATGGGCAAGTCTGAACTTTTGAAGCAGATGGTGTATTCAGACATTATGGCGGGTAACGGCATTGCGGTTATTGATCCGCACGGTGAGCTGGCCGAAGCTACACTACCGCTCATACCTTCAAATAGGGTAAATGACGTGGTGTATTTCAACCCCGCAGATTTAAATTTTCCCATCGCTTTTAATATTTTAGAATCTGTTAATCCCGAAGTGCGGCATCTTATCGCTTCTGGACTGGTAGGTGTGTTTAAAAAGATTTGGGCAGATTCTTGGGGACCGCGACTTGAGTACGTGCTTCGGAATGCCATTCTCGCCTTACTCGATTATCCAGGATCAACATTACTTGGTGTACTGCGCATTTTGACGGACAAAGCGTACCGTAAACGCGTCATTGAAAAAATTCAGGATCCAGTCGTGAGAAGTTTTTGGGTAGACGAATATTCAAAGTATCCAGATCGTTTTCAGGCGGAAGCTATTGCGCCAATTCAGAATAAAGTTGGGCAGTTTTTGTCCAATGCTCTCATTCGCAATGTTGTGGGACAGGTAAAGTCTTCTATTGATATTCGTGACATCATGGATAATCAAAAAATTCTTATTTTGAATTTATCAAAAGGAAGAATTGGAGAAGATACTTCTGCTCTACTGGGAGCAATGATGATTACGCAAATTCAATTGGCAGCTATGGGTCGTATTGATACGCCAGAAGAAGAGCGAAAAGATTTTTATCTTTATGTCGACGAATTTCAAAACTTTGCCACCGAGTCGTTTGCAAATATTTTGTCAGAGGCCCGTAAGTACCGCCTCAACCTTATTATCGCACATCAGTACGTCGAACAGTTAGACGAGGAAGTGCAGGCTGCCGTTTTTGGTAACGTTGGTACGATTGTATGCTTTCGTGTAGGCGCTACTGACGCGGAGTTGTTGGTTAAAGAGTTTAGCCCTTATTTCACTGAAGAAGATTTGGTTAACCTAGCAAAGTGGCAGATTTACCTTAAGTTAATGATTGATGGCGTTGCCTCAACGCCATTTTCCGCAAATACGCTTAAGCCGGTAGCGAATAATTACGGTAATCGTGAAAAAGTTATTCGTGTGTCTAGAGAGCGGTACGCAAAAGAGCGAGAAATTATCGAAGACAAGATTTCGCGCTGGGCAAGTACCCTCGAACAAGAAGCCGTAGATTTGCACAAAGCTGCCAGTTCCGCGCCTCCGAGAACAGAACGATCTAGAAGTGCGCAAGTTGTTACTAGCCACAAAACAGCAGTGCCAAAGACGGCAACTCAGTCTGAGGCGAAACAGTTATTAGCCAGCGAACCAGTAAAGAACGTGTTAAGCTATGATGCGGTTTGTAATGAGTGCGGTAAGCCTACTAAGCTGTCTTTTAAGCCAGATGGAAAACGCCCTGTTTACTGCAAAGAGTGCCTCAGTCGCATACGCAGTGAGCGAGCGAAAGGCAGACAGGGTGCGGTTCCAGCAAGTAAACCAGCCGTCGTAAAAGAGAAAATACCTCTGGTGATCAATAACGTAGTTGCAATAGAAAATAAAAGTGACGATGAGGTTAAACAAAAAGAAGCTGAACCATTTGTAGAAAAAAAGCAAGGCGATGAGCATCTGAAAAGTGCAAGAGAAACAAATGAACAAAATACCTCAAAGGGAAGTATCGTGCAACCAGGCCAAACGATTACGTTAAGTTAGCAATGAAGTACGAGTCTGATTACGTAGCAAAAAAGAGCGAGAAGATTCATTTAAAAGAAGACACGCTTTTTTCGCGTAAAAATGTGCAACCATCGATTGTCTGGGGCGCATTTGCTACTTTTGCGGCATTTACTATTGAGCAAAAGATTCATCATGGCCGATCGCTTATAATGGTGTTTGCTGTTTTTTTTCTTGTATTTTTTGTGTCTGTGCTGCGATATGCCGATAGAATCTAGAAGCATGGTAGTATAGAGTTTAACTTAGCTGGCGAGGCTGTAAATGCATAAGAAGAAAAAAGTTTATGTAGGACTTTCTGGTGGTGTTGATTCGGCTACCGCAGCTTTTTTGTTGCAGCAAAAAGGGTACGACGTAACAGGCGTTTATTTAAAATGTTGGGAAGGATTACAGACAGATTCGGGATTGCAATTTAACGACAGTTGCAGCTGGCGAAAAGAGAGGCGGGACGCTCTGGCAGTTGCTGCCATGCTACGTATACCTTTTAAAACGTATGACTTCGTCGAAGAATATCAGCGTGCAGTAGTGGATAATTTTTTCCAAGAGTACGCAGCTGGAAGAACACCAAATCCTGATGTGTTATGCAATCGTATTATCAAGTTTGACTCTTTTTTAAAGCGTGCCCTTTATGAAGGAGCCGACGCAATAGCGACGGGCCACTATGCGCGAGTCGAGCAGCACCAATCAGGAGCACAACTTTTAGCTGGTGTCGATTCCACAAAAGATCAATCGTACTTCTTATGGGCACTTACACAATTTGCGTTGGCCCACAGTTTTTTCCCTGTTGGCGAACTCAAGAAAGCGCAAGTTCGTAAGCTCGCTTTGCAAATAAACCTTCCTAATGCACAAAAGCCCGATTCTCAGGGTATTTGCTTTATTGGTAAAGTGCCGCTGGAAACATTTCTACAGACGAGGATACCCCAAAAAGATGGCAAAGTTATTACTGCGAGTGGGGAAGTAGTGGGTGGGCATAAAGGTGCAGCGTTGTATACAATCGGTCAGCGTCATGGTCTTGCCCTTAATGCAAAACTACCGTATTACGTTGCCGGAACAGATATTGAGAATAATGTAGTAACAGTAGCTGAGGGAAATAGTGATAAGGTGCTGTATAGAAAAATGGTACGTATTGAAAAAGAGCATTGGATAAACGAATCACCAAAAATTGGAATGAAGTACAGTGCGCGTATACGTTATCGCCAACCATTGCAAAAAGTGGAGTGCATTGCGCATGAAGAGACGGGCTGTCGTTTTCGCTTTACTGAACCACAACGTGCTGTAGCGCCAGGCCAATCACTTGTTGTGTACGATAAAGATAGGGTCGTTGGGGGGGGTATCATTGCAGCGGACTAAAGCAGTCCTGTGTCGCGGCGAAGGTGTGTTATCTCTTCAGCGGACAGATAGCGCCAGCGGCCAACCGTTAGGTTGCCCAGAGAGAGTGAAAGCACTCTGGTTCTGCGTAGATTTATTACGTTATATCCAACATACTCACACATCCTTCTAATTTGTCTATTTTTACCCTCTCTGATAGCGATACTGAATCCGCGGTCGGTAAGTCGCCGTACTTTAGCTGGTAAAGTTAGTTTATCGCGTAAACGAATACCGTGTCGCAGTACATCAAGTTTGTCCTCAGTAAGTGTTTTATCGACCTCAACCACATACTCCTTTTCGTGCTCAAAGCGAGGATGGGTTAGTCGGTTCGTGAGCTCGCCGTCATTAGTCAGTAGTAGTAATCCAGAGGACAACACATCGAGACGCCCAACAGGAAAAAGTCTTTGGGTCGAAGGGACAAGATCGAGTACATTGTCGGACATACGTCGATCAGTCGTGGTAATATAGCCGATTGGTTTATTAAGCATGAGATAGAGCAACGCAGCCGGGGCAGAAATGGTCATCCCATTGACCGTAACCGTATCGGCATCAGTGACAGTCGCACCAGGGGTTACAGGCGTTCCATTTACGGTTACTAAACCTCGAGCAATCAATTCGTCTGCTTGTCGGCGCGACCATTGACTTCGAGCCGCTATAAATTTATTAATTCGTTCTGGCATGCTTTTAGTATACAATGTTTTTTACCCATCTTGTCAGGGTAAAGAATTGTCAATATACTAGCAATACTATGACAGCAAACGAAATCAGAAAAAAATATCTTTCCTATTTTGCTGATTTGGAGCATCGAGTTATTGCTTCTGGGTTACTCATCCCAGACAACGACCCTACCACACTATTTACCGGTTCGGGAATGCAGGTGTTAATACCGTATCTTCTTGGAGAGCAGCATCCGGAAGGGAAGCGGTTGGCTGATTCGCAAAAATGTTTTCGCGCGGAAGATATGGAGGAGGTGGGGGACAATCGTCACACCACTTTTTTTGAAATGCTCGGCAACTGGTCACTTGGAGACTATTTTAAAGCTGAACAACTTCCATGGTGCTTTGTTTTTTTGACAGAGAAGCTTGGCATAGATCCGAAGCATCTCTATGTTACTGTGTTTTCCGGCAGTGAAGAAAATAGTATTCCGCGAGACGACGAGTCTGTTGCTCTATGGAAAAGCCTTTTTAAAGAAAAAGGAATCGACGCGAAAGATGTCGTTATTGGTTCCATTGAGGAAGGTTCTCGCAATGGCATGAAAGGGGGAAGAATTTTTTATTACGATGCGTCAAAAAATTGGTGGAGCAGAGTTGGGTTGCCTGACAAAATGCCAGAGGGTGAACCCGGAGGACCTGATAGTGAAATCTTTTACGAATTTACTGAAATCAAACACGATCCTGCCTATGGAGCGTTTTGTCATCCAAATTGCGACTGTGGCCGTTTTATGGAGATTGGCAATTCGGTTTTTATGGAATACCAAAGAACAAAAACCGGGTTTGATCCGCTTCCGCAAAGAAATGTCGATTTTGGAGGTGGGCTAGAACGATTGACCGCGGCTGCTAACAATAATCCCGATGTGTTTTCGACCGTTGAAGGTTTGCACTTCACTGTTCAACAGATAGAACAGCTATCGGGGCAATCTTACGCTAACTGTGCCCCTGCGCTCAAGTGGTCCTTTCGGGTAATTGCCGATCATATTCGCGCAAGCGTTTTTTTGATAGGCGATGGTGCGGAACCGTCCAATAAAGAGCAAGGATATGTGGTTCGACGTCTCTTGCGGCGCGTGGTGCGACACGCGGACATGTTGGCAATGGAGCCTAACACCTTACATCGATTGGTAAGGCCGGTTGTGCAAGCGTATGAAGAAGTTTATCCGTACTTGGTTAAGCGCCAGCAGCTAATAGCTGAAGCTATCGGCGCGGAAGAACAAAAGTTTCGCCAGACTTTGGTTCGAGGTGAGCGGGAGCTGCGTAAAATTGTGAACGACACTATTTTAACTGCAGGAAAGCGGTTAACTGGTCGTGATTTGTTTACAATGTATGCGACCTATGGTTTTCCAGTAGAGTTAAGTTTAGAAGAAGTAGAACGTGTTATTTTACCGGAATTAGGGCTTGAAAATGCCGAAAATTTTTTTGACAGAGAGAAAATACTTGAAGAGTTTAAGCAAGAATTCGAGCAGCATCAGCTACTCTCTAAAGGCGGGGAGATAAAAAAATTTCATGGCGGACTTGCTGACGATTCATGGGAATGCACTCGTTTGCATACTGCTACTCACCTTTTGCACGAGTCACTTCGTAGAGTACTTGGTAAGCACGTATTCCAAAAAGGCTCAAACATAACTCGCGATAGACTTCGATTTGATTTTTCGCACAATGAAAAAGTAACGTCAGAGCAGCTCGAAGCAATAGAACGTGAAGTAAACGGTGCCGTTGAAGCTGATTTGCCTGTTTCATGGAAAGAAATGACCTTTGCCGAGGCGGAGAAACTCGGCGCTTTGGGGTTGTTTGAAGATCGTTACGGAGAAAAAGTGAAGGTGTACACAGTTGGCGATTTTAGTAAAGAAGTATGTGGCGGTCCTCATGTGGCGCACACAGCGCAAGTGGGGAAGGTAAAGATTAAGAAAGAGGAAGCGGTTTCGCGAGGAATTCGTAGAATTAGAGCTACGGTATCGTAGTTTAGTTTTACAATGTTGTTTGTGCGTTGGCATCGCGTTGCTTGGTGGTTTATTGGAGGTTCAATAGTACTGCTTAGTTGTGTATTGTTTGTTTTTTTTATTCCAAAAGCAAGCGTTACTGTGAGCGTAAGCGGAGAACCCGCCAGAACAACTATGAACGTAGTTTTGGATCCCAGTATTGACCATTCTCTACCTGCGCTCGCTACCATTCCTGCTGAGCAAGTAGAGGTGCAACCAAACGATCAAATTTTCCCCCTTCTGGTAAGGACTGATGACGCCCAAGATCACTTTGTGGTTTCAGATCCTCTTCTCACCACTGGGGTTGCCTTTAAAAAGGACGATTTATTGAATCTTGAGAATGATGAACTTAAGAGATTGTTAGCCACCAATACCGTCTTAGACAAAGCAAGCATAGAGGTACGCGTTACCAAGGCAGTAGCAGATAGTGGTGACGTTTTGCGGATGAATACTTCCGTCTCGGGGCTGGCAATACCCGTCTATGATTTTGGCAGCATGGCTAAAATGGTGGCCGCAAAAAAACCAATAGTATTAGTTCAAAAATTGATGCTTCTGCGCGGCATTACCGATGTAAAGATTTCAGTTTGGCCATCCTTTTGGCCATGGTTGCCATACCGCTCAGAATCATTCAATTTTACCCTTGACATTCTTTAGCTGGCAATGTATTCTATTCGACACTGCAGACAAGTTGCAGAAACAAAGGAATTACGACCTATTGATGGGTTTTTCCTTAGAAATTCTAGGCTTTTTTAGTTTACTCAGAATCTGAAATTTGCTAAGAATTTTTATTTTTTGTCTTGGTAGTTATTGCCGACTAACAGAAGGTACGTATAGGCGAATTAAACGCAGAGGATACAACTTCCGCCCCGAACTCCAAGGATTTCCTAGAGGTTGACGGGCAGGTTGCCGAGCTATTGCCGGCGGCTACTTTCCGAGTGAAGCTCGACAATGGTCCTGCAGTGCTTGCTCACCTGTCAGGAAAAATGAGGAAATTTAGAATACGCATTGTTCCAGGGGATCGAGTGCGCATGGAAATGACCCCCTACGATCTTACTAAGGGTCGAATTACTTACCGATACTAATTTGATTCAATGAAAGTTAGAGCGTCTGTAAAGAAAATTTGTATTCAGTGTCGAGTGATTCGTCGCAAAGGAAAGTTGCGAGTGATTTGTCGTACGCCAAAGCATAAACAGCGTCAAGGATAATAATTTATGGCAAGAATTGCTGGTGTTACTATACCTAACGAAAAGCGCATTGAAGTTGCGCTTACCTACATTTATGGCATTGGACTATCGGTGTCCAAAAAGATTTTGTCTGAGACAAAAATTAACGTGGATACCAGAACAAAGGATTTGCTTGATGATCAGGTTGCCTTGTTGCGCGAGTACATAGAAAAGAAGCTTCGCGTAGAAGGAGATTTACGCAGAGAGGTCATCGGAAATATAATGAGAATTAAAGATATTGGTTCCTATCGCGGCAGTAGACACGCAAAGCATCTTCCGGCTCGCGGGCAGAGAACTAAGACCAACACCCGTACGGTGCGAGGTAACGTGCGCAGAACTATGGGTAGCGGTAAGAGAACACTTGCTAAGACCTAAACACTATGGCTGAAGAAACAACAACAATTCCTTTTACGGAAGCCAACACAGCTGAGACCGATGCCAGTAAGCCGACTAAGGCTGTCCGCGGAAAGCGCGGAAAGAAAGCTCGTCAGGTTAGCCAAGGCGAAGCTCATATTCAGGCAACCTACAACAATACCGTGGTTACCTTGACTGATCTTAACGGTAACGTGATTAGCTGGTCTAGCGCTGGCCGCGTAGGTTTCAGGGGACCAAAAAAATCTACACCGTACGCCGCAGGCGTCATTGTACGAGATGCGGTCGAGCGTAGTAAGGCATATGGGCTGCAAGAGGTTAGCGTTTACGTCAAAGGGGTAGGATCTGGACGAGAAGCAGCAATTCGGGCGTTGCACGCAAATAATATTGCGGTTTCTACTATTAGAGATATTACGCCTATTCCTCATAATGGCTGCCGTAGGCCACGTGCGCGGCGCGTTTAATACTTACTATGGGTAAATTACTTGGACCAAAGCATAGAATGTGTCGGCGTGTCGGTGAGCGAGTATGCACTAGCGACAAGTGTCCTGCCGTAAAGCGGCAGCAGCCACCAGGGGTGCATGGGACGAAGGGGTATCGGCGACTCACAGAATTTGGTACGCAGATGCGAGAAAAGCAGAAGACGAAATACCTTTACGGGGTTATGGAGAAGCAGTTCAGTGGTTACTACGAAAAAGCGGCAAGCAAGAGTGGCAACACGGCAGAGGTTTTCTTGCAACTGCTTGAGCGT
>Ga0210057_1000207_pt1 | contig 103009 bp, 93 predicted proteins | sample CryGeyCG2114_010_2_FD_183968 | JGI IMG/M metagenome (GOLD analysis project Ga0210057, IMG submission 183968) | Groundwater microbial communities from aquifer - Crystal Geyser CG10_big_fil_rev_8/21/14_0.10 (SPAdes) (version 2) | ecosystem: Environmental > Aquatic > Deep subsurface > Groundwater ...
TGCCGACGTTGCCTTGAATTATCATTCCATTCGTCGGGGCTACAAAATTGTAATCAGCACCCACGGACGCTCCCCCCGACACTGCCAGTTTTGACAGTGGAGACGTCGTCCCGATGCCGACGTTGCCTCCGCTTGGATTCAACACTAATGCCCTTGCTGTACCACCACCATCAAGAACATCAAGCTCAACCCGCCGTCCTGTTGTTACTGCAGTATCAGTTCGCGCACTCACCGTTAAATATGCCGAATCACTGACCACCCCTGACCTAAATCTCGCAACTTCCAATAACCCTGTAGTTTCCTGCGCACCGTTGACATGTAATTTCGCCGCCGGACTCGTCGTCCCGATGCCGACGTTGCCTTGAATTATCATTCCATTCGTCGGGGCTACAAAATTGTAATCAGCACCCACGGACGCTCCCCCCGACACTGCCAGTTTTGACAGTGGAGACGTCGTCCCGATGCCGACGTTGCCGCCGGATTGTATCGTCACCTTATCCGCACCCGCACCACCAGTAAAAAAACGTAAATCGGCAGTGCTCCCCGGTTGATATATTCCTGTGCTGTCATCATCTCCCAGATACAAGACCGCATTTTGCGCCGCATCCGTGTGAATATAAATTGCACTTTCCGCCCCAGAATCATAAACTTCCAAATCGTATCCCGGCTCCGTCGTCCCGATGCCGACGTTGCCTGAAACCGTAGCAAACGTAGCCCCAGCCGAAGTAGTGAGCATCGTGGTGGAAGCGTAGGTTGCAGTCAGCCGATTTGCCGTTGCGTCATAGGTAAACCCAGCTTCGCTTGCGAGGTTATCTGTCGTGGTGGTGTAGAGAATGTGATTTGTCCCCCCAAAGGTAGTAAGACCTGTACCGCCTCTTGCTACTGTAAGAGTCCCTGTTGTGCCATTCACGATAGGAAGTGAAGTGGCATCGGTAAGGTCAAAAGCAGGAGTAGCGTCAGAACCACCCAGAGATACCGATACGCCACCGTATGACACGGAAGAATTGGCAAGGTCGGTATTCGCTACAGTGGCACAGGTTGCCACGCCAAGAGCGTCCAATGAGCGAGGGAACTGATTAGTACAAGAAGTGCCTGTGTACTCCGCAAATGTCCCGTCTGTGCCCGTGAGTGTAAGAGCAGAAGTGAGAGGAGTTACCGCGAAGCTGGAAGAAACGGAAAGAGCCGTTGTGGAGGCATAATCAGCTGTAAGCCGATTTGCCGTTGCGTCATAGGTAAACCCAGCTTCGCTTTCCAGCGTATCCGCGGAAGTCGTATAGAGAATGGTATTCGTCCCCCCGAATGTAGAAAGCCCCGTGCCTCCATTTGCAACCGAGAGGTCAGTCCCAGACCAATAATCGTTGTTTATGGAAGCAAATGTACCTACTCCAAGAGCGTCAAGAGCCGTAAGCACCTGATTGGTACCAGAAGTTCCTGTGTATTCCGCAAAGGTACCGTCTGTGCCCGTGAGTGTAAGAGCAGAAGTGAGAGGCGTAACCGCGAAGCTGGAAGAAACAGACAAGGCTGTGGTAGAAGCATACGGGAAGATGCTCGCGATACTTGAAGTGGCGAGGTAATGTGAGGCGGTGGGGGTGGAAGTGGCGACAAGGTTTCCGCTTGCGTTGATGGACGCGAGCATATTCGTCCCGAGACCCGAGAAGGTAATGGTGGAGGAGGTGGCGATGATGCCGGCAACTGAAAGATTGCCGGAGATGAGGGCGTCACCGTGGACAGAGAGGAGTTTGGACGGTGAAGTCGTCCCCACCCCGACATTCCCTTCCGTTGTCGCGAACGTAGCCCCTGCCGAAGTAGTGAGCATAGTTGTGGAGGCGTAGGTAGCGTTGAGCAAGTTTCCGCTGGTGAAGGTGAGGTCGCTGTCATCGGTGAACGCTCCTGCCGTGGTGAGAAATGGAATCCGTGTAGAGGTGAGTGATGAAACCGTGAGGTTTGTTGTTGATGCGGTAGTGAAGTAACCGATGTCGGAGGTAAGAGCGGTGGAGGAAGCGTAGGGGAACGTGTTGGCGGATGTGGCGGTTGAGGTAATCGCTCCCGATATCGCGAGTGTCGAGGTCGCCGTGATCGCGCCTCCGACAAAAGTGTCGCCCGAAAGATAGGTGTTGTGCGCGACAATGTCGTTGCCGATGAAGTTGTGCGTGCCCTCTACCTCGATGTCGTAGACACGCTCCTTTTGGTGAATTGCCATAGCTACTATCGGCTCCCACACCACCTTGCCACCGTACACCACCGCAATCTCTTGTCCGACCCGAAGCTCTTTCACCGGCTTCCATACGCCTTCCTTGACAAGAGTCCCCGCATCGTATACACTTTTCATTAAGGAAAGCGCCTGTGGTGTATCCGGACCCTTACCTCCTTTCGGGGAGTGCGAGGGGAAAGACCATCTGAGGGCGCTTTCTGCTTTTCTAAAAATATCATCGTTTGCAAGCACAACGTCAATCGCTCGTTCTTTACGATGAGCAAAGTTGGCCGTGTAATGCGCGGGCGAATGCTTGCCGACCTGCTTGAACTGAATACTCACGCCGGGAAATGCATTCAAGAGTATCCGCAGTATGACCGCCTCGTATCCTGAATACTCTTCGTCTATGACAAGTTCGTGAACATGATGTTCCATGCGCGAGAGCGCCTCCACGATCGCGGCCGCAAAAACGGCTGCATTGAATTTCTGTGTCTGATCTTTGCGAAGCGCGTCGCGAAGCGACTGCTTTACCTTACGCGGGACGGCCACAGCGAATGAATATTCGTTGTTTGCCACAGCGACAACGGTGTCTTTTGAGAATTCTTCTACTTTAATCGACTGGTCCACTTCAAAGCGATACAGCTTTTGTGCCGGTTTTTGAATGCGGCGCTCACGCGTGAAATACGGATGATTCGCCGTCGTGCGGATACTGCGATGACTTCTCGTGGTCACTTGCCAGATTTCCTTTACGCCCATATCCATAAGCGCATTCACCCTGCTCCAGACGAGCGCGCCGGTAATGGGATGCATGGAAGCGATAGTGTCGCCTGGCACGATATCTTTGATCATGACAGTGTCGTAGATGTACTCGCCGTCATCCGTCTCGCCTTTTGACTCGTCGGCTTTTTCGCCGCGCTTCTTCTTGCGCCTTCTCCGGAGCCGTGTATCCGCCGTTACGCATTGCCCGTGTACCGAAAGGAGGCGTGAGGGAGTGGTCGTCCCGATGCCGACGTTGCCTTGTGAGAAGTTAAACACCGAAGCCTGTAATCCAAGAGGAGTATATGCACTATTCAAACTGTTGGTGCTATATACATTGGCTCCGCTACCCGCAACTTGAGGGTCTATATGTAATCTATCGCCTGGAGTGCCACCTGAGTAGTACTCAAAAATACTACTCCCAACAACATCAAGTGGTGCACCTGGTGTCGTTGTACCCACCCCCACATTCCCCCCACTCGTCGCGAAGTACGCAGAGCCACTGGAACTGATGGCGGTAGTAGAAGCATAGGTTGTAGTGAGTCTGTTAGCAGTGGTGTCAAAGAGGAACGTACTGTTGTCTTGGAGTAGTCCACTTGTACCAGCGAAGGTGACTCGTCCTGCGGTGAGTGATGAGAGGGTGAGAGCCGTACTTGATGCGTACGGAACCGAGAGTAGATTACCGCTGGTGAACGTAAGGTCGCTGTCATCCGTAAACGCTCCTGCGGTGGTGAGAAATGGAATCCGTGTAGAGGTGAGTGAGGAGACGGTAAGATTGGTGGTGCTTGCCGTGCCGAAGTAACCGATGTCCGCAGTGATAGCGGTGGAGGAAGCATACGGGAAGACGTTCGCTCCCGAGGCGGTGGAGGTGATGATGTCAGAGATGGTGAGTGTGGAAGTCGCGGTGATAGCTCCACCGAAGAAGGACGTGCCGGAGACGTAGGAGTTACCATGAACTGCAAAAGGTGCGCTCGGTGAGGTAGTTGCCACTCCCACGTAACCAGAAGTTCCGGAAATCACCATACGGGTTGTCTGGCTACCCAGCCAATCGTTACCCGTGTTGAACGCAAGGCCATCCCATCCGCCAAGATTGAGATAACCACCACCGGTGGTAACCCCAAGACCTCCGCGGAATATACCGTTTGTAAAATTTCCCGAACCTGTTTGAGTATCGCCGAGGTTGATAAGACCTACATCATCTGCAGTTCCAATTCGTACTACACCATTTACTTCAAGCAACTCAGTTGGATTATTCATCCCAATACCGACATTTCCCGCAAAGTAGGCACTGTTACCAGAAGTTGCGGTCACAGACAACGGTTGAGATGGCGAAGTCGTCCCGATACCGATATTCCCGAGGAAGTACCCCGTACCATTTTCAAGGAAGGAAGCCAGCGTGGTGGAAGCGGAGTTGGTGAGTTCAAAGAGGCGGTCTGTGCCGGTACTTGCTCCCCAGACGGAAAGACGCGAGTAAGGGGTGGTGGTGCCGAAGCCTACTTTGTTGTTGATGGAGTCAATATATATAGTGTTCGTATCAAACGCTACATCACCGGCGAAGGTGGAGGTTGCCAGTGCCGACGTTGCCGTGAAGTACGGTGCGGTAGCGTAGGAAAGTGAGGAGAAGATATTGGAGGTTGCTGTTCCGGTAGTGTAGGTGTCACCTGCGACAGAGAATTGCGCAGATGAAGGTGTGGTCGTCCCGATGCCGACGTTGCCCGAACTTGTGACTATCAGAGCCGTTGACGTTGCCGTAGGTGTGGAAGTAGAGATGAGGAAGAGAATGGTGGAGGAGTCGGGCTGTCCTGCGATAGCGAGTTTAGCGGTGGGTGACGTCGTCCCGATGCCGACTTGGCCCGCCGAAGTGACTACGAAGGCGGCCGTTGCCGAATCGTTCACCTGGAATTGCTGGGTCGGATTGACCGTACCGATACCAATATTCCCGCTCGTATGCTGGACGACAAACTTGTCCGTCTGTACCGCAAGTCCTCCCGCATAAGTAGAGGTAGCGGTGGTGGAGGTGGCAGTGAAGTAGGGAGCGCTGATAGAGCTGGTGGCGGTGATGACAGCAGGGGTTAAGGTACCGTAGACCGTAAGGTCACCTGCTACTTGGGCACCTCCGGTAAGAGAGAGACTACCTCCTGCCAAGGAAGAGAAGTTCCCATAGATACCGGATACCTGGGTATTTGCCATAGTACCGTTTGTGATGGTTGGGTTACCGAGGTCGGCGTCATTCAGAGAGTCGATACGTGACGCGGGAGCGACGACGTTGTTGTAGACGTTGTTGATGTAGGTGGTGTTGGCAGAGGTGACGGCGTTGGTGGTGCTCTTGAGAACAGCGATGTCGTTTGAGAGTTTGGCTTGAAGTGCACCTAGCCTTGCGTTAACGTCTGCTTCGGTGAGACCGGTGGTGACGTTGTAGATGGGAGTGGTGGTTCGCTCGACCACACGCTCGGCTTGCCCCGTTGAAGGTTTTTCCTCGACTTTGACTACATTAGGAGTCTCTGCTGGATGGGCATCTTCCTGCATAGGATCTGCAGGAAGATGCCCATCCTGCGTGGCGATGTTTGAAGTGGTGTCTGTTGAAGGTGAGAGAAGTGTGTAGGTACTCTTGGCGATTCTCTGTAAAGGACGTAGAACTGTTTCAAAAAATGATGACGCCTGAGACAGAAGAGCTCCGGCTTCTTGTGAGCCGGTACTTACTGAAGAAAAGAGTGCGGTTGCACCGCTGGTGAGACGTGAGGTAGCAGAATCAAAAAGTGAGTGTATGCGTGAGTAAGTGGCGGAGGCGAGAGAGGTGGATGTGTCGGAGATACTCCTTAGTCCTGCCTGTGCTGATGTAAGAGTTTCTGTAGTAAATTCGGAAAGAGAAGCAAGAGTATGCTCTACCTCAAAAGACGCTCGGGCAAATGAATTCTCTGCTGTCTCGACAACAAATGTCTGTACCGTACGAAGACCTTTCCCTCCATCATAAAGGGCCAGTTTGAGACTCTGTCCGGAAGAAGCCGTCAAGCCATCAGAAACTGCCCCGAAAGACTCACGGAAACCAAAAGAAATGCCCTCGACACTTCCGAAAGGATGCTCATATAAATCCGAAATGGCAGAAGTAACAAATGCAGATTCTTTCTCGATAGAATTAAAAGAATTGTGAAGAGCCTCCAGAGCGACCGGAGACTGCGTCAAAGAAAATCCACCGAACACCAGTAGTGTAGCTAAAGAAAGTGTAGTGACTTTCCGAGCCGACTCACCTCCAAATACCGATGCAAGACGATGAAGCGATACCGTATGCTTTAGAACATCAAACCTCGCGAAACTTCTTGCAAGATTAACTTTCGAAGAAATCCTACGAATCTCCTCGGATGAAAGTGGTGAAGGAACTCCCTCCACACTTAAAGGTATCAGTGGTACAACATCGACAACGGTTGAGAGTGCGAGAGCATCTTCCGGCTCCGACAAAACTGGCGAAGAGATTTCTGAAGCTACAATCGTTTCGTTGTGAATAGGCGATGTGTCTTCGATTATTTCACTTTCGGTTTTTACGATATCCTGATGTGTCGGTACAGTCTCCACAGAATCGAGATGTATTCCACCCGACCGTACCACAACAGATTCGAATGACTCCTTCTCGTAGACGGCTGACGCAACCTCGTGAACTACCGCATGCGAGGAATCAATATTCATCTCCTCCAGCTTTCGCTGTGCCTTTCTTGCAGTCCCCTCGCCAAGATTTGATTGTATGTGCCGGACAAGAGAGTTTGAGTCGATAAATAGCGAGCGACCAACTCGCTTCCCGACAATCTTACCCGAACGAAGAAGTTGACCGACATAGTCCGACGAATAACCAGAAAGCTCTCCGGCCTGCTTGCCCGTAACCATACCCTCACCTGAAAAATCTGGCGCAGAATTCTTATGGCGAAGAAGATCGTCCTCAGACACAAACCAGGAGCGACCGACGAGACGAGCATCAACACGACCATCTCGGCACAGCTGGCCAATATAGTCCTTGTTGTAGCCGGTTATCGTCCCACCTCGGCTGGACGATATGAACCTCTTTCCGTCTATTTGTAGGTCGCCTTTCATTACCTACAATTATAATTTTGCGAGCGTCAGTACCCTATAGCAAAGTGGGGACAAGAACGATTTCTTTTTTAAAATAACGCAACATTTTACAAAATAATCAAATCATCGACCAACAGTACCTCCTCCGCACTTTTTAATCTGAGACTCAAACATATCATCCAAAGATGATAAAGGTCTGCCATTTTACATTTTAAAAATGATACGGCCGGTCGCACAGACCGTTCCATGAAACATATTTACGTAGCCCTCACGGGCGATATATGCCGAGTTTGGAGAAAAAGTTATCAACATGTGGCGATTGTCTAGTAATGTTTATCAACCTATACTATTTTGTATGAATGGCACTTTTGTCACAATCAAGGAAGCATCGGAGATGCTTGGGGTCTCAAAGCTCACCCTTCGCAACTGGGACAACAGTGGTAAGCTCTCCGCTTATCGCCACCCTATCAGCAATTATCGCGTGTATAAACGCGAGGCACTCGATGCACTTATCGCAAAAATGGAGTCCGGTGCCAGGCCGATTCGTGAGGACAAGAGTCGTGTACGAAAACTCGTTGTAAAACAGCTTGATGATTAGTCAAGAGTTGTGATTGTAACTCCTCACACTCCCTAATTCCTCCTTTGTAAAGGAGGTGGCGAATCTTCGAGACAGAGGATTTTGAAATTCCTCCTCCGATAAGAATCGGAGTGCTCCCTTTAGGAAAGGGAGAATTCCGAAGAAAGCAGAAATGTAGTGTGAGGGGTTACTTGTGATTTTGTTTTCCACTAGCTCTTCCCTACTCACTAGCTTCTAAAGTTTATAAAATATTTTTCCGTTTGCGTTACCTGACGCAAACTTTTTTATTAGCGACGTAGAGCGAGAGAAGTGAAAAGCTTTCCGTTTTCACTTCCGAGCCAAGGAGCTAATATAGTCCAATACTGCGTGGCTCTGCCGCGCGGAAAGAACGAGCATTGCTTGCTCCTATATTACCTCGGGGCTTGTCCCGAGGGACTATATTTTTGTATAAAAAAATGCGCAACCAAACAAGTTGGTTGCGCGAATGTCGACAATACTCTTTCGTTTGTTGTCGACACTATCGATGACACGTCGTAATGGACTACCCTTTAGCGAGATCCTTCGCAAGAGTGTAAATGTGCTCTGCGCCGATGCGGGGCATCTGTTGAAACAACTTTTCAACTTCCGTTTCATCGTTGAGGCTTGGTTGAGGCTTGGTTGAGGCTTAGCCTCGTCATACCCTCTTTTTTCATTACTGAATCATACTCAAATCGTTCAAATTTCAAAAACGAGTTGCCCACCACAAGCCCCACTTTTATGGTATGTGGACATTGTTCATTATTTAGATCAACAACTTTCTTTCACACACATTTACATTCATCTGACCTTCATACACATTTGTTTGAAATTTTTCCGCAACACTCGATAGACTTCACACACCACCTTTTCTATACCTCCCCCGTCCTGATCCTTACCTACTTCTGCCTGATTGGACAGGGTTAAGGCTTGGTCAAGGTTGTGGTCGAGGTTGAGCCTCGTCATGATATACTGAGAGTATGTCTCGGAAGGTTACATTTGCAGAAGGTGAGTACTACCACGTGTATAATCGTGGAGTTGATAAGCGTACCGTATTTGAAAGTGAGTCTGACGATAGGCGCTTCATGCTTCTTTTGTACCTTTGCAATAGTAAGATTCCTTTTCGGTTTGATCGACTACCTGAATGGAAAAAAGAAATGTCTCTTTCTTTAATCGCCAGCGTTATGCGTGAGACTACTGCCTCCCCTATCGTGGCGATTGGTGCATACTGCTTGATGCCTAACCATTTTCATATTTTGGTGCGCGAAACTACGAAAGACGGCATCAGCTCTTTTATGCACCGACTTTCTACTGCTTATACAATGTACTTCAATATTGGCAGAAGAAGAACTGGTGCACTGTTTCAGGGCAGATTCAAGGCAGTGCACGTAGACAATGATAATTATTTAAAATATCTATTCTCGTATATACATCTGAATCCAGTGAAAATTATTGACTCCGACTGGAAAAAGAACGGCATTAAGAACCGAAGACAGGCCGAACAATTCCTCCGGGAATATCCGTACTCAAGCTATTTTGATTACCTTGGTATCCGCCGAGAATTCTCAAAAATTATTAATCGAAAGAAATTCCCAACATACTTCCCTACAAAGACATCGTTTAAGCGCGAAATAGCTGACTGGCTTCGTTATGCCGACGAAGCTTAGCCTCGTTGTGTTCAGCTGCCAAAATTCCGCTTGGTTGAGGTTGAGCCTCGTCAGGTTACAAAGCACTCAGGAAAACTGCGTATAAGAGCTGGCTGTTGTGGTTGAGGTTGAGCCTCGTCAGAGCCTCGTCAGGACATAGATTTTTATAAGCAAACATCCCGCTTTTAGCGGGATGTTTGCTTTGATTGAGGCTTCGCCTCGTCAGATTACGGATTCCGACCTGCTTTTATTTCACTGATGTAGGAATCAATCTCTTCCTTACTTTCCTCTGGAAGAATCGCTCGCGCTTCTTCGAGTGTCGCGATGGCCTTCTGTGACTGTCCCAAGAGGAGGTACGATGCTGCGAGCGAGACTCGCGCCTGTCCATTCTCTGGCTCCTTTTCGACACGAGCTTTCCATGTCGCGAGTACTTTGTCGTACTGCTTGGTATCAAAATATGCTTTTGTTAGCCTATCGTCCTGCACAACATCGGTTCCGTATCTTTCAACAAGAAGTTGATTTGCCAGATCCGATTTTTTCGCGTAAATCGCGCCGACCGCGTAGGTGATACGCGCGGTATCAAAAGCCGGGTCATCGTTGTGTGCCTTTTCGAGAATGGGTAGAGCTTCATCAAATCGTCCGAGACTCATATAGGTCGAGGCGAGCTCGAAGGCTATTGTCTGCTTGGTTGGTGAAAGCTCATGAGCTTTTTCAACCTGTGGAAGAGCGTCGCTTGGTCGCCCGAGACGGTTAAGGAATGAACCCAGAAAGACACGAAGTCTCGCGTCTTCAGGCGCGCGAGCAACCTCCTTTTCAAGTGTCTGAAACGCGAGTGACGCAAATTCATTCTTCATTTCTTGAGGAACATCTTTGTTACTCACCACACTAATAGCGGCTTGCGCGAGCTGTTCCATCACTTCTTGGCTGGCAAACGGTTCGCTTGCGAGCACACCCTTAAAGTACTTCAGATTTTCGGCAATGCCTCCTTGCTGACCTTTAATGGACTGAATAAGCTCTTGTGAGGCATAGATGTTGCGGAAATCGATCGTGTAGAGACCGTACACGAGTCCGACAAGTACAATAGCTGACGCGACATGAAATCCTGTCCCGATAGATACCGAAGGACGTTGTTCGAGTGAGGTAAACGGTTTAGCCGACCTCTCGTGCATAAACGCAAGTATCGAGAAGAATAGAATGTAGGTCCCGATATTGTCGAACACGAAGAAATTCTGGATGAAGTATCCCGCGAGTAATCCGGTGAGAATACTCTTTTCGATCACATTAAAATCATGCGTTCCGTGCGCTGGTCTCCAGAGACAATAGAGGAAAAGAACGTACATCGAGAGATACACGAGTAAACCCAGTAGTCCACCCGCAATGAGCCAATCAAAGAAGATATTGTGCGTGCGGTCAAACCACTGTTCCTGACCCCACATACCTGGGTCGTAGTACTTATTGAAGACGTAGTTAAAACTCTCCTGTCCCCACCCGAGAATTGGGCGCTCCTTGAACCCTTCAATAGCCATGCCCCACACCATAAAGCGTGGAGCGCCTGACTCAACCGAGATAGACGCAAATCGAGAAAGCACCGGACTATCTTTCACAAAACCAGTATCTCGAGCAGTATACAAGCCACCCGCAACAACAACCGCGAGAAGACTGAACCCTAAAGCATAGAATCGAATCTTCTTGCTCTTTGTCTCAAACAAACTAATAAGTATGCCCGCGAGAAGCAGTCCTCCAAATAAACCGACAGCAGCACCTCGAGTCGCAGAGTAGTAGAGGATGAAAGTCTGTAAAAATAATGCTACGACGTAAAACCACTTAAAATTGAGCGGTGTGCGGTGGCGGAAGATAAGAAAGAGTGTCAAGAAGATGTGAAAGAGCATGTATCCGGCAAAGTATGCTGCGTTGCCAAACGTTCCGTCGAGACGTACACCTCCCTGGTTTATCACAATCTTGCCGGCAAGCTGAAGCATCCCATAGAGACCAAGAAATGCTGAGACACCGACCGATGTCGCAAAAAAACGTATCCACAGTTTCTCTACATTAAGCACCGATGACGCAACAAGGAAATACAGCATGAGGTGGACGATGGTGATATACCCTTCCATCCGCTCAAAGTTGCTCCACAAACTTTTGTGGACATTCGGGCTTCCAAGGTCAGCAACACCGATAATCGCGGTAAACGCAAGTACAGCAAAAAGAAGGTGCGATCGTTTCGGCCGAAATTCAGGCCGTCGTAACGCCAACAGTAACCATGCCGAAAACGCAACAAGTACAATAATCCGAAACGTAAAGTTCTTACCCGTGATAAACGGAAAGAACATACTCCCACTCACGACAAGCGGAACAAATGGCATCAAAAAGACCCCCGCCCGAGCAATCCACGCAAGTGTTTTATCTATTGTATTCATGGAGGATATAGTACCATATTACCCTCCCCTGACAAACGTACTATTCGCTTTTGAACCCTAGTAGAAAACGCAGAAAAGGAGCCGACACTTTGGCTCCTTACACACCCTGCTAGATTAAGAATTTAGAATGAAATCGGTACACCTTGCGCCCTAAGTATCTGTTCAGCCACTTCTCGAACGGCATGGTCTCCCCCATTTCGCGTAGTGACATAATCACAGATTTCCATAAGTGAAGGGTGACCGTCGGCGACAGTAACCGCCACTCCTGCAAACTCGAGAGGAGCTCGGTCGTTTACATCGTCCCCCATATACAAAACTTGCGTAGGTACGAGGTTTTTCTCTCCAGTAATTCTTTTCAAGATTTCCAGCTTACCATCACTGTCATGTACCCCTTGGTCACAGGGAATATTCATCTTCTTGCACCGAGCTGACACTACGGAGTTCCTTTCTTTTGAGATAACGTGGACCTCAATCCCCGCTTTCTTAAGCATGGCAATGCCGAGACCGTCTTTCCGGCTGCACATAACGATCTCAATGCCGTCTTGACTAACCAGCACCTTCCCATCGGTATGGATCCCATCAAAATCGGTGACAACCAATCGAATCTTTTGTAGTTTTTCCTCTAGACTTTTTATCATATGCACAGGTATTACTTAGAATAAGTGGAGTAAATCTTCGGTACTATACTTATCCTATTTCTCACCTATAACCATCAAGCCATACCCCCATCTCTTTGACATATATCCCCTCAAGCTTTTGGGTAAGTATTTAAAGACAGGAAATCTTCTAACTGGCCAACCACTAGGTTCATACGGAAGATCCAAGGGGAAAGACCTAACCTTACTAAACCCTGCCTTTTTGAAAATAGTTGCTGCTTGTCTAGGGCTATAGAATTTTGCAAGCATATTCCCTCCCACCGAAAAGCCGTCCGAATATCGGCTTGTAAGCCTATCAATATCAAAACGATAGGTAATAAGTTTACCCATGAGAATACCCCTAAGAAAGATAAGATTAAACCAGAAGGGCCACGAACTTCTGTTGTACATATAGGCGAACACTTTACCTTGAGGTCTTACTACCCGATATATTTCAGACACAGCTTTTTCCGTATCTGGCATATGCATGAGACAGCCCCACGCACTTACAAAATCAAATGATTCATCGGGAAAACTCATCTTCTGAGCATCCATTTTTATCACCTCGCCGGTAAGACCACGTACAGCTAAATTGCGCCGAGCCTCCTGTACCGCAAAATCGGTAATGTCTATTCCTGTTACCTGCCCGCCCCCCTTAATAAAAGCGACCATACTAAACCCGGACCCCACAGCGATATCCAAGACCTTCTTACCTTTAAACCACTCATACTTCAAGAGCTTTGAGAATAATGGGGCCCCATCATCCTGCGACCCTCCTCTGGTGTGTTTTCTAAACTTTCTATCTACTTCGTCGAAGTAGTGCAAATCCATTTTCTCAAAGTCTATCTTCCCAACCAAATCCGTACTCTTATCAGAAATGCCCCAAGTAAATGGGTTTTTTTCCCACCACCCCTCTACCTCGTCATTTTTGTTTGAAACCAATGAATCTTTCATAATTTAAGAGACTAAATCCCAAGACAACGGAGTCGCAAACTCAATATCTTGTGTTTCCCGTTTACCAATAATTTCATCTATATGCCTTGTTGGAAGTCCAAAAGTCAAACAAGCAGAATGCTCTCACACATAAAAAGCTCTCTTTACTAATCGATGTATCGCCTTTGCAATCTACTCTGTCAATCATCTTTAGTATTTGAACCGATAATAGTCAATGAAAAATTTAACTTTCTTTTCTTATCTAATCTAAGTAAACTGGTCTCGTCAAATTCTTGAAGTGAGTAAAGAATTCTAAGGAAAAATGGGTCAATCATGCTACCGCTCTTAAAGTGGAGCATCGGTAAAACCGCTGTTTGGGCCATATCGGTTTTAAACTGAAGTGTCTTGCTTTTATCACCAATTCTAAAACACCCATCTGTATTACCCAGAGCCCCACTCGAGGAAACCGAGAGCGAGAGCGCTTGATGATTGATCGAATGTGCATCTTTCAATGGGAAACACTCTTCATCCTTGCCTCCATTTTGACACCCGTAATAAAGACTTTTTAGATCAAAAGCCTTTGGATTAATAGTCATAATTCCTGACCGAATCGTAGCCGGGAAGGCATTCTTTAAATCAAATGAATACGCAATATCAATCCGGTTTATGTTTTTAAAGACTTTTATCACCTTTGTTATGATTCCACTACGTGTCTTTATTACCGCTCGAATCGAAACAAAATCTGTATCATCTGATCTCTGCTCAAAATCATTAACTTTTTCCAGATCCGTAACTTTACGTTCACCAGGAATCTCAATGACAGTATGACCCGAATAGAAATCTACCCCCAATAAAATATTCTCGTAATGACCCTGCGGTAACGTGCCGATAAGTGAATCATCAGATATATTTTTGAAAACCAAACGGTCGATTGCAAACCCTCTATTTTGATTTAAACTGAGTAAAACAGTAGAGGTGGAGACAATTATGTTCTTGCCGATCTTCTGAAAAACTGGATGTTTTCCTTTCTGTTTCAAAACATCGCTTTTTTCCTTTACACTCGATGCAAGGGGTAAATATTTCTTTGAATGTACCAGTCTTTCCGACATAACAACCGTTTTATTTAGCCGCTTTAAAAAAAGCTTAAGCCTTCCCTCTTCAATATGCGTTCGAAAATCACTACTCCACAGAAAACATAGTTCTTTCCAAAGCAGGTCGAGTCTAGCTTTGGCATTTATGCCTAATACACCTTCTTGTTTTGAATAATTCTTAATATTTTCAAAAATCCTATAGCATTTGGTATTGATTTCTAAATCATACTTCCCCGTCAAAGCCCATCTAGATATGTTGTATTTTTCCTGTTTCTTAACAAGAATGGGTTTTTCGGCAGTTTCCAGCTTCAAAATTTGAGAAGCTTTATTAGAGCCTGACACTTTCAATACATCTGATGGTAACACCAAGCTGATTGAACCGTCCTTAGTTAAAGACTTTAGTAGCTTCTCTATTGTTATCCACTCATTTTCCTCTGTTTTAAGAGAAGTCTCTGTCGAATGCCTTTGAGGACGAAAATTAAAAACTTCTGCATCGCTACCATAAAGTGAAAAAAACCTCGGACCCGAGCCTTCGTGATATTTAAGATAGCGAGAATAATCTTCCAAATCTATTTCGCCGTGAACATATCTCTGAAAGCGTTGGAAAGCAAACGAATTATTCCATAAGATTCTTATCACCTGGTTATATTGATTAACAACCCTTTGAGGTTGATACTGCCATTCTCTGATCCAAGAAGGATGACTTGATGCGGCATTATTCCATTCCATAATTATCGCCTCACAACCGGCAGACAAATAGTTATCGATCATTCCGGCCGAATAAGACTGCTCATTGACATACACAATCTTTGGTTCAAAACCAATAAGAGATAAATAAACCTCATTGCCAATTTTCAGATTTTTTAAGTTTACTTCGTATGGAACTAGTGGGCCTATAATCTGTGCATAGCCACTACCTATAAATTCACACTTTTTTTCTTGTAGTAATTCATTAAATTTCTTCAACCAATCCTTATCGAGTTCGTTGATTACTTCAAGTGTATAACCGCTCGCTTCAATAGCTATGGCCCCCGGAAATTTTTCGGCCAACTTCAAAAGAGGCCAGTAACAATGACTGATCACAGTACCTCGATCTCTCTCGGTTATTGAAGAAAAAGCGATATTCAGATGGAAGACACTATAAAGATTAACTCGGGACATTTTAGATAGGCCACCGATTAATAGTATAGGCTGGATCAAAATCAACAATGCTTCCTGAAACTGATTTTGCACCACCATTCCCAAGCCACAAAATATATTGTGCCACTTCTGAAGGATCAATCAGCCGGTGAGATGGGGTTTTTTCTTTTACCTTAATAAGCAATTTTGGATTGGCTGGAGTAGATTTCATTAACCCTGATAAATGTCCTAATCTTATAGCGTGAGTATAAATCCCATGTTGTCCCCACTCTACAGCTAGTTCCCTAGTCAACCCTTCCAAACCGGCTTTTGACGAAGCATAAGCCGCTCTTTGAGGATAAGGATGAGTAACCATAATAGAAGAAATGACCACAAAGGCTGCATTTTTAGATCTTTTCATCGCGTGAAAAGCTGATTTAGCGAACAAAAAGGCCCCCTTTAAATTGACGTTTACAACACTATCCCATTCCTCCTCTTTTAATTCTTGAGTGGGTTTTATAACATTCAACCCCGGAAGGTAAATCGCAAGATCAATTTTATCTGGAAGATTTTTATAAGATTCTAATTTGGTAGCATCTGGACGATCTTTATTAAGCCATGTTGGATCAATCTGATACCCATCGTCCTTAAGAACCTTACAAACTGCACTACCCAGATTTCCTGTAGCCCCAATAATAACCGCTGTCTTTTTATTATTTTTCATAGTTTATTATTTAATTTTCTCCCATTTCTCTTTTTTCGCTAGATAGACCCATACATATGACACAATAGCTCCTGGCTCGCCAACTATCGGATGATAGCCCATGGGCACCGTGCCGAATGTCTTATTGTGTACAAACCAAGCAGAATCAACTTTGTGATTGTCAAACCAGACACCCTTTCCAACCTGAATTGCTCGTTCTGACCCACCCTTCAAAAGGTAGAAAAAGACTTCTTCAAAACCTTTTTCTGTATTAAGTTCAAAATCATGCGGTAGACTTGACCATGTACCACTATCTCTATGCACAGTAATCCCCAATCTCATTGTTGGAGCAGGTCCTTTAGGTTTAAGAAAATGATACACGTCCCTCTTAGTATTTCCCTCTCCGACAACAATCGCTTGTGCCTCTTTTTTCAGTATGACAGTTTTATCCCCATCATAGGAGAAAATTACCTTCTCTATAGTGCCCGCTTTTATATGGACAGTGGCTTCCTCTTTTCCAGCCTTAAAAGTCAAAATATCACTCCTTTTAGCTCCTTCTCTGGCTTGCACCGTTAAAGTATCTAATCTTTCTTCATTACTCCATTTATACATATTTTTTATTATTTAAAATTAATAAATCTCTTATTGACTACATTCTGATAAGCATTTTTAAGAGATATCTCTCTGTTGAAATTATCCCCCACCGAAAATTTCCTGCCAATACAATCCCTCGCATTCTTCTTAACCAAAGCAAAAACTGAAGAGTATAAGCTGGGATTTCTATACTCAAAACAACGATACCACAAATCAAGATCAAGTTCCTCTCCTAATGCTAGACTTATCATCCCGCCAATAAAATCCCCTCCCCTGTTTGGGGTTGTCAGAGAGCTATCCCATCCGCCCGAAAGACGTAAAGTTATTTCTATTATACGGGGACCTTTGGTGGTAATCATGGTATCTGCTTTGAAAATATGGCCACCTTTTTGTTTATCAAGTCCAATAGCCTTACCCGCCCTATAAATCATGCTCTTAATTTCCTCTTTTACTGCCACATCGTGAACCGCTGGATTAATATGAGCTAACTCTACACCCCAAGAAAAATCCTTATCTTTAGAGAATTTTTTAAAACTATCAAAAAGAAGTAAGTCTTCTCTAAAGAGTCTGTCGACCCAATTAAGCCAATACATCTTTCCGTTATACCAAATAGTTTCAACTGATTGTTCGGCAATTTCATTTTCTACTGGAATCATTAGTTCTTCAATAATTACATAACCCGTAGTTCCGTTATCAAAAGCGTTAGAAAAGACTTCTTCAGTCAAATCATCGCTTCTTTCAATCTTTGAAAAACCCCTGCTTCCTGAACTATCAGAAGCCTTTATTACCACAGGCAAACCAATCTCTTTGACAGCTTTATGCGCTTCTTTAAACGTACTTGCCTCTCTAAAAGCAGGTCCTGGAATTCCAGCTTTTTCGAAAAGTCGACGGGTCTCAAGTTTATACCTGCAAATTTTAGATATTTTAGGGTCCACTCCGTGGACACCCAAAAACTTAGCGACAGATGCAACACTTTCATGACAATCTGCACCCGAAGTTAAAACCGCCTTAATATCATATTTCCTTGATAATCTTCTTGCTTCCTTAATATTATTTTCAATATCAAAAGTGTCTAGCTCAATAAACTCATCCGATAGTGACGCGCAGACACACTTCCTGTTTGTATCAGTCAAAATAAGTTTATATCCTCGTGCAACAATTTTCTTTGCCGCAATCTCTTGCATCGCCCCTCCAGCAAACAACCATATAGCTTTGCTTTTTTGTAATCTTTTCATAGTTCTCTTCATAAGTTATGCCTTAGCTTTTTTACTTCTGGTTAAAATCGGTAACCGAGCGATAAAAACTAGCTCTCTACCTAACCCCCTAGCACCAAGAGATTTCTTAAAATCAAGATAAAGATCCGGACACGACGCATACATAGATAATTCAAATTTCTTCCTCTTTCTATGACACAGTCTTCCAATCTTAGCGTTACCTACATAAGAGTCCCCGAACAACAAGAAAAGTTCCATAGGAAAAGTACCAAACAATTCGGCGACATCAAAGCCCGTATGCGATAACAATCTTTTCATTGACTTAAAATCAAAATAATTTATATGATGCCGTGGTACAACCCACCATGGACTATAATCCTTACTCTCAACCAAGATTTTTTGAAATTGATTGTAGTCATTCGGACAGGTAATACAAACTATTCCTCCCGGTTTTAAGATTTTCTTAACACCCTCAAGAAAATCTATTGGTGATGGGACGTGCTCTAAAACTAATGCAATGTTTACTACATCAAATTTTTTGTGATTTTGAAATAACTCGGGGCTAAAAAAAGAATTCTTAACCTCAAACCCGAGAGATTTAGAATAGTCACACGCCTTATCTGATGGCTCCACTCCTTCCACATTCCAACCTTTCTTTGCCGCATTCTTTAGAAAATATCCGGGACCTGACCCTATATCAAGCAAGCTTCTACCGGTGACCTCCTTAGCAAAAAGATCTAACACTTCTGAATAGGTTTCTGTCCACCATCTTTCGTCTTCTTCCCTTTCTCTGAAATAGGTTGGTCGCTCTTTGCTATAAAAACTCTTAGAATAGAATTCATCTAGCTTATTCTTAGAAAGTAGCGGATATATGTGTTTAAACTTACACACAGCACATTCAATAACATTGAAACCTTCTTTTCGATTTACGACTAAACCCTTATGCTTCTTTGAACTTTTTGATGTTTTTTTTATCATAGCTCGTATTATGTGCAACAGATAACAAAAGAAAGACACTACTGCAAAACAAAGATTTATAAGAAAAAATCGTCAAAAGTTATTGCTGAACGTGCTTTTACAAAACGCCTTGTTTTTCTTCCGTTAACAATTGGGAAATCTTTGGGCTCTATTCCACCCCAAGGACGTAGTGTAACAACCATTTCTTCGGTAAGTTTCTCACCTTCAGAAATATCTCGAGAAGCGTAAAGAGACCTTCTCGACCAACGATCGAACACCTCATCTTTTTTGTGACCATTATGCGAAACCGGTTGTTTGATGCCGGACTTCGACAAGGCTTTCTCGGCATTGCGTATTTCAGAAACCATGACTTTGAATTCAGTAACCTCCAACGAATTTGGATCGTCGTTACTTCCACCAGAACGCTTGTCGGTAAGATGTCTTTCAATAAGACAAGCGCCAAGAGCAACTGCGACAATCGGTGCTGCACAGTAAGAAGGATCAGAGTGATCCGAATATCCGACAGGAAGTTTAAAAGCTTCCCGAAGTGTCTCAATAGCTTTGAGATTTAAATCAGCAGAACTTTCAGGAGGATACATTGAAACACAGTGCAAAAGAATTATTTCATTATTACCTGCCTCGTGAATCACTCTGACCGCATGAGCCACTTCATCAAGATATGCCATGCCGGTTGAAAGAATAATTGGTTTACCTTTTTTGGCAACATATTTTAAGAAAATGTCGTCAGTTAATTCATATGATCCAATTTTAAATGCCGGAACGTTTGCACGATCAAGAACATCCACCGCGTCCCTATCAAAAGGTGTGGACAAAAACATAATACCGTGTTTTTTAGAGTGTTCGATAAGTTTACCCGTCCACTCATTTGGAAGTGAAGCATTCTTAAAGAAATCAGAGAGAGCCCCGACCGGTTCTTCGTGCCATTCATCAAAAACAAGAGTATCAGCTGCAATCTTTTCGGCAGTGAGATGTTGAAATTTAACTGCGTCCGCTCCAACCTTTGCCGCCTGTTCAATCGCGCGAAATGCATTCTTAACATCACCGCGATGGTTAGCGCCTATTTCAGCAATAACAAATACAGGCTGGTTTTCTCCAATATCTCTCGTCCCGACCCTTACAGTCTTGACCGGCTCATAAACCAAATTCTTTGGTAAATTCGCTAAATATCTTTTTCTCTCATTTCCCATGTTTCGATTTTACTTTAGATAGCTTATTAATGACAAGTCTTTGAACTAAATAAATATAAGAACTGCTTATCTTCCTCTCTCTTGCTTATCCTCAAGCTTTGTAGGCTGTTCTGTATAGTTAGCGTTTAAAACTGCCTTCCTTCCCTCATCCTCATTTTTTAACCTCTTTTGGTAAGCGTCTGTCTTTTTCAGGGCTCGGATTATCCCGACATAGGATCGGTCTCTTTTCATCAAAATCTTTTCAGCACTAACAAAGGAAACCTGCACACCTATTTTTTTAATTTTCGACACAATGTTTTTTGCTTCTTTACTCGCTGACATTTGTTCAAAATGCTCGTACATTGCTCTTACCCTTCTCACATGATACGCACTCGTTATAAACGCAATACGATTCCATTTCCTCTTGTAGGCAATCTTCAGACTTTCGCTTATTTGAGAAAAAGTATTACTCGAATATTCTTCTAAAATAACCCGGCTAAACGGAATAGATAATTTGACTAACTCTGAACGAATAATTCGGGCATGGCTCGGTTCCCCTTTACTGCGGCAACTTGTGGTCACAATCGACGTCTCCGGATAGTAACTGGCGAGTTCGGCAGTGGCGATGACCCTAGCTTCGCCAAAAAGAGTGCCAAATGTATCACCTTCGTGAGCCTTGGTAGAGCGATATGTCACAGCACCCCCTGGGCCAGACGTTCTTACTGTACCTGCCGACAGAACGATGATTGCTTCGGGTATGAAGCCCACTATTTTCTTGTATACCTCTATCTTGTTCTCTTCTATTTGATCTTCCTTTAATGACCTAGCATAACCCTCATATCCTGAAAGTCCAGCGTTTATCTTCTTGAGCTCGGGCCGTTTCCTTAAAAGACTTAGAATGTCATCCATATAGAACATTCCCGAGTCCGCAAAAGAATCAAATATCTTTTCTGCTAGTTCAAAATCACAAGGTTCGTCAACTGATAAATGTAACTCCGAATTATCAGTTCTTCCCTTTTTCCAATGACGACAAATGAAAAGTTCGGGATGATTCTTTATATAGGGTGAAACATGCTCTCTTTCTGATTTCTTTTGCGCCTCACGATTGGCGCGCTCAAGAACTTTAAAAGAAAATACTTCGACATCAAACCCCTGAGGATAATTCAAGGGTTTAGAAGTATAATCAATTTCCTTCTTGTGCCGAGCATAGTACCGAACCGTTTCGTCGATTATTTTGGGGTCAATGAAAATACAGTCGGCCATAAGACGGACTACGGTGTCCGCTTTATACTTTCTTGCAGCTTGATAATATCTTTTCAGAACGTCATTCTCGCTTCCTCTAAAGACAGCGACGCCAAGACGAGTGGCTGTTTTAGCCACCTCATCGTCAGACTTTTTATCTGAAGTGGCGACAATAATTTTATCAAGAGTTTTCGCCATTTTGGCTCTATGTATATGCCATTCCAAAATGGGCTTACCTTGGATTTTCTTCAGCACCTTCCCAGGCAATCTAGAAGAGCCTACCCTTGCTTGAATAATACCTGCAATCATGATAATTATTTAGGAAATTAATTCCCAATAGTCAGCCAGTCTTTTGGCAAAGACTTTAGAAAAATAATCTTTATCATAATATTTTTCACCACGAAACAACGGCACTGTTACGCCACCGAAACCTCGAACAAATCGACTAATATGAGCTTCCTTCGCAGTGGGTTGATCAAATAAATTAATAGAATAACGGTGCCAACCTATCTCATAAAACCGATATTTCATCAAATTCATCCACTCTATGGCACTCCACTGAACAAAGTGAGATACGGGCAAATTCTCTAATTCCGGGTCATTACAACCAGAACCGTAATACACATTATTTTTGTAGCCGAGAAAGTAAGCAAAACCAACAAAAACTCCGTCTCTTTTAGCAGCCACCAAAAAAGACTCACCTTCTTTGATTGTTTTATACATAATGTCAAAAGTGGCTTTCGGCCTTGTTATCCGCCCCGCAGCTTTGCGATGCATTTTTACATACTCACCGAAATTATCAGGGTTTATATTTGTTTTGTTAAAAGTTTCTGACTTAAAAACTCTTCCAGCTTTATCAATATCAGAGTCGTGGCCATGTCTGACTTCCCTTCTTAATTCGGTGATAGGTTTATTTAAATCGATTACTTGGGTGGAAAGCGATGCGTCTAGGTAGTCGAACTTTGGCAAAAAATTTGATTTTTGGTTCCCTGTCTCTATGAAAGACTTATTTAAGATGGGGAATCGAAATTTTGATCGACAAATACCGTTTTCTTTGGCTAATGTATCTATTTTTTCAAAAATAAACTTAAGAACTTTCTCCTTTTGCTTGGGAGGCAAGTCATTGGCTAAAGCCGGAATAAAATTGTAATCCCCACCAAAAGAAAACTCTGCCAAACCGTCATATTTTTCCACAATCAAAGGAATAACTGCCACTATTCTACTGTTTTCCCTAACCATAAAAGACAAGGAGTTCGGTTCTAGAGCAGGGCGATAATTCAACATATATTCTAAACCATCGGAAGTGTGCCAAAACCAAGCGTCGTCGCTCTGCCTACAAAATTCATCCCACTCTTTATACTTTTCAGGTACCAGATTAATTATTTCCATAATACATAAATTATCTAGCTTTAAAATACTTCTTAATAGAATCCGTTATGAAAATAACATCCTTTTCTGAAATTGAAGGAAAAATCGGCAAAGTTATTGCTGCTTCATTGTACAAGTCAGCATTCATTAAATGAACAGTATCGTATCCGTTTTTACGATAATAAGGATGCGAATAAACTGTCGGGTAATGGAAATTAACACCTATACCGTTATTTTTTAAAAAATGGTAAAGGGGTAAGCGTTCTTTAACATTTCTAACTCGGATAACAAAGAGATGCCACGCGAACTGATCCTCTCCTTCTTCTGCTGGTAGAATAATATCCTGATTTCTTTCAAGAAGTTTTCTATAAAGAAAAGCTGTCTTTCTTCTTTTTGTAATGAAACCTTTTAATTTTCCTAATTGAGAAACACCAAGCGACGATTGAATATCGGTAAGTCGGTAATTAAATCCCAAACTTTCCATAACATTAAATCCATTTTTGTCTTTGGTTATACCGTGACTTCGTAAAAGTCGTGCTTTTTCGGCATATTTTTTGTTGCCAGTAACTATTGCCCCCCCCTCGCCAGTAGTTATTGACTTAACTGGGTGAAAACTAAATACCGTAATGTCACCGATAGATCCGACATGCTTACCGCGATAAGTCGCTCCAAGTGCGTGGCAAGCATCCTCGATGACGAGAAGATGATACTTTTTCGCAATTGCCATAATTTCTTTCATGTTGCATGGATGTCCCGCAAAATGAACCGGCACGATTGCTTTGGTCTTTTTTGTAATGAGCGCTTCAATTTTTGTTTCATCAATGTTATAGGTATCGAGCCGGATATCACAAAAAACCGGCTTAGCACCTACCACAAGCAACATATTGGTCGTCGCGACGAAAGTATTCGGCGTTGTAATGACTTCATCTCCCTTGCCTATACCGGCGGAAAGATACGCCAGATGAAGCGCAGAAGTCCCGCTTGATGCCGTAAGCGCATAACGAGCACCGCAATACTTCGCAAGCCGTTCCTCAAATTTCACTCCAACAGGCCCCTGAGTTAGCCAATCCGACGAAAGAGTCTTACCGACCGACTTCATATCATCATGATCCAAACAGTGACGACCATAAGGTATTATTCTTTTAGGAGTTGACCGAGATTCCATACTCATTTTTTTGTTCTATCCTTTAATTTATTTCTCTGCAGAAAATCACGCTGTTTCATCTTTCAGCAACCTCTTTAATTCACTTGCGGTCAACCGTTCTGCACTGTGTTGACTCTGATAGCAGAATCCATTTCTTACTCGTTTTCCCATCTCCATATATTTCTTATATTTGTCGGCACTTGAGAAAAACGGAAATTCAGACAGCACAACAAAATACTTCGGAAGTTCTATCGCATACCGTGACTCTTGGTCTGTGAGTAATATTTCATGAAGTTTCTCCCCGGCACGTAGACCCGTTGTTTCTTTTCTTACCTTCGGAAGAAGAGCATCAACCAAATCGCCGATTTTCATACTTGGAATCTTTGGAATAAAGATTTCGCCCCCTACCATGTATTTGAGTGCGAAAAGGACCAAACTGTGGGCCTGAGGAAGGTTAATCCAAAAACGAGTCATTTCTGGATCGGTAATATTTACTATCCCTTTCGATTTTGAAATATTAAGTAATGTCTCGACAAAACTACCGCGACTACCTAGCACGTTACCGTACCGAACCACGCTAAACATCGTCTTTAATGAAGAATAGGAATTCGCCGCAACAAATAATCGCTCAGCACAAAGCTTAGTGGCACCATAAAGATTCCCTGGATGCGCAGCCTTATCAGTAGAGATAAGTAGTACTTGTTTTACCCCTTGGTTAATCGCCGCTTCAATGACATTCTGAGAGCCCGTAACGTTGGTCTTTATAGCCTCAATAGGATTGTACTCTAGTGTGGGAACCTGCTTTAGCGCTGCCGCATGAACTACAATGTCTACACCGGAAAAAGCACGCTCTAGCCGAGAAAGATCACGTACGTCGCCAAGGAAAAAGCGTACTCGATCGTCCTTGATCTCACTTGCCATGTCATGTTGCTTCAACTCATCACGACTGAATATTATAACTTTTTTGGCTTTGTGGTTTTTGAGAAGGCTACGTACAAAACTCTTCCCAAACGACCCTGTTCCTCCTGTCACAAGTATAGTTTTGTTTTTTAATAAATCGTCTTTCATATAGTAGTTGCTAACATTTGTAAGACTACCTTAGTAACTGCTGCTGCGCTCTCCTCTAAAGTTAGAGACGACTGTTTATTAACACCTTCTTGGAAATGTCTATGTACAGTACCTTCTTCCAACGCCTTAAGGAATCGAAGGTTTTCTTCTTCGTGTACCTTATGTCCTCTGGAGACACTTTCAAGACCCTCCCTGCAAGACTCGACACTATCAACTCTTAACAACGAGGGAGCATTCTGGTACCAAGGGTGACCGAAGATAATGACGGGCTTTTGGCGAAGAAGAGCCTCCCATCCAGCTGTACCACTCACTGTCGCAACGGCCTTGCTGTATTTAATGAGATCCGAACTTTGCACCGTCAGGGATACCATCGTGACATTTGGAATTCGAGCAATACGTTTGTAATATCCTTTATATCGAGAACTAGAGAAATTGAACCCGCGAGGCCCCCACTGCGAAGGATGTTCTTTGACGTATATACGCCAACCTGCTGGTAAAGCTGATGAAAGCATCTCAAGCATTAATGTCTGAACTACAAAGATATCACCTTGAGGACTTGTTGTACACTCAGGCTGATAGTTAAGAGGGACATATACAAACGGCATTGTCAAATCCGGAATTTTGGTTACGGACCTATATTCTTTTCTGACATTCTCATTAAAATACTTCGGTAAAAACAAGGCGACTTTTCTTAGTAGACTCCCGTCGCGGATACTCCTCAAGACAAGTCTGGCTCGAGACTTCATCAAGTTTACTCCCGAATATTTCTTCTTATCCTTTAATACATAAAAAGGAACGCGGGGAGCATTCTCGTCGAGAGAATGTTGATAATATTCTCGTAAGTCAGGGGAGATGTCGTCAAGTGTAATGCGTTCATGTTTCAGTTTAGCAAAAGAGGTAAGAACAGTCTCACTCCCTCTCCGAAAATCAGTTAGGTAAAGATACCTATCGCCAATGACAGTGTTGTCGAACATAATTGTTCGCATTCCACGCCTTCGTGCCAATTCGTACGTAAGGTAGTCATATACACTATGTGGAACAGCTGAAAAGACAAGTGCGTCCGGTCGATATTGCTCAAGAATTCTGTCCCAGTAACCTAGCATTTGGTAATATACTTGTTTCCGTTCATCAATAGTCATGTGATCCAGGTGTTTATTCATCATAGAGAGCACAGTCAATTCGACTCCAGCCATATCGTGTATGAGGGATGCCGAAGGAGGAGTCAGAAACTCAGACTTACCATCAGCGGGTTCTCCATCAAGAGCATACTCATGCTCGTGAAATATGGCACGAGGAAGTCGCTTTCGAACCTTACTCGAATCACCCGAATAAACGAAATAGAGCAGCTCATGCCCAGATGTCTCAATATCACCAAGTGCGTCAATATACGCATCATTAACTATAGGCCATTGAAATAAAAATAGTTTCATAATAGATAGTGTGTAAGATATCGTCTTTTCTTTCATTTAATTTGCTCTTAAGTGATACGTTTTAGAAAAATACGACTCCTTATCCTTGAGCAATTCCTTCGGACTTCCACATTCGGCAATACGCCCCTTTTCAATAACAATCAGCGAATCAGAAATCATGACAGTAGAGAGTCGGTGTGCGATGGTAACAACGGTTGTCTCCCCCCGCAAAGCTTCAATAGATTTCTGTATAAGTACCTCTGACTCATTGTCGAGGGCACTGGTCGCCTCATCCAGAATAAGAACCTGCGGTCGGCGTATGAGTACTCGCGCCAATACAATTCTTTGTCTCTGTCCTCCCGAAAGCGAGACCCCTCTTTCCCCCACTACCGTCTTCTCTCTTTGAGGTAATTCTTGCACAAAATCATAGACATTGGCCATCTTCATCGCTTGGACCATATCATCATTACTTATAGAGGGGTTGTACAATTTAATATTAGCTTCTACGGTATCGTTAAACAAGAAAATATCCTGAGATACATATCCAACATTTTCTCGCCAATCCTTCAGCCGTGTACCGGAAATATCTTTACCGTCCAAAAGAATATATCCACTCTCCGGTGTAATCAAACGAAGCAATAAATCAACAATGGTTGTCTTCCCAGCCCCGGAAGGGCCGATCATTCCGACCATTTGCCCCTTTTTAATCGAGAAACTAACAGAAGAGAGTGCCGGCTCGTCTGCACGATACTTAAAATCCACGTCTTTAAACTCCAACTCGTGTTCGAAAGAAAAAGCCTCGCCACCCCCTAGAGATTCCTTTTCCTTAATCGCTTCTTCCTTGTAACGAGTAATACTCGCAACATATGGCAACAGCGTACTAATGGCATGGACACTTGATTGAGAAAATCTAATATTACTAAAGACTCTATTCAGCGCAAATACGACTACTGCGAAAGAAGCGAACTCAAACGTAGAAGTCTTATATAAGAATGCAAAGAGTCCACCAACAAAGAAGACACCTAAAAGTTGCAAAAGAACAGCTGTACCATTCTTTATGAATGAAATCTTTACAAATAAATATCTCATTACTTCCCCGTAGCTCTCACCCTTTTTATATGCAGGCTCCTCAAGAGACATAGCCTTAATTGTCTTGGAACCAAGAATGTGTTCGTTCACAAAGTGTGCCAATTCCCTGTTTGCTTTAACCATCTTCTCTGAAAGAGAACGAGTCTTATGCAACAACGGTAAAAAGGCGAAAAATGTAACGATTCCAAAAAGTAATGACAGAACAGCAATTATTGGCGAGATATTGAAAACAAGAAAACTGTATACAAAAAGATTTACGACAACAACCATACCATTACTCATATAGAGCAATACACCCGAACTGTTGTTGACTTCTGTAGAAAGCATCTGGTCAAGATGCCCGACTTTCTGCCTTGACAAAAACGGCCACCCGGCTCCAAATGTCAATTGAAGTAATTCACTTCTTGTCTTCTTTTCAAAATCAGCAGTAACCCAAGCTGCTAACTGCTGCGAAAGAAGCAAGAATGCTGCCTTCGCAATAAAAAGAAGAACGATAAAAAGAAGAAGAAACTTAACCGTGTACGGGAGGTGCAAATACTGGAAACTACTAGCAATAGCCCGCGATATACTATCCGAGGCTTCTACTCCACTATTCAGAATTGAAAACAGAGGAATAACAGCGGTAACACCAATTCCCTCCAATGTCCCACTTAGGACATTCAAAACCGCCATTAAAATAATCTGCCACTTATAACGGCCGAAGGCGCGACGAAACAAAGAGAACGTATTAGTAAGTGTGTGAATGATTTGCATTGGAGATATTAGTGGGAGTCGTTCGAATGTTTCTTATCGGCTTCCACAATACGCGCGTGAAGTTCCTTCTGAGAGAGTTTAGGAGCGAACTCTGACGAAAAATCGTCTTCTTGTTTGCGTACAAAAGGAGAGGCTTGGTAGGTTACCGTATATTCCGAAAAGGCTCCTTCTTGCGGAGTTAAAATATACATTGTGCTGGTCTCGAGTGCGTCAGGAATTTCGTAATCAGCCAGCATCTTTTCGTGCATCTTTTCTCCCTTCCGCTTCCCAACAACAGTAACGGGTATATCTTTTGGCTTTTTGCCGAACAAGGGAGCGTAAAATGAAATACCGGCTTCAACCACATCACCAAGACGAGCAGCCGGCATTTTAAGCACAAATATTTCTTGCCCTTTTCCAAGACGTGCCGCATCGAGAACCAGTTTCACCGCCTCAGGAATAGTCATGAAAAAGCGAGTCATCTCTGGATCGGTGACGGGGATAGGTTTTCCGCTTGAAATATGTGATTTGATGAGAGAAAGAATACTGCCACGACTTCCGAGAACATTACCGAAGCGGACACAGGTAAACTTAGTCTGTGTATCCCCTTTGTAGAAATAGGTTGCAAGAAAAAGCTTCTCAGCCATAAGCTTTGATACACCAAGCACACTCTGCGGTTCCGCCACCTTGTCGGTTGAGATACCGATTACCTGCTTCACGTTGGCAGATCGTGCCGCCTCAATCACGTTTTGCGTACCGATAATATTTGTTTTCACTGCCTCAAATGGGTTGTACTCACAGAGAGGAACATGCTTCAGTGCAGCCGCGTGAAAAACAATATCAACTCCTTCCATAGCAAGGGCAAGACGCTCCCTGTCCCGTATGTCACCTACAATAAAACGGACGATATCTTTGTACTCGATCCACTCCTGCATGAGTTGAAAATGACGGTCTTCGTGTCTCGCGAAAACCCGAATAGCCTTAGGCTTGTACTGGAACAGTTGGCGGACAATCTCCGAGCCGATGGACCCGGTACCTCCCGTCACTAAAATTGTTTTGTCTTTAAAGGTATTTTTCATAATGAGGACACTACGCGCACTAAGGTTTTTATAATATGCTCCGCGTCTTTTCTCGCTAATCCTATATAAAACGGAAGCGCCAACACATGATCACTCACCGCCTCCGAGATTGGAAAATCTCCCTTCTTGAAGCCAAACTGCTTTCGGTAAAAATCGAAAAGATGAATGGATGGAAGATATGGTTTAGTACTAATACTGCGTTTCGCCATATGTTCCATCACACTATCTCGCGACACGTGACGAGGAAGAAGTACCGGATACACAAACCACGTGTTCGTGTTTCCAGGAACTACCGAAAGGGGGCATATCGTACTAGCATGTTCTTGTAAGAACTCATTGTACCAGCCTGCTATTTTTTGACGCTCTCGAATAAGAAACCGTATCTTCCGAAGTTGAGTGATTCCAAGAGCCGCACTCATTTCATCCATCCGGTAGTTATAACCAAGTTGTTCGTGGGAAAGCCATTTTCTATCAGTCCCACGCCCTTGATTACGAAGGGTACGAAAAAGTGTATCCAATTTCTTTTCGTGCGTTACGATCATACCACCTTCCCCAGTTGTCATCTGCTTATTCGGATAAAAAGCGAACACTCCGGACTCTCCAAATGTGCCGACCATTTGCTTTACCTTACCAATCTTTCGCGTATAGGTGGCACCGAGACTCTCGCACGCATCTTCAACAACCTTCAGTTTATGCTTTCGAGCCAACGCAAGAATAGGATCCATGTCGGATGATTGGCCGAAAATATGCACAACTAAAATTGCCTTGGTCCGAGCCGTTATCTTCTTTTCTATTTCATTTGGATCAACGTTGAAGGTACGGGGGTCAATATCCGCAAATACCGGCGTTGCGCCGACATACAAAATCGCATTTGCCGATGCAACAAAAGAAAACGGCGAGGTGATAACTTCATCTCCTGGTTTAAGACCAGCGACGAGAAGCGCGAGATGAAGTCCTGCCGTACCGCTCGAGACGGCAACTGCGTGCTTCACACCGACAAAAGTAGCGAAGCGTTTTTCAAATTCGTCTACTCTCGGACCCATGCTTAATATGCCCGACCGTAATACGTTACAAACGGCCTTTTCTTCTTCTACTCCAATATGTGGTTTTGCAAGAGGGTACTTCATAACATTTATGATCTCAGATTTCAGATTTCAGATTTAAGTGGTTTCGTTGGGACGCCTGCCACTACTGTATTAGGTGGAACATCCTTTGTTACAAAACTGTGAGCTCCCACGACTGCATTTTCACCTATCGTTACTCCCGGCATAATCGAACTGTGTGTACCGATACGACAGCCCTTCTTCAGAAGTACCTTCCCTTTTGTATCGTCGATGGTTGAGTACGAATAGACTGAGCAATGCGAACCAATCTGTACCTCGTCTTCAATCTCAATACCATGTTTCGCCACAAGTAACGTATAAGCACCAATATCAGTATACTTCCCCAAAATAAGCCCTTCAGGATACAAAACCAACCAATTCCATTTGGTCGGTTTTCCATGCCTAATTACAGGCTTTTTCCACTGTATAAAGCGCTTTTGTGGCATAGCTTGTGTGTATACTGTAACTGCACTAATAGACGATTTGTTTTCGAGACAAAAGAGTCGATATATCCGTATTTTCAAGGGTTTTTCGGACCCTTTCGGCCGTATCTCCTTTACCCCAAGGATTCGTAAGAGTCTGGAGCGAATCTCGATACTCTTGGTCATAGAGAGCCTTTTTGACTCCCTCGACAATACGCTCTCGCTCGTGAGGAACGTCAATTACGTTTCCTCCTCGCAGTCTACCACGTTGTCTCTCTCCGATATTCACAACAGGAGTTTTGAAGGAGGCTGATTCAATAATGGCTGCACTCGAATTCCCTACAAAGACTCCCGCCTCGCGCTCAAGCGCAAGAAACATTTTATACGGGATACTTTTGAAAAGCTTGAGCAACGGATTTTCTCGCTCATTCTCGAGAGCCTTAATTATCTCAGAACTCCCTGTATCCGAATTAGGATACACGGCAATTACCGGAAGGGCAATCGTGTTAAGTGCAGAGATAGTTTCCTTCATCTCGGCGCCGGCCGACACCGCTTCGTCACTCGGATGTTGCACAAGAAGAACGAACTTCTCCGAAGGTCGTAGATTGATATAGGTATACACATCACTTGTTGAAGGCAACTGCTCTTTGATGGTATCAAGTGCGGGCGCCCCCACCACCTGTATCCGCCATACATCTTCTCCCATCTTTTCAATGCGTTCAGAGGCTTCTTGTGTCGCAGGGAAATGGAGTGAAGCGAGTTTCGTGATAGCGTGTCGGGCTGTTTCATCTACTGTACCAGTTCTTTCTCCGCCATGCAGATGCGCTGTTGGAATATTTAGATACAAACAGGCGGTTGCCACGGCAAGCATTTCCGGACGATCACCCAACAGTAAAACAAGGTCGGGGCGGTCCTTCTCAAACACATTTGTGGTCTTCGATAGCACTTCGGCGACAAATCGTGACGTGTCTGCGAGCGTATCCCCTTTTAGAAAGGCATCAACACTCTTTGCAGATGGAAATTCTTCCATAACGAGCTCCACGGTATTGCCGAACTGCTCCATAAGGTGCATACCCGTTGCATACACCTGCAGTGAAATGATCTGACTTGTTTCCAGTACATGGAGCACTGATGTCATCAAGCCGAAATCGGCTCGTGTGCCTGTTACGTAGACAATTTTTTTACGCGATGTAATCATAGATTGTAAGAATAGTATCTTCTGGAATATCTCGGACAGCTTTCGTTCCTAAAACACGATCAAATTCTCTCGGGGGAATACCTGTTCCAGGACGCTTCGTGGTAAGGTTCTCTGCCGTAAACAATTCGCCTTTTTTAACCGGTCGAGAAGTCACAAGACTTTTGCGCGCAATTTGCGCGATGCGCTTCTCGCTGGAAAACGAGTCTTTCTCACCGGTTCCCAAAGCGAGCTCGATATTTCTAATAGAACGCACAAGTTCACCGAACTCTTCAGGATTAAGAGACGCTTTATGGTCGGGTCCTTCCATACCTTTGTCCAACGTAAGGTGTTTTTCAACAACAACAGCCCCGAGGGCGACCGCGGCGACCGCGCACATCACTCCTTCAGTATGATCTGAAAATCCGACAAGGACGTCCAATTCTTTCTCAAGGGTTTGCAGGGCTCGCATATTTACCTCTTCCGGCGGAGTCGGATAGTTGGTCGTACAGTGCAGAACAATAAGCTCTTCATTCCCTGCCGCCCGTATTACTCCTACAGACTCCTTTACTAGTGAGAGGTCCGACATTCCCGTTGAGAGAATAAGCGGAAGTTTCCATGACGCAATCGTGCGGAGAAAAGGAATATTGTCTGTATCACTTGAGCCAATCTTGAGCGCAGATACACCAAGGTCTCGTAAAAATTCAGCGTCCGCGAGCGAAAAAGGCGTTGAGAGAAAAATAATGCCTTTTTGTTCGGCATAGGCCTTCAGTTCACGATACTCTTCACGCTTCAACATGAGTCGCTTGAGCATTGAATGTTGAGACTCAGTACCGTTCGCCATTCCCTCATTTTTGTTTTGGTAGTCCGCTTTAGCCGCATCTTTCGTCACCAGCGTATCGGGATCAAATGTCTGGAACTTAACCGCGTCCGCTCCGGCTTCTTTTGCCACATCAACCAGCTTTTTAGCCAACGAAATATCGCCGTTATGATTCACTCCGGCTTCCGCGATAATAAACACGGGGAATCCTTTTCCGACAGTTTTTGCGCCAATAGTAATATTTTTCTTCATAACACATCTGACAACCCATTTGTAAAGCGTTTAGTTCTACGACTGATTGATAAGCCTTTTAAGGATCACTAATTTCTTGAAATTTTCTTGAAAAGAATAGGGGTACGCTTTTTTATGTCGAATGGCATCCAAGAAGGTCTTAATCTCTTTATTGTACATCTCTTCCTCATTTACGTACCCTTTTTCCGGATTCCCTTTTGGAACACTGAGAGTTTCCGTCTTTTGATCGGTAGCAGTGTACACTTTTATCGTATAGTCGAATCGTTCCCAATCGAGAACCCCCTCGGAACCAAGTACTCGTAATGTTCTAAAGGGTTTCCTCGCAATAACGTCTACCAGTAAGGTGCCACGCACATTATTTTCGTATGTCACCGATGCGGTAATTGTATCGTCAGCGTCCATATCGAGATCGGAAAGCTTTGTAATGGTCCCTCTTATCTCCTTAAGATTTGACGCTATAAGTGCATTAATCCAAATAAGCTCGAAACAAAACATCTCCCTACAAGCACTGGTATCTTTTTTGGAAAAATACACCTCTCGATAATCTTCCCATGGATGCCAATCGGGAAGGTACTGCCCCATGTGATACTGAAATGCCAACACCTTCCCTATTTTTCCTTCTGCCAAAATCTTCTTCATCTCTACAACGGCAGGATTAAACAAGAATGTACATGAAGGAGCTTTAATGCTATTTGACGTACTTGCGAGAATCTCTTTATAGCCGTCATCACTCGTTGGATGCTCAATGAAAAAATGCTTATCGTGTTTGAGTGCAAAACGAATATAATCACCATGTACGTCGGGAGATGTTGAAATAATAAGCGCATCAAAATCAGCCGGCTCTATTTCAGAAAGTGAAGAGAATGTTTGTATCCCATATTTTTCCTTCGCCTCCTTGTTTCGGTCAGGGCGTATATCGAAACCAACAATATCCTTCTCACCGTTTGCGACAAGATTTCGAATACGTCGTTTCCCCATTGACCCTAATCCTACGATAAAAAACTTCATGTTTTCTTTAGATTATCTTCTAGCTCCTTCTTGTGTGCGTATAGAAACTCAGCCAACACCCATTCCTCCATCGTATCTAGATCAACCGAGCGCCACTTATCACAAATAACAGCCTTCGTTCTTTCGGTAATAATTTTCTTTTCCTTTCGTAATGCGCTCGCCTCCACCATATACACAAAACACCCGTTAAGAAGAAAGGCGGGGCGCCATGCCTGCATATTAGTAGATTCATTAGTGTATTTGTTCCCCAGCACAAGATTTTGTTCTCCATCAAGATGATACAGCCTCGGGTGTGTCGGAGCCACTGTAAGCACGGTCGTTGCGTCCGTTTCTTGCATTAACGACATACATGCTTCGATATCCTCTGATTCTCGAAGAGGCGATGTTGTCTGTAGTATAAGCACGTGGGTTGGTTCATACTTCTCTTCTTGTAAAAGTCGATCCAATACACGCACAACCGAATCCACTACCTGCGCATCGTCTCCAGCAAGTTCCACAGGACGAAGAAATGGAACCTCCGCTCCATAGTTCTTGGCGAGTGTAGCAATATCCTCCGAGTCTGTATCAACAATAACACGGTCAATGAAGGAACACTGTTTGGCCTGCTCTACGGTGTACGCAATGAGTGGTTTACCACAAAAGTCCTTAATGTTTTTATTAGGGATTCGCTTGGAACCTCCACGCGCAGGGATGATGGCGAGAATCTTCATGGTTATACAACTCGATGTTTAAGCTTCCACTCCCCTTTCACCTGCTCCCAAAGATGCGGAGCGCGGTACGAATTAACAATATCCCAAAAATGCTCTTCCGTAATACCAAGATATTCAAGAAATTCCGAAAAATACTTCTTGGGAAATTCTCCATCGTAGCGTCGTACAAGAGCGACCCCTTCCTCTCTTGTAATATGGCCATCGCGAATCTCATGAGCGGCATCAGATGTGGCGCGACCAATACCAAACTTTACAAAAGCTAGGAAAAAGTGAAATCCATCGGTTTTGTCATCAAGACTCGCGTATTTTGAGTAGGTACCTTCAGAACGCCCCGCCTCATTGACCACAAAACCCGTATACTTCTGCGCATAATAAAAATTCTCTTGAGGTACCCACTTGGTGTAATACGAAAGCCAATGCATTTCCGCACCTAATGTTTCAATATCCTTAAGTGCAGGAGGACGATAGAGGCTAAAGGAAGGGTCTTTGATCTCTTCATTTGTAAAAATCCCCATCTCCACACCAGCATTAAGAAGTGTATCAATACCGGCCCCTTTGAAATAAAGCGTCTCCCAGTCTACTACCGACTCAGAAGGCTTCTCTGCATTCTGCATCGATCCTCCATATTCGACCTCTCCATTCTCGCCGTAAAAGATAAGCGGTATTTTCCACTTAAGCGCAATGTGAAATGCGTATGCCTTTTGCCCGAAAGCAAAAGGTTCCCACGCATCCCCTTTTAGTTCGAAAGCGACACGAGCAAGTTTTCGATGTAATTGTCCGTTGGGAAAACAGTTGAGGGTAGTGAATCCGGAAGCAACAAAATTCTGGAAATTTTGCCATCCAATATCAGTATAAATAAAAGGTGACCAGGTTACGACAAGTGGATGCATGCCGTATTTAGTCTTAAGCAGATGAGCGGTGTACGCACTATCCTTTCCACCACTTCCAGGGACAACCACATCAAAGCTTCCATCTTTTGATCGATGTCGATCACACAGAGCACGTAATTCCTTCTCTCGAGTACTCCAGTCTATGTCGTGATGCTTGCGATATGCATACTGGCATGCGCTACAGACACCTTTGTCATCAAACGTGATACGAGGCCTTTGGTTTGACACGACGCATCGTGTGCAGAAAGTCACTTCTTTTGGTTGCGTCTCGAGTTGTATATCCAATTTCTTAGCCATATCACTATAACCCTACCATTAAACAAATTATTCCGCGTTCTTTTCGACAAGGTCGATATATGACTTAATGAGCGCGAGGCCCACTTTTGCACTTTTTTCTGGGTGGAACTGGACACCAAGGGTGTTTCCTTTCTTTACCACTGAACAAAATTCAGTCCCCCCATAAGTAGTGAGACCGAATACGTACTCAATCTTTTCAGGAACCATTATATACGAATGTACAAAATAAAATTCTGGCTCGCTACCAAGCCCATCAAGCACACCACCCGTCCAGGACACCCCCTCCGGCTTATGAACACTGTTCCAACCAACTTGAGGAATCTTTTCCTCCTGTGAAAGATGTGGAAAGCACGAAACGGTCCCTTCAATAATACCTAATCCTTTATGTACGCCAAATTCGTGTCCTTCATCGAATAATAATTGGGCCCCGAGACAAATACCGAGTATGGGTTTCTTCTCTTGATCAGCTCGAACAACTGCTTCAAGAAGACCGCGAAGTCGAAGTCCGCGCATCCCTGCCTTAAACGACCCAACTCCGGGAAGTACCAAAGCGTCAGCGTGTGCTATTTCACTTGGATCTTCGGAAACACTGACATCAACCCCAAAATGCCCGAATACTTTTACCAAGCTCCGTAAGTTTCCTACTCCATAGTCGATAATAACGACATGTTTCATACTAGTTTGTCCGTACCGCAATATCCTTCTCCGAAAGATACTGCTTAACTTCCTGAATAGTGCATTCACCATAATGAAATACCGACGAGAGTGCGACCGCATCTGCTTTCCCTTCCTGTATTACCTGTGTAATCGATTCGGGATTCCCCGCCCCACCATGTGCAATAACGGGAATGGAAGAAACTGAAGAGATACGTTCTACAAGGGAAAGGTCGTATCCTTTCCTCGTACCATCTTGATCTATAGACGATATCAAGATTTCTCCCGCCCCCTGTTCGATACCTCGTCTTGCCCAATCAACAACATTAACTCCCGAAGGTTCTCTTCCCCCATCTGTATAGGCCTCATACTCGCCGTTGGCTTTCTTCTTTGCTTCTATAAATAGAACAATGCACTGAGAACCAAATTCCTTTGCTGCTTCAGAAATAAATTCGGGGTGGAGGATTGCGTGCGTGTTTATCGCCACTTTATCGGCCCCAGCACGCAACGCATTGTTAATATCTCCAATAGTGCGAATTCCACCCCCTACCGTAAGGGGGATAAATATTTCTTCGGCAACCCCCTTTAGTAAGTCGAAATCCAAATTTCTCTGATACAGACTCGCGACAATATCCAAATAGATGAGCTCGTCGGCTCCCCCTTCGTAGTATCTCTTCGCCAATTCTCTTGGGTTACCAACCACCCGAAGTGCCTCAGTGTGCACCGGTTTTACGACATTCTGGCCCTTAATATTTAGAAGTGGAATAATACGTATGTTTTTCACAATGGTCGACGGTGAACTAGAGTGTGCGTATGATTTTAGCGGGATTTCCCGCCACAACAACGCGGGGTGGTATGTCTTTTGTTACTATACTACCCGCCCCGACAACGCTGTTCTCTCCGACAGTCACTCCAGCGAGTATGACTACATTCGCACCAATCCACGCGCCCCGCTTTATAACAATCACTTTAGAAGCTTTGTGGTCCTGGTCAATAATCGGAATTAATGAATCTTCAAACGCGTGATTGTTTACATACATATGTACTCCAGGCGCCAGAAGTACGTCATCTTCTATGATAATCCCATGCTCGCCAGCGCGTGGGTCGGCTTCCAGTATACTCCCTGGACGAATCACTACACGTTTCCCGATGCTTATTTTTGAACAGCAGACAAAATATGACCCCGGTCGTACTTCGGCTGTCTCGTGAAAATATGCAAACTTCCTCTTGCAAAGAACCCTCATTTTTGAAGGAAAGAAGATTCGCCAATAGGTTAAGGGAATATCTGGACCGATTCGATCGGTCCCACGCCAAAAAGTAATCCTTCTAAATAGTTCCAGAATAAACATGAGATAATTATGATACTATATATCCCTAGAACAATACGAACCAAGAATCAGTTATATATTAAGAATACACAGGAATACGGTTCGAGACTGTTCCGCTACAGAAACACACAGCAAATTTTAGCTTATTCACGAGGTATTAACAACTAGTATATACGGGAATCACCCCGCCAACCGGCGAAGCATTTCCAGTTTCTAATAGGATGAAAATCTGCTTTCTGCTACAAAGAAACTTTGCGTATGTAGGCCATGCGATGGCGCTTCACTTTAAAGATCGTTATAGTATTGATGATTTTTGTGGATATGTCTTCTCCAGAGCAAGTTTGGACTTTTTACAAACACAAAAGGAAATAACATACGGCACGCTCCTCCTCGACGAAGAAGTACACGAACGGTACAAGCAGGAGACGCTTGACATAGACTATCTCAAGGCATTTGAGGAAGCGTACGGGATTCCGAATCTCTGGCCATATATTGAAGTTGACCGGCTCATACGGCATGGACAATTTATACGCGACTATCCACACAACACCTCTCCGTATTCACATGAGGAGATGCTTCGCGTATTTCAAGTGCACGCGAAAGCTGCCGTGCACTTTTTCGATGAAGAAAAACCTGACTGTCTGATTCTTTCGGTCATCGGCAATATCGGTACGATGCTTCTTTATCATCTCGCAAAGAAACGTGATCTCCCTGTCTTTTTCATTGAGACCACACGGGTTGGGAACCAGTTCACGATTACTGAAAATATTCATACCTTAAGCTACGTTGAGGACGTGTATAAAAAACTACAGAGTAAAGCGGCTACCTATCCAGATGAACGCGCACGTGCTCATGCGTATGTTGAAGCATTTCGCAAAGCGCCCACTCCTCATTCATCCATCGACTCTCCCAATGTTCGTCCAGTTACCAGAGGAAGACAGTTTAGTTTTTTATTTCCAAAAAAAATGTTTATTTCCTTTCGATGGCTTATACATACCTATACCTCCTACATTTTTGACCCACAACGAAATGATTATGACATGATAAAACCATGGCACTACTTGTGGGATCGGTTAAAGCGAAAAATGCGTGTACTTATTGGCTTCGATGATTTATATGATAATTTAGATCTCACCAAGTCATTCGCATTCTACCCTCTCCAGCACGAGCCTGAGATATCACTTTCCCTATTCGCGCCGTTTTACAATGACCAGATTTGGGTTATCAAGCAAGTCGCAAAATCCCTGCCGATTGATTTTGTGCTTTATGTAAAGGAGCATCCATCAACGTTTGGATACCGCTCACGCTTCTTTTACAAAGAACTTAAGAAAATCCCACAAGTCAGACTCATCAGCCCAACGGAAGTGAGTTTCGGTATCACTGAAAGAGCAAAACTCGTGTTTACTTCGACCGGTACCACAGGGTTTGAAGCATTGATGCTTAAAAAACCAGTCATTGTCTTTGGAGATGTCTTTTACTCGTTACTTCCCATGGTAAAAAGATGTGCCGCAGTAGCAGATTTACCTTACCTTATTAAGGAGCAGCTTGAGCGACATACCCACGACGAAGTAGCCCTCATTGATCTTATTACTGCTGTTTATAAAGAGAGCGCTGAAATTGATCTGACACAAATCTGGGATATTGATGGAACGAGCTTTATGGAAAAAAAGAAACAGGCGGTTATTCCACTAACAGATCTGATTGCTTCAAAATTACGACTAATGCCACGCTGAAGTATTACCGAAAATACGACTAGATACCTACATAGCGAACCACTTATGTTACACAAACTTTACCGAACGTACATACATAGCCCCATACTTGATCAAGTTATTTATGCTGTGCTTGACGTGATTGTGGACGCCTATTGTGTTCTTACAAGCTACTCCTTCCCGCAAAATTATATTAGACGATGGAAACTCGACATGCTGTTAGAGCTTTATGAAAGAGAAACTGTAGAGCTTTTTAGAAAAAAAGTTAAACCTAACATGGTCATTGTTGATATCGGTGCCCATATTGGTTATTTTACTCGGCTTTTTTCCAAACTTGTAGGAAAGCGTGGACAGGTCTTTGCTTTTGAGGCCGACCCGACAAATTACGTCCTCCTTACGCAAAATACGCTCGGGCGACCAAATGTAAACCGTGTACAACTCGCCTTAACCGATAAGACCGGTACCATTGACTTTTATCACTACGCCGACAAGAGCGGGGCACACAGTACTCTTCCGAACGTACCCCTCACATTCGCAAAGAGAAAAATTACCGTAACATCGACGACTCTTGATTCCTGGTGTACAGAAAACCATATCCCACGCGTTGATGTAATTAAGATGGATATAGAAGGTGGAGAATCCGCAGCCCTTCGAGGAATGAACGCTACGCTACAGAATACAAAAATACTAATCACTGAATTTGCCCCCGCATGGATTGAAGCCGCTGGGAGCACCCCTCTCGCCTTCCTTCAGGAAATAGAGCGATATGGTTTCAGTATCTCCGCAATAACTCCAAAAGGATTGGTTACCCTGTCTCCGGTTAATGAAGGGGATTTCATGTCCCTTTTACCGAAACCAAAAGACGGCTCGCATGCAAGTGAATTCATCAACTTGTACTGCAACAAATAAATATGTCGCTATTGCCAGACACCAAGCGAGCCATTGTAGTTATTCCACATGGTGAGGTACCACAGAAACCAATACCTGCTCCATCTTTTTTGCCAGCTTTGGAGAATCGAGCTCTTCAGCTCTAGCAAGAATCTCCGTGCCCAGTCGTATGCGCAACGCAGGATCTTTCTGCAACTCTTTAAGACGTTGTGCGAGCTCTTCTACACTAGCGTCTTTGAACATAAGGGCGTGTCCGTCGGTAAGCCATTCAAGCGCACCGCCACCGGGAATAACTGAAGGGAGTCCGAAGGCCATTACCTCCGTAAGAAGTGCCGATCCATACTCTATCCACCATTTGGAAAAAATGAAGACCTGAACCTTCGTTAAGAACTCATACAGTTTTTCTCTGGGGACCCAGCCCGGAAACTCGACGATTGAATTTAACCCAAGTTCCTCCACAAGGCCCTCAAGGCGTTCTTTATCCGGCCCGCCGCCGGACAGAATAAGGTGATAATCTTCCTTGCGAGCCAAAGATGCAAGGGCTCGAATAATAAGATCAAATCCTTTTTCAGGAATCATACGCCCAGTGGCAAAAAGAACGAGAGGAGATGGGGTTCCTTGTCGCTCCTCAATAGATTTCCTTGAAATCCCGTAGGTTTTCGTAAGTTCACCAGTAGCAACAAAATCCTGTATAACAAAACTCTGTCCCTCCTTCCCTATCCCAAAAGTATGGTACATCTTCCGAACGTGTGGCGTATTGAAAATGTACGCATCGAGGTAACGGGTAAAAAGTGTTCCAACAAACTTTTCTATTAGGAATCGTACTTTCTTTTTGGCTCGTCGAAAGAGAGACGGCTGTGTTACGTTGCCAGACGTATCTCCCCATGCGTTTAAGCGAATATTAAAAAATCCAACAACGTGGACTGCCCCTCCCAGCAATCGATAGGCTCCTCCACCATAGAGAAACATATGCCCATCAATATAAAATACGTCTGCTTGATGTTCAAATTCCTTAAGAAGCCTATATATACCAAATTGTAAGCCTAAAAGCCCTCGCTTTTTGATGCATCGCTGAAAAACTTTGTATGGTAATTGCCCGTAAATATGATCGGCATTTGAGAAAGCAGTGACAACAAGGACAGAGTGCCCAAGCTCAACAAGTCCTTTTGCCTTCAGATGCAGGTCAACAACCGATCCTCCGACAGGAGAACCGTTTTCTTCGAAATTCAATTTGGAAGTGATTAAAACTATTTTCACCTCACTAGCGTAACAAAAAAGGCCAAGAACGCAACGCGTCCAAGGCCAGTGATACTAGAGTTTTTCATCCTATTTCGGGACGGGAACGACAAGCTCTTCAGGAAACGGGAGAAGACCCACGATGCTTAGCTGTAATTCCAGTTGGCTGAGCAACTGACGAATCGCATCGAACATCGGCTTCCCCAATTTCTTTGCTTTCGGTAAACGAAGCCAGTCCTCCCACTCCAGCGTATTCCGGATATCCTGAAGCACCGTCTTCGGATTACGGAAGTCGAGGTCGGTCGGATCGGCACTTGTGACGAACCGAGGATCAATCGGCAAAATGTTGGGCCTAAATTGAGCCGCCCGAAGCCAATGCCACCAGCCGATGTTTCCTAGCCGATCCGCATCCTTTAAGGTCACCAGCACAATATCGTCCTTCGGGTCATTTTTCTTGCTATGCCCCAAAACCGCTTGGAGAACCAGAAAGTGTCCCGATGAGATACCATGGCTAACTCCTGTAAGAAGACGCGAGACGACCAAATGGACCTCATCTTTTGGGTACATCCGATCTACGTTATGAAGTAGTCCTGCAATCCACCCAAGTACGGCGGTATCATCATCTGGAGCGACAAGCTCCGCGTACTGCGCCACCATAAGCGCATGGTAGAAATCATGGGGGCCTCCATACACGCCGCGGGCTATGTGGTCGCTTAAGACCGCTTTAGTCAATTCAGGGAATCGTTCCCATAAACGTTTAGTACTCATTATCAAGGTTCCTTTCGTTAGGAGCACACTAACATGAATATACTAAGACGTCAATATTCCATTTAGTAACTCTCCACACCTCCCGAAAAACGGCTCTATTTCTCCCTTATTAAAGGGAGCACTGCCGTCTTCGGCAGGAGGGATTTCTTCTTAAGTTTCTAAAATCCCTCGGCCTACGGCCACTCCCTTTAGGAAAGGGAGAATAAGAGGTGTGGACACTTACTCCATTTATACTAGCTCTTTGTCCTCAAGAAAGGGTCCGTTTTTCAATTCATACACACAAGAATCTTCGAGGAACTCCACCGCAAGTGCAACACCTAAAATAAACATTGCCTCGCCCTCTCCTACCACCACTTTTTGAAAGCACACTCCGGATTTGTCAAAAAAATCGTACCGTACACTACCTTTGATGACGATAAGACATTCCTGGAGTGTTTCGGTAGTGCGTGTTCTAGGGATATGTCTGTGCGCTGTAATCACTTCACCCTTCCCTCGGTTCATCGTCAAAAGCTGAAGTGCCCCTTTAGGATCGTTTACCGACAACATAGGATCACCTGGAAATTGGCGGACATGAATCGCAACAAGTTTGTCGTGGAGAAAAATATTATCCATATACTCTTATTAAACCTGAAACTTTCGTTGCGTGACGACAGGGTGCCCTTCCGCAACCTCCTTCTGTACATAGATAAGATCAGCTTCCGTCATCAGTTTTGCTAAAGCAGAAAACGTTGTTTTAGGCTTCCAGTTTAAGAGTTTCTGTGTTTTTGAAGAGTCTCCAAGCAACAAATCAACTTCATTTGGTCTGAAATGAATTGGATCAATCTCGATAACAATCTTTCCTGTTTTTGTATCAATCCCTTTTTCCTGCAAACCTTTCCCTTTCCATTTAATGTCCATATTTAAATGCATACCGACCTCTTCTACCCACTCTCGAACAGAGTGAGTCTCGCCTGTTGCAATCAAGAAATCACCAGGGTTCTTTTGCTGAAGAATCTTCCAAATTGCTTCCACATAATCTTTTGAATACCCCCAATCACGTTTTGCATCAAGATTACCCAAACGAAGTGTATCCTGTAGTCCAAGCGATATGCGAGACAAACCCATAGTCACTTTTCGTGTTAAAAAGTTTTGCCCTCGGCGGGGTGACTCATGGTTAAACAAAATACCGTTTGAAGCGAAGATGCTATATCCTGTACGATAAATCTTCGTAATGTGATACGCAAATACTTTCGAGAGACCGTACGGTGACTGCGGATTAAAAGGCGTTGTCTCTTTTTGTGGTGTTTCAAGAACTTTCCCGAACATCTCCGATGAACTCGCTTGATAGTATCGAATAGGAAGACTGAGGTTTCGAATAGTTTCTAGAATACGAAGCGGTCCGAGTGCGTTTGTATTCACCGTAAACTCCGGCACATCAAAACTCACTCCGACATGGCTTTGCGCGCCTAGATTATAAAACTCATCGGGTTCAATCTTCTTAATAACGCGAAGTAAATTTGAACTATCAGAAAGGTCGGCATAGGTCATATTAAATCCTTTCTTTCCGTAGAGATGATCGATGCGCTCGGTATTCGGAAGGCTAGCACGCCTTTGTAAACCGTATACCTCATACCCCTTCTCTAAAAGTAGTTCTGCGAGATACGAGCCGTCTTGTCCGGTAATACCGCTTATAATTGCTTTTTTTGATGTCTTTTTGGGCATGTTTTACAGCTAGTACTACTAAAACCCCTAATACACTAGAAAGGTGACGTGTCCAAGAGCTTAACATCTTCAGGAGAAAGACTCCAACCAATTGATCCGAAGTTCTCTTTAAGATGCTCCTTGCTGCCGGCCTTTGGTATTACTGTAATACCCTTTTCCATTATCCAATTAAGTACGATCTGTGCAGGAGTCTTTTGATACTTTTGCGAAAGCAAACGAAACACTTCCATAGATTCAGTAAAAAACTTTCCTTTTGAGAAAGGACGGTGTGCGATAATATGCATACCCTCTTTTTTAGAAAAAGGTAAGACGTCTTTCTCTGGTGAGCGGACCGAGAAATTATATTCAATCTGATTGGCGTAGAGAGTCGTATCTTTCAAATACGAACGAGCCTCTTCCACAAGTGGGACTGAGAAATTGCTTACACCGATACGCTTTACCAGACCGTCCTCCACAAGCCCCTCCATAGCCTCCATGGTCTCCCTAAGAGGAATCTCGGGGTTGGGACTATGAACTAGGTATAAATCAATATAATCAGTTCCTAGGCGCTTTAAACTCCCCTCTACGGCTTTACGTACATCACTTTGCCGTAAATTATCTTTCCATACCTTTGAAATAATATAGATATCCTCTCGTCTTCTTCCTTTGATTGCCCGCCCTACTATTTCCTCCGAAAGTCCCTCTCCATATAGCTCTGCAACGTCTACAAGCTTAACACCCAAATCAAAACCATAGGTAAGAACATCGACTGATTCCTCGACATTAGTTGGGTCCTTCTCGTACTTTCCCCCCATACCCCAGGTCCCCATTCCAAATAGTGGTAATTCCATAATTAGTGCACAACTCTTGGCTCCGGAAACGGAATAATAAATTCACCTTTAAATCCTTTTTGGCGTAACTTCTGGATAAGTTCTTCGGCCAAATTCCAAGAAAGCAAAAGAGCTACGTCAGGTTGCTCTTCAAACAGAAGTGACTCACTGAGCACAGGAAGATGTATACCGGGAGTATAGAGCCCGATTTTCAGATCACTCTTTTCAACCAAACAATCAATCACCTCAGGAGTAATGTGACAAAAATTGAGAAGCGTATTCCCTTTTGCTGGAGCTCCGATACCCACAATTCGTTTCCCGGATGTTTTAAGCTCCGATAGAAGCGCGACGAGCGCTTGCTTATGTTTGAGGACATGCTCTGAAAATTGAGTATAGGTACGTTTGTCGTATAAACCCTTATGCTCTTCCTCACGTAAGAGCGTTTTCACCCCCAAAGAGGCAGGATAGGCCCCCGTATGGGCCGCAAAGACCCGAATTGACCCGCTGTGGCTCTGTATGCGAGAGACATCAATAATCTCCATATCGTATTGTTTGAAAAGAGCGATAAGAGGACGGAGAGAATAGTATCGAAGATGCTCATGATAGATAGCGTCGTATCCAAGAGTCTCTATCATATCGAGCAAATACCCCGACTCCGATACAAATACACCGTCGTGGCGAAGCGCCGTACGCATACCTTGCATAAAAGAGGTAAGATCCCCAACGTGAGCAAACACATTGGTAGCCGTAATAACCTTTGCCTGTCCATATTCCTTTACGACCTTCTCGGCCGTCTGTGCATTCCAAAAATCACACACGGTGCGCATACCTTTGGACACGGCAATCGAACCGGCACTTGATGGGTCAACACCAAGAACCGGCACTCCACGTGATGCATAATTCTCAAGAAGTGTACCGTCATTTGACCCTACATCAATTGCCAAATCGTTTGAGTCTATCTTGAAACGAAGAACAAGTTCATCAACCAATTCCTTGAAATTCTTCCGCAAACTATTGTTCATGCCAGTGGTGTACACATAGTCGCGAAACAATATCTCGGGATCAACGACAAAACCAAGTTGAACCAAACCACAACGCTCGCAAAAATATAGGGCCAGTGGATACTTCGCTTCTGGCTTGTCCAAATCTTCCTTGCATAAAAAAGCATCACTCGGGGGGTGTAAGCCAAGATCAAGAAATTTCACTATTTTCTCATTGGAACAGATGAAACAAGCCATAAAGAATCTAGATTTGTCAACAAAATATCCAATCTCTAATACTAAAACTTGGATTATTCAAACTGGTATATATGTATGTCTTCTTCTTTTTGTATCAACTTTGTACCTGGTAGTTGCTTAAGAATTTGTTGAGAAAGTGGCCCTATAGAAAAGAGGAAGTCCAGACGATATTTTCGTAACGCTTCTTTCGGCCCTGTGCTTAAAAACTCGCGATAGTCTTCTGGCAATTGTTGTATCCTAAGAGCAAGCTTTTCATCAGAAAAATCGGGGAAATCCTTCACCTTGTAAAGCCCTTGCCAGTTGGAGAATAAATATAAGCGTGGTTCATCGGGATGATCTTCAAGATATTTCTCAATGGTGTCTGAAGTAACGCCCAAAAAGAAAAGACTTGTTAGATAATTATGTAGAATACGCTCATGAGGAATTGCCGAGTAAATCCAGGTCGAATTGTAGATATTGCAGTGAGTGAAAGCAAGAATGAAACCTTCAAGAATATAACTCTGCTCTCCAGAGACAGAAACGACGCAATCACTGACCTGATTATTCAACCAATCAAGAGGTTCCCTGTATGACTGAAGTTTTCTTGTTTCTTCATATGTGCGCTTATATGTACCTATCTGCACTGATACGCCATAGAGAAGAGAAGCGCCTATAATTAAGATAAGTGCACTATGCCAAAGATACCCTATACTTTTTCGCATATGAAAAAGCGTTACCATAAACACAACAATCACAAGAGGTATTGTGTATTGGACAAAATGGTACGGCCACACTGTCCTCCCTGTTATAATCTGTTGACTATAAGCCCAGATCCCGCCCAAAAGAAACGCGAATGAAATAATGTGCCACTCCTCAAAACGAAACGCTATTTCCCTTTTTTTCTTCCAGAAAAAATCGAAAATAAGTGCAGAGATGAAGAAGAAGAGAGCTACGATTAGAAGTTTATTTAAAAGCGGATAATGTGTATAAAAAAGGCCACTCCGAAGAATCGCAGCCTCATATAAAGGACTTAGACTAGCTTTCCAGGAGGTGTACCAATAGGGGGACGACAATAAAACCCCGAGAGGAAGGACGGCAGTAAGTATACCTGCCATTTTGTATTCCTTACGAATTAAGTAAATGAGAATCAGGAAAGCTAGCACCGAAAGCGCAATACCCCAACTAAAGAAGTAATTATTAATCATAAGCGCCAAGAATACTGAAGCACCGAACACCCGCCAAAATGATTGAGTCCTCTTGTGTATTAGGGACGTAACAAACAAAAGAAAAGAAAAGAGAAAAATCGCGCCAAGAATTGGGTTCACAGGCCTAGCCCAGACGAGAAATCCAGTTGAAAGCAGTGTGTCGCCAACAAAGAAATCTAATATGGTGCGGTAATCAATAAGATCGTAACCAAGCGTTACGAATAGTGCACCAGCTATGGCAGTGATTTTATTTTGAGGAAAATCTTCTTCATTCAAACGGAATACTAAAAGATATACCAACAGAAACAAAAGCGCTGGTAGGAAGAAGCGACTTACTATAAGTGTATCTGTGAGCGAGACCCCGAAGAGAAGAGTTGGAAGTACATAGAGAAATTCACCTCCAGGGGGTGCAGTTGGAGTCTCACCTTTATATTCATAGAAAACTTGAGAACCGAGCGATGGATGACCATCTAGTATTTCCTGCATTCGTGCTAGGTAAAAATCCTCATTGGCAGTTGCCATAATTGGAATTCCGCGATAATGATCTCCTAGTCCGGAAATAAATGTAACATAAGGTACTACATATATAGCACCTACAACAACAGAAAAGATTACCGCCCACACATGTTTTTTTATACGCATGCGAAGATACGAAGATCTTGAGCTCCCTACATTATCCATAGTGACACCTATTATAACTCAAGAACCCTACTTTATGTTGAATTATCAGAATGGCCAAAGTACTTGAAGAATTTAGTACTCAACAGTCTGCTCGCCTGTGATAACCGCGGTATCGGTTATGGAGTCATGTTTATTAAGTTCCTCTATTAACCTGGTAGCGTCTAATGAATCCTTCATTGTGACGGAAAAGGCATATATATGTGAACTATCACCATAGCTTCGTGCCTGAAGAAAATCAAACGATTCAACTTCTGTTGTAAGAATTTTTCGAATCGCACCTATCTCAATATTACTCTTCGCTGTAAAAGTTAAGACGAATCCGGCCATGTTCCCCCTACTTCCGATGTGGAACCGGGTAAGCAAGATAATAACAAGTGAGACGACAACGGTTGAAATTAGTGCGATAGAGTAATTATTTGTACCAACCGATACACCAATAACAAGAGCAAACAGCACAAAGGCGATATCGCGTGTTTCCTTAAGAATCGTCCTAAATCGTATTAGAGAAAAGGCGCCGAGTAAAGCGAATGCACCAAAAAGATTGTTCTGTACCACCATCATAATAACCGAACCGAGAATACCGACAATCACAAGAGTAAACACAAATGACGGTGAGTACGAAAGACCTTGGTGCGTCTTCTTATATACGTACACAACAACAAGGAGTAATATGAGGGAAAATAGCAGGTTAAATACTATAACGGCAGAACTTATCTCAGTTTGTGTTAGGTTATAAAAATTTGTCATTGTGTTAATACTTACCTAGCGATTGGATAATGGCGTCTTACTTGGTCTACCGCGTTTAAATATTTTGAAAACGATAGGCGCGAGAGTTTGAATCTTCCTACCATATCCTTAAACCACCAAGGCATTGCTCCCTTAAATTTTACCTCCAAAACCACTTTTGCAGGAGCAAACTCCAACAGCGACTTATTATTCACAAAATCTCGCCACATGCAAGTACTCATATTTCTATCGAGCGTTAGGCGAATTTCAGAATGAAAGTCCGCAACATACGCGGTACGATAATAATGCACAATGTTCATAGGACGATAATTCTTCATAAAAAAATGATAAAGAAAGGCACTAAGCTTTTTGTCTCCTTTAGCGTCACTAAGAAGTTCTGGACTTGGAACGCCTTTTAAAAGCGACTTGAAATGCGATCCCTTGACACAACTTCGTATTTTATGAATGCTCATATCATGCTTTTCTTTTATCTCAAGCCAGACATCTTCACTCTCCGAGAGTCCACCTTGATATATTCGAGCCCTCAACTTCCGACGATACTTAACACCATCTACCTTATCATAGTAGTCAGAAAGGAAAGGTGTATCGAAATACAAACTGGTAACTGGATAAGAGCCCTTCTGTGCCAGATCTTTTTTAAGTCCAACTCGCCCAAGATATGTCTCAAGCACGGGCACGAGAGATTCATTAATCACGTACTTGAACTCGTGCCGACTATTTGAAATGTTGTTATTCTTGAATATATTCATAAGGTTTAACAGTTCCAGCTCCTGTGATACTCGAGTGACTATCTGCCGCAAAAGGTATGTCCGTCTCCTCAATAGTGTTGCCTTCGACATGAGCAGTCCCGCCATCAAACACGTCCTTCTTTCGATAGGCAACGACACCTAGGTGAACCCCTTTTATATGATTTCCTATTATTTGAGCGGATGACGAGTCTTTTACCGCAACCCCAATATTGCAGTTCTCGATCGTGTTGTTTTTTAAAATAGGCTTTGAACTTTCTCCAACACTTACCCCTTTATCCGAACATCCCTTTATCACATTTTCTTCCACCACAACATCACTCCAACTTAAATCAATCCCGTCTCCTCCCGTTACAGGACCGATCCCTTTAAACACGTTACCTTTTATATTCGTAGAAAGAGCGACGAAATCTAAATCAATCGCGTCAGAGAAAGTATTCTCGAAGAGAGAATCCAAGACTAGGCCGCGCCCATATTTTATATTCAGAGCGTCGTCGTCTTTAGAATTTTTAAATGTTGAATGGGAAATAGAAACATCTGCATTATGAAATGCCACCATACCAGTAGTAGTGATACCGTTTATGCGCGCTCCTGAACCACCGTCAAACATCACATATTCCAAGACACTCTCCTCGCTCTCCGTATTTATAACCGCAAAAGTTCCCCAGGGTTTCTTCGCCTCCATCCCTGAGATTTGTATAGGTAAATATGGTAATCCTTTCGCAATAACAGGACTGTACGAAAAAAACGAAACTCCCTCCCCCAGATATATAGTAGCGTCAGGATGAAGGAGAACTCGCATGCCAGTAGGAACAATTACGTCTTTGGTAAAGAAATGAACACCTGGTAACAAAGCAATGGTTTCTCTGTCATACCTTACAAAAGCAGGATTTTCGGAAAGAAATTTATTAATGGAATATCCTGTCTCAAAAAAACGTTCGAATGAGTTCTCAAGTCTAGGTTCTTCAGCTTTTTGCTCTGCAACAGATGTACTAGCCACACGATAATAATCATCACCATAATTCAAGACAACGTGCGCGTCACGAAAATTGCTTTCCAGTGTATCTCTGAAAGACTGCACTTGTTTTAAAAATTGAAAATTATTATACAGTTTTGTGTTGTCAGTAAAGAAATCTACTTTTGTATCTTGAAACAACTGATCATAAAAACCTAAATCATCTTGAAGATTATCTTCGTCTTTTATATACGAAGAAAGCATCTTATTCCGCTCTGCTCTAAATTCTGGAACACTCAAGATTCTTTGTGTAAGTAAAATCTTATGATCTGCAGATTCAGGGGAGATTGGATGTACACCTAAATCCCAGGGACTTATCTCAAACTTCCCAGTTGCCGGATTAAAAATCAAAAATGTATTCCCAAAATTGCTGTCAAAATGTTTGCTTCCAGAAAGAATACTAACGATATCGAATGCGTAAAACTTCTCAAGGTTAATAATGTTGGGGATGACGCGTTGAAACGTCTCATCGTCTGTGTCTTCTAAAACCCTAAATAGAACTTCGAGTGCATAATCATCCACCTCAGAACCTGTGTGGCGTGTAAAAATAGAACTCCCTTCACGTTGCTTAACGGTAAAAGAAGAACCGTCTGGATTCTCTTCTAGAGTACCCGATATAATACCATCGTTGGTGTCAAAAATTGCAAGATTATCGGGTCCTCGCCTTTTTTGAAGCAATCTATTCGACCAACGCTCCACAGTTAAATAAACACCTTGGTCCACTCCATTAAGCTTCAACCGAGAGAACCCTATCTGAAGAGATTCTATGCCTAATTTGCGGGCACGATAGAGATTCAAAGGATCTACAAAATATCCTCTGTCGTATGGAATAATGAAGTCAAGACTTTTAATTCCATCAAATAAATTCTGTCCAGAAAACTTAACGCGGAATGATTTCTGAAAACTATTCCAATGGTTTGCGTTCGTACCTCGATACTTAACATCAACTTCTCCAACATATGTATCTGATAGAAAAACTCCGTTCACCCACTTCCGGTTTTCACTTTCCAAATAACCACCGATTGGATCACTGGGTAAATTACTGTTTAAAAAGGATACGCTCTCTGGAGTAACAGAAAGTGAACGTAATGGCAGTTTAGACTTCGCAAGATAGTATGGAGCAAACACAATATCCGGTAATTTTCTCAAAGAATGGTAGGTATGAAGAAAGTGAATTGTCACAGGATTTCTTAATGCCACAGACCGGATTGTTTGAAACGAAGAGCTCGCTTCAGAGAGTGGATTACGAAAAATCAAGAAAGAAAAAACTCCCATAACCATAAAAAGGACAACAATGCTAAATACTGTTATAGAGAGCTTTTTCCCTTTTTTGGTTACTGAATTTCTCATTATGTTAGTTAAGACCTCCTTAGAGGCCACCCATATTTAACATGGAATGCGTAAATTATTCATTATTCCGAGTAAAAAGCTAGCCGTACATTACTAAGGCTAGCCGATAAAATTCGAATGGTAAAAATCGCCTAGCGAAGATCAATAAACTCTATTACTTTCGGGTGATATGAATATTTGATAGCCCAAATGGCAAATTGATATACCGAAGCAGTAAAACTTCAACGTATACTACCCCATAGAGACAGGTATTGGCAAGACTACCACTCTTAAACAGATGCGTAGCGGAAGTTTCTTCCAGAGTCTTTCTTTCCATTAGTCGTCTCGCAAATGCAAACGGGAACAGAAAAGAAATAACGTACAGGAGGTGAAAGTGGAGGTTCATTCTTATATTCTGAGAAAGCTGGAGAACCGACTGACGGATGACCATCTAGTATTTCTTGTATTCGGGCCAAGTAGAAATCTTCATTTGCCGTACGCATCATCGGAACGCCTTCAAAGACGTCACTTTGCGAGACAACAAAAAAAGATGCGGTGCCACATAGATAGCCCCAACAAACAGCGTGAAAAAAATGGCGAGGGAGTGTCTCCTTACACATGCACTCCTTACACGCTCCAAGAGTCCTTTCTCTCCTCGCACTTCACTATTTTCCATATGTATTACAGGCTTCGATTACAGAGATTACTTCCTCCTCTGTCATTACCGAACTAATCGGAAGACTAAGTACTGTCTCGTGTATTTCTTCAGTTATAGGATATCTTCTTTCGTTCCATTCTTTAAATGCTGGCTGCTTGTGTGGTGGTATTGGATAATGCACCAGCGTCTCAATCCCCTTACTTCGAAGATGTTCTGAAAACTCTGCTCGTCTTTTTACACGCACGACAAATAGATGCCACACATGTTCACTCGGAACTCCCCCTGTTGGTAAGCGAATCTCTCCATTTTGTATTCCTTGCGTATATCGATCCGCAACCCTTCTTCGTTTCTCATTTTCCTCATCAAGATACCGAAGTTTCACTTGCAAAAAAGCAGCTTGCAATTCATCGAGACGACTGTTTACCCCCCTATACAGATTATGATATTTCTCATGGCTACCATAATTACGTAGGGCTTGTAGCACCTTCGCAAGTTCTTCATCATTCGTTGTAACAGCTCCAGCGTCCCCAAGTGCCCCAAGTGGTTTCGTGGGATAAAAGCTAAACCCCGCAGCATCACCAAGATTCCCCACCTTTCTTCCGTTGTACACAGCTCCGTGTGCTTGTGCTCCATCCTCTATAATTTTAAGTCCATGCGTACGAGCAATAGAAAGCAGTTCGTCAGAAAAACCGACCTTGCCATAGAGGTGAACGGCGAGAATTGCCTTTGTCTTTGGCGTTATACTTTTTTCGAGAATCGATATATCGATAGTATATGTTTGTATGTCTGGCTCCACGAGGATTGGGATGAGGTTATTTTCCGTAATCGCAAGAATCGTTGCAATATAGGTATTTGCGGGAACAATGATCTCGTCACCGTCGTGGAATACTCCGAGCACTTTGTATGCACGGATAATAAGAGTCAGGGCGTCGAGCCCATTACCAGTACCGACTGTGTTTGTTACTCCACAATAGGAAGAAAAAGCTGTCTCAAAATCAAGAACTTCTTTCCCCAGAATATACCAACCTGAACCTACAACACGAGATGCCGTATCAGTGAGTTCTTCTTGATAGCGGTCATTAATCCGCTTAAGGTCGTAAAATGGAATCATTGGTCTATTATCTTAAACTCCGGAAGCGGGACGATAAATTTCCCTTTTATTCCGCGCTTACGAAGATCAGCAATCATATAATCGCTGTAGTGCCAAGCAAGAAGCACAATATAATCCGGTTGTTCCTTAAAGAGAATCTCATTTGAGACAACAGGGATATGCTTACCGGGAAGAAACTTGCCCACCTTTAAGCCATTAGGAAGTTCAGCGACGTAGGGCATTAAAGTCGTGTCTATACCGTAATAATTAAGTAATGTTGCCGAACGGCCAGGACAAGAGTTTCCAACAAGTCGCTTTCCTTTCTTTTTTGCGTCGTATAGAAAATCCATACATTGAAGTCGATTCTTTTCAACTCGCTTTTTCCATTTTATCCATGTTTCAGGCTTGTGCAACCCGACCTTGTCTTCATGTGCAAGGAGCTCGCCTACATTCTTTGAGATGTTCCTAGTCCCCTTTCGTGCGGCATAGGCACGAATGTTGCCACCGTACCGGTCACCTCGTTCCACATCAAAGACTTCCATTCCATAATACGGGAAGAGTGCCACTAAAGACTTAAAACTATACGTACGAATATGCTCGTGATATATGCCGTCAAATTGATTTTTCTCAAGAACATCGAGTAAATATTGACTCTCAGTAATAAAGACACCGTCCTTATCAAGCAATGCGGAAAGTCCTCTCATTACTTCACCGAGGGGTGCCATATGAGCGAACACGTTGGTCATAGTTGCTATCTTTGCATGACCATAGTCCTTCACAATTTCTTTCGCCAACGCCTCGGTAAAGAAACTCTGTATTGTTTCTATCCTATTTTCTTTACGAGCTATCTTTGCGATATTCGTTGGTTCAACACCAAGCGTTTTCATGCCGACACGTTTAAACCCGGTAAGCAGTGTTCCGTCATTTGATCCAATGTCCACAGCAAGCGAATTCTTGGGCGTCCCCAGCTTCTTTACCACCCCATCTGCAAAAGCTCGTTGATACACTTCAAGAGGTTTTGATATACCGCTTCTATACGGGTACTCAGGGTAATAAATAACACTTCCGTCAACCACATAATCCAACTGAGCGAGCCCGGAATCAGGACAATGATTCAATCGAAGTGGGTAATGTGTCTCAGGCTGATCAAGCATATCTGCTGACAGCAACGAGTCGCACGGAGGCTGATGCCCCAGATCAATAACCTCAAACAGATTTTTCGATCCTGTGATCTGACATCGATCAAGCTTCCCTACCGGAGCGTCATGATTTACACGGATAGACCTCTTCTTTTCAAGCTGTGGATTATTTTTTTTCATTTTTGATAATAAATGCTGAATAAGGACACCCAACACCCGTCCGAAAACTAAATGCGTCTTGCACATTAAACACTCCACTCAACAACTCCTTCCATGCCGAAAATGTACGGATATGATTGCCTCTATCAAGTGCTCGTAATAGTTTAGAGACCATACTTTTATACACGGTGTCCTCCATGATAACAAGCTTCCCACCATTCTTTAGAACGCGACGTATCTCACCAAAGACTTCGAGGCAATCCTCATCAGAAATATGATGAAGTACACCTATTACAAGTACCCCATCAAATGAGTTATCACCAAATGAAAACTTGCGTGCGTCCCCTACGACAAACTTTTTCTTTGGATAATGGCGGCTGGCATATGCAATATTTGCCTCCGTGATATCAAGCCCAGTATACCCTTCATCTCTTAAAAGAGGCGAAAACTCACCTGTACCACAACCAATATCGAGAACTGTCTCATTCCCTTGATATGCGAAATATTTTGAAATAACTTTCTTTTGTTTTCGGAAGTTACCCTCTAAGACTTTTCGTAGAATAATAGAAACCGATGGGCTCGAAAGTGTGTGCAGTAATACAAGATCGCCCCAAAGAAAAATGAGCTTCCATAGAGTCTTAAACACTCGCCTAAAATTAAAAAATTGAGATGTACCATACGTACGAAAGTGGTGTGCCACACCAACTTCGGTAAATCGAAAACCAGCCTGCTGAATCCGCTTCACAAGCTCGATGGTAACCGTACCAGTCGTACTGGTGAGTTCTACAAAATCGAATACTTTGCGCCGAATCAAACGAAAATCACAATCGACATCTTTAATCGCTAGGCCGAATGCAAACTTCATTACGTATTGATAGATGGATCCAATTATGATTCTATGGAATGGATCGTGCCTTTTTATCTTGAAACCATTCACCACGTCTACATCATTAGTCATCTTTTCCCACAATCGTGGCAATTCCCTAATATCATATTGACCGTCTCCATCTGTGTAAAACACAAGATCTTTGCTCACAGTCTTGAATCCAGTTTGAAGAACTGCTCCATATCCGCGATTCTTCTCATGAAGCACGAGCTTGAACTCGGGAATTTCATTCCGCAATTTAAGATCCATAAGAAGCTCTCGGCTACCATCCTTGGATCCATCTTCAATAACGATAACCTCAAAATTATCCGTAAGAGTCTTAGCGACCCTTTGTGCTTCCAAGACAAGCGTTCCGATTGTCCCCTTATCGTTATAGCATGGGAAAAAAATTGACAGTGATTTTTTGGGTGATTCAGTCATAACAGAAAAACTACTTATTTTTCTTTTTCATAAAATTCCCCGCTTCAAGAAGACTATCGGCGGTTCCTGCGTCAAACCATTCTTCTTTAAGTGGAGCAGATTGAAGTGTTCCTTCTTTAATATACTGATTGTTGATATACGTTATCTCATACTCTCCCCTCTCCGACATAGGCTGGCCAACCATCTTTTTAAAGACTTCATTGTCATACAGATAGAGTCCTACAACGGCCAGATTTGATTTTGGATTTTTAGGCTTCTCCTCAATACTGCGGACAGTACCCGAATCATCAATATCGGCAATACCGAAACGGTGAGGGTCAGTAACCTCCTTTAGAAACACCTTTGCTCCCTTTTTGAAATCTTTGACATGCTCGGTAATGTCATCTTCCAAGATATTATCCCCGAGATAGAGTGCGCAGTTGTCATTCCCGATATAGTCTTTTGCGATATACAAACCGTCAGCAATACCGGAAGGACCGTTTTGAATACCATATACTATTTGTATCTGTTTACCGTCGTTTTTCGAAATAAAATTCTGTCCAGAACCAAGAAGACTCACGAAGTTTTCTACATGTCGAGGTGACGTCACAACCATAATGCGATCGATACCGGCACTGACCAATCTTTCAATACCATAGTAAATAAGCGGCTTATTATATACCGGTAAAAGATGTTTGTTTGTAACCAGTGTGAGTGGACGAAGCCTTGTAGCGTCTCCACCCGCGAGAATAACTCCTTTCATAAAAAGATATTTCTAATCCTAAAGATTGATATGCCTATTAATATTCTTATTCCTCTTTAAAACTTCTCCTAGCCACTTTTCGTTCCTAGTATACCATTTTACCGTATCACGAAGTGCCGATTCAAAGTTGTGCTTTGGTTTCCAGCCGAGCTGCCGCAACGAAGAAGCATTGACTGAATAACGACGATCGTGTCCGGGTCTATCGACAACGAAAGTTAGAAGACTTTTTGGTTTCTCGAGTATCGAAAGGATTTTATCCGCGATTTTTAAATTGGAATATTCGGTACCACGCGCGATTGCATACACCTGCCCTACTACACCTTTCTCAAGCAACTTAAGAACGGCGGAAGAGTGATCGTCGACATATATCCAATCACGTACATTCTGCCCATCTCCATAAAGCGGAAGTGACTTATCATTGATAGCAAGTAATGTGAAAAAAGGAATTAGTTTTTCTGGAAATTGCCGTGGTCCAAAATTATTTACCGAATGAGATACAATAACAGGCAATTTGTACGTCTTAACATATGACCTAACAAGAAGGTCTCCTGAAGCCTTGGATGCTGCGTATGGAGAATTAGGAAGGAACGGAGAATCTTCATTGAATTTTTCTTTTGTAGAAAGTGGTAAATCCCCCCACACTTCATCGGTTGATATGTGAACCATTTTTTCCACCCGCTTGGATTCGCGAAGCGCCTCTAAAATAGAGTGTACTCCGAGGACATTCGAGTAAACAAAATCATCCGACGCGTTATGAATGGAGCGATCCACATGAGTTGCAGCAGCGAAATTAATTACGAAATCTGTCTTTGACATCAGACGCTTCATCAGCTTTATATTCCTGATATCTCCTTTTACAAACCGATACTGCTTGGGCGGAAGTCCTTTTACATTTGCTGTATTTCCCGCATACGTAAGGACGTCCAGATTGATAACTTTTACTTGCGGTACATTTGCAAGTAAAAAATGGATAAAATTGGAACCCATAAAACCACACCCTCCCGTAACAAGAAAGGTCTTACCGACTAGGACAGTTTTAATATTTTCAGCCATGAAAGACTACACTTTAACACTGCTTCGTTATTTTACAATATAAAGTCAAATTGGGTGGTTATTTTCTTTTATACACAGTAAATCCAGTTGAAAAGGCCGTATCTTCCTCGTAATTTGCCATAAGCGTCTCACGGTCTCTATCTTGTACACTTTCTTTTGTATCTAAAACCAAAACAGCCGGCAATTTATCTTTTGACAAAAGGAGTGAATTAGTACCAAACTGCCAGAGACCGAACGTTGAAAGATACTGATATTTTCTATCTGCAGATAACAAACTCCCAACATGAGGAACATTCATTACCCCAATAATCTCTTTCGGATACTTAAGATCAAGATACTGAATAGTTCTTTGTGTTTTATCTGATGAGTATAAATCGGAAAACTTGAACAAGTGAACCGTTTGTACCAATATAAGTAAGACGAAAATTCCTCCTGCGATAATGGACATGGACTTTTCCGGAAGGTTTTGATACTTCTTTAAAAAGAAATCAATGAGTGCCGGCAGAGAAAGGGTAAACAACATGAACGTAATAAACTCTGCGGCAATGAGGTACCGAAGGTACCCAAAACTACGAATATACTGGAAAAAAGCAAGCGGAATATACGTAGCCCCCAGGATGAAGAATATCCTATGCGCATTAAACAAGTCCTTCCTCAAAAAAACAGCAACAATGGTGAGTGCGAGAAAAACGGTGAAGTAAAGAAGAGTTGTCGAGCCCCAAAAAGAGCTAAGGTTATTTTGAATGTTTTGCATCGTCGAAAAACCTGCATCACCATATGGGTTTCTAAAGTGTTCGACTATCTCAGTCCACACTAGTGGATTTAAGACTTCATCCAAGTAGATAAAAACCCACGGTACAAGAGCGCCGACCGATGCAATACCGACTTTGAACAAATCGAGGATCTTCTGTTTCCACAACTCTCTCTTAAACAAAAATACTGCTAGAAAGCCGAAAACGAGAAAGACATAAATAGACGGTTTTGACACGACGGCTAACCCTAATAGCAAACCGGACCACCAGTATTTCTCCTTAGTTAAAAGGTAAAAAGACCACAAAAAGAAGACGAAACCTGGAATCTCACCCATAACACTAAGACCATTACCATAAAACGGGGCAAATGAAGCTATAAAAAGGGTCGAGAATGCTGCAGTGTATTTATCCCAGAGTGTCTTCGTAACTACAAAAAGCGAGAGTAAAAAAACATTCATCCAAATAAGCATATAGACTCTGGCCTCTGCGAGCCCGAAACCAAAGGCCTTAAAAAACAACCCGAGAGGAGCTGTAATTGTATAACCGGTGGATCCTATTGTTGGCCCAACTCCGGAGAATGTATCGGGAGCAACAACTAAGTCAAGCTTTCCAAAGTCAGCAAAGTTTCTAGCGAGTTCGACGTTGATGGCTTCATCATACCAGTAGGCCGGCCGTGACGTAAGATCGGACAAAGCAAAAGCACTCATAAACACAAGTACCCCCACAAGTAGAAGTACTTCATGGTAGCTGTTAAAGATTCTGATAAGCTTTGCGTACATATCTTTCAATTTTTTCGACAAATAATTGTCTGATGTACTCCACCCCAAAATGATGTCAACGAAAAGATACAGGCAATACTCGTCCGATAAATAATAGCGAGTAATCTATTCCCCTCTGGAACATCGAGAGCTTTAAGTGGGAAATTATGCGTGCTCTGGCTTATGACGCTATATCCTTCCAATTCGAATAACTTTCGCAAAGAAGCAGTTTTATAATGTTCAAGATGATGCTTATCATAGAACCGCTCAAAAGGGCCTCTAAGACCGACCCGCCGAAAAATACGTGCGAGAGAGTACAGAAATCCGCTTGCGTTGATTGTATTCATGATCACGAAACCCTTCGGTTTGAGCACTGACGTTATCTTTTGTATGAGTTTGTGTGGATCCCCTATATGCTCGATAACCATAAGACCTGCAATTATGTCGAATCTCTCTGTAAATGGAAACTCGACGAAATCACCCTGATAATAAACCACGCCCTCATCGGAATTCGAAATAAGGTCAATTCCGTAAAGCTTCGAGGCGCTTCCCGTATCTATCATAAAACGTAGAAGATCACCCTGGCCACATCCAACATCAAGAAAAGATACAACACCCTTACTTTGAGAAACGACTCCATTAACTACATTGTTGATCCTTTTAAAAAGAGCAATGTTCGGATACTCAAACCACTTCCTATGCGTCTCTTTAAAATACTCAGGGCTATATGTCTCCTGCCGTTCGACAGACAGAGCACTCCACTCATGACTACACTGCTTACAGACATTGACTTCAAAAGATACGTCGAGGACCGATGTGTTGGAGCTATTACAGATATGACACAAATGAACAGTTTGTATACTCATATATTTATTTTTTCATCAATTATATAATGTGGGCGTTTTTTAACTTCATCAAATATGGCTCCTATATACTCACCGATAATACCAAGAAAGATAAGTTGTAACCCCCCAAAGACTAGGAGAATAACCGTAACCGTAGCCCACCCCTCGGGAAGAGTGCTGTTAAAGTATGACTGCCCGATGACAAATAAGGCGTAAAGAAATCCTAAAAAGGCAAATAAAATACCAGCCCCCATCGCAACACGAAGTGGTTTTCGACTAAACGATACGACCCCCGAGAGACCAAATGTGATAAGACGTGAAAATGAGTACTTACTCTTCCCCGCTCGCCGAGGGTCGGCAACAAAAGAAATTCCGCTCTGATTAAACCCCAGCCATGGAATAATTCCGCGTAAAAAAAGATTGCGTTCACGAATTTCTTTTTTAAGCACCTCCGTAACCTTTCGAGAGATAAGCCTAAAATCGGCAGCATTGCCACTGATATGTACATCCGAAATCTTATTGAGTATCCAGTAGAAAATATCTGAGCCCCATTTTCTAAAAAGTGACTGGTCAGAGGTTTTCTCGCGAACCGTATAGACAACTTCATTACCTTTTTCAAATTCCGAAAGCAACCGAGGAATAACTACAGGTGGATGTTGTAAATCGGAATCCATCATAATTACTATATCGGAATCGGCGCAGTCAATTCCCGCAAGAAGTTGCATTTGGTGCCCAAAACGGGACGAAAGATAGAGAACCTTAAGCGAACTATCTTTCTGTGCAAGTTCCTTAAGAATAGGAAACGTCTGGTCGCTTCCACGTCCCACCACAAAAAGCATAGTTGCTTGGTAAGCAGAAATACCATCGATTACAGCTTTAAGCTCCCGATAAAAATCGCGTATTACTTCTTCTTCGTTATATACCGGCGCGATGACGGTCAAAGTCTTTTTTTGTGTAGGTATCATAATCGAAGTCTTTGCACCTTTGTTATATCTGCATATATCTTAGGAACAACAATCTTTCCCGGTATCTCGTGTACTCCTTCTTTCACGATACCGAACGAAAGGTTATGGACGGTAAGCATTTGTTCTAGAAAGCTTTTAAGTGATACCCCTTTACCACTCCCCACATTATAGGCCTCCCCTAGAACACCTCTCTCCATTACCAGTCGATAGTACGTTATTGCCTCTTTTATATCAATATAATCGCGCTCAACGGAAAGTTTCCCGGTAACAATACGCTTAATTTCACCGCGTTTATAGCGTTCTATTTCTTGCCTCATTTTCCCTGCAAATAGCACATCAGAGACTCCAACACCGGAAAGATTGAACGGGCGAACCAATACCACATTGCTTTGATAGAGACGCGCGTAGGCACCCATGAGCGCACTTTGATAGACTTTCACCAGTCCATAGATAGATACGGGCAATAACGGGTTATGCTCGGCCACTCCTTTTTCTGGATCAGTAGGAAACCCATATTCTGCCGAACTCCCGACAAGAAGTACGCGACACGGAGAGTGAATATCACGAAGTGCATCTAAGATATGTTTTGTGGTGCATACGTTCGAGGCATAATCGACCTCATAGTTATTGGTATAACTCCCGACAAGATGATATATCTCGTCTGGACTAATACGTTTGAGAAGATCGGAGACAGCCGTAGCGTCAAGAAAATCACACACACTGAAGTGCTCCGGGGGGTCTGCGGATACCGTGCGATCTGCACAATATACTTCTACCGAAGCATCTTGAGACAAAGACGCAATAAGATACCTCCCTGTAAATCCGCTGGCACCTGTTATGAGAATCTTTTTATTCATAGAGCTTATTTTAGCTTAAATTTCAGTATGTAAACTGAAGAACGGCACCGCGGGGCGTTAGACCCTGCGGGTCGCGCCGACTTCCCTGCGCACCTGCCTGCGTGCGACGCACAGGCAGAGGAGCGTAGGGTGTTCCCCATTCGCATGCGCTATTCGTTAAGCGTATCTACTATCAAATGGAGAAAGTGAACCTCGTAACGAGCAGGACATCACTAGTATACTATTAGATAGTTATACTGATGGTATAGGTCTCTCTTGACGGCTTCATCAGGCAGCTTATAGGCTTTTTTCGTACTTCAAAGATATAATACAGGAATCTAAAAGAAGATACACTGTGAAGATATATGCGTATTGTTATCATTATTCCAACATATAACGAAAAGGGGTCTATTAAAGAACTCCTGGTGCATATTTGTGCCCGAATCGTCCCTACGATCCCCCACTACTCTTTTTTTATAGTAGTGGTGGACGGTAATTCACCTGACGGCACAGCTGACGCAGTCGAAGAGGTAATTACGCATCACAAAAATATATTCCTGCTCAAGGAACCTGAAAAACGTGGAATAGGAGCAGCCTATGCCACAGGTATACAGTACGCACTAGAAAGACTTCGAGCAGATGCTGTAATGGAATTTGATGGAGACGGACAACATAACCCAGATGATATCGCAAAACTCGTCCGAGAGTTTAATAACGGCTTTGATCTTGTTATCGGCTCTCGCTATATTGAAGGTGGAAGTGTCCCAAAAGAGTGGGCACTATGGCTAAAGTTCTTAAGCCGTTTCGGCAGTCTATTCACTCGAATCGTCTTGCATCTTCCGACAAGAGACAACACATCAGGGTTAAAACTAACACGGGTTAAAGGGTTCGCAGAGCACCTTCCCATAGAAGATACGGCCATTCTTTCGCGCGATTATGCCTACAAAATTCAATTTCTTTATGACATCATACAAAGAGGGGGAAGAGTAACTGAAGTGCCAATTCAGTTTCGAGAACGAGTACTCGGTAAATCTAAAAGTACACTTCGAGATGTATTTGACTCACTTCGGGTAGTGCTTGTACTCCGTTTCCGCAAAGAAATCTAAAATATTTCGCACTCGTTTGGTCCACGTAAACTCTTGAACCTTTTGTGACGCTTTTGCGGCCAGTAACAACTTTCCATCGCTAAGAGCGTCAGTAATCGCGCGCGCTAAATCTTTTATATCGTCCGACTTGAAAAAGCAGGACTCGTTTTCCGTAAGCACTTCACGAATAGATGGAATATCTGAAGCAACAATTGGTACTCCCGAGGCCATGTGGGCAAATAGCTTGAGCGGAGACGTAAACTCACGCGAGATTCGAGCTTTTGCAGAGTTAGGAATAACAAGCACATCAGCGGCCTGCTGGTTAACGGGTAGCTCTCGATATGGGCGCTCGCCCACAAAGAAGACGTGCGGATATTTCGCTTTATACTCTTTCACTTCTTTTTCCGTCCCTCCAATAACGACACCGAGAATACCATGCTCCGTAAGCAAAGATGCTGATTGGCAGAATGTCTCTACGCCCTTCCATATATCGAAGCCTCCGATGTACATTGCTATCTTTCTACCCCGAGGAAGCGATAGTGCTTTCCGTACCTCATCTTTTGATACGTTTACACTAAACTGTCTTTCGTCATATCCGTCATGAGCAACAAGAATCCTTTCTTTCGGAAATGGCAATTCCTCGACTGCATCTGCAACCCCTTGTGAAATAGCTACAATTTGAGATGCCTGTCGAATTAGCCTGCGAAAGAAGGCTCCTTTTCGCAGATTATGCGCTTCGTACAAAGCACGAACTCCTGCAGGAAGGAACAGGAACGGAAGTTCTTCACGTGTATACACCAGAGACGCAGATGGACGCGGATTGGACGCGGATTGGACGCGGATATATGCCACGGCACGCTTTGCAAAAACGATAGACTCCAGGAGAAAGCCGAGCTTTCCAAAACGTACCGTGTCCGGGACCGGTACTTTTTCGATAGTAAACGTATGAGCCACTCCGTAATACTCAAAGGGGTCTTCGTCAACGGTTTTCCTAGTGGGAACAAGAAGTGTCACCTGCATACCTTGTGCAGAAAATGCCGAACACATATGCATCACTTGGATACCGTGAGCGCGCTCTGTCGGCATGCGGATATTGGCTATGTAGAAAAGTTTATTCATTAAAATAATATCTTTTTATAAGGACTATTCTTTCGATCAAAAACAACTTTGAAAAAACTATCTAGACGAAGGTATTTCTTATATATAGAAAGCCCGTCTTCCCCCTTCTCCTTAAATGACTCTACTGTCTCCTGATTCCACCATTTTCGCACAAGCTCTTCGAGAACCTTCACGCTTCGCGATGGAACACGGAGAATCACCCTGTCATAGGAAATAATTTCTTCCAAAGGTAAAACGCAATCGGTATCAACGAAAAGTGGAATGCGAGTGGAAGAAAGTGTTTCGTAAAATCTCTGCGAAGTATTAGAATCGCCACGAACACAAAGAGCGAGGTCGCTCTCGCGTAAATTCTCGACATATTCATGACGGAGTTGGCTTGGAGCAACAGTGACTCCATTTTGATGCATAGAATAGAAAGGACGCTCAACAAAATTGCAGGCAAAACTACTACCCCGCAAGACTCGAAGAGCTTTTGACCTCCAGAATATTCCACGAGTATGCACAGATGGATTTTTGTCCCATCGAAGGAGGAGTAAAAAAGAAGAAAGTAATCGCTTCAGAACTGCTCGAAATTTCTTTGTCTTACTTCCAAACTGTGCCTGACCGCAATATCCAACTATCGGTTTCTCCCCTTTCTCTCTTGGCAAGATTTTATACCTATCACCTATATCCTCCACAAAATAAGGCATAACAATTTCATTTTCCTTTTTGTGATGCCGGTAAACAGAGACTCGAAAAAGTATGGCGTGTTCCGGGAGCTTGGCAGTACGGTCAACCCAATCTGTATAATCAAATAGAAGCACCTTTTTCCTTACACTCTTAGCAAGTTCAAAGACTTGAGAGAGATATCTTGGAAATTGTGTCTCTACAAAGAAATACTCATGTGGAACGGCAACAAAATCTGCCTCTTCAATATTATCTACTATACAAAAAAAGGGCTCTTCGTACGCTTCCATAATTTCACTCAAAAACAACCTCTTCGGGGATATAGGAAAACGATAATTTGGCCAGAAAACCAAAGAGTACGGAAGTTCTGGAGCACCTTGTTTTTCTATGTATACATTGATACCCATCCTATTAGAGGTTCGGCGTAGACGAAATGTTTTCCACGTTTTTTCCTATTATTGGCACGTTGTGTATCATGATTCTGTTTTCATTTATGTCGAGCCTCATTAGAAGTCTATACATAATCTTATATATCTCGATGATAAAATTTGGCTGGACTTCTAACGGGGAGGTGTCCATCATGCCTACCGTCAGGCAGGGTTTCTAACGAGACAGACCCTCATATAACTGTAACTCATCTTGGGACAGGCTTGTTTGCTGGAAATGCTCTTACTTATAAGATATACCACAATATCCCAAAAAGGCTGTTGGGCCTTATATAGGCAAAACTCGCCCACCTTTACTCTATAATAAGGCCTAATTAGTACTAAAACAAAGAGCTACTTGGATTTCACTCGGCGACCTCACAAATGCAAAGGCGACTATTCTTTACTTCTTTAATAAGACTACCATACTGTATCTATTCTCATATTCTCAAGAATTTGAAAATAGATTGTTGGGGTTATCTTGAAACTTTGAATCTCCGTGCCCAGAGTTGGAATGTGAGAATCGTCCAGAGTTCTGTTAGATGATATCCACCGTTTAGATGCGCATCAAGCAGAGTGCGAACGTGGTCCCAGTTGAAAAGGTCTTTTGTACTTTCATTGTAATCTGCGGATAGAACCTCGCAGGCGAACTTGGCTATTTCGGGATGTCGAAGCCACTTCGCACCAGGAGAAAACCACCCACGCTTTGGTTGATTATAGAGACCCTCTGGCAAATGCTCTTTGAATGCTTCCCTTAAAATAATCTTGGTGTTGAAAGCTGATAGCTTATATTTCTGCGGAATTGTTTCGGCAAAATCTATAAGTGGTAAATCAAGAAGTGGCACCCTACCCTCGAGCCCTGCCGCCATCGAAAGTTTGTCACTTCTTTGTAGTGACTCGTCTACTAACCAACTCTGTCTATCGGTACGCATAAACTGTGTTTCAAAAGGCTCACTAACTGTGCTGAGAAATTGTTTATCAAAAAAGTCGCGAGAGCTGTCGGCGTTGTACACATTACTAGCAAGGAGAGCTACGACCACGTCTTCCTTCTGAAAACCAAACTTCATAAAACGTTCTACCCCCGAAGCTGTGTCCAGCTTTTTGAGTTTGAGAAGTACACTCCCCACCCCTTTCCGCAAAATATTGGGGGAACGTCTGTAATACGAAGAAAGTAGAGACCAGCGATATCTTTCATAACCACCAAAAAGTTCATCCCCTCCGTCACCACCGAGCACCGTCGCTACACGAGTCTTAGCGAATCGTGCGAGCTTTAGCATCGGTATTATTGTAGCATTCGATACTGGCTCATCTAGATGATAAATCGCTTCTTCAAAAAGAGGAAGTATTTCACTTGGAGACATAAGCACTTCGTGATGCGTCGCACCAAAATGCTTCGCTGTGCTTTTTGCTAGAGAACTGTCTACATTGAATTTCTCTTTTTGCTCCTCTTTTGTTAGTTCAAAACCGACTGAAAATGTTTCCACCCTGCTTTGTGCTTCTGTCATCACGGAAAGTACCGCGCTTGAATCGACACCTCCGGAGAGATAAAGACCGACAGGTCTGTCTGATACAAGCTGCCTTTTAACGCTATTCTTCACACGAGTGTGAAGTTCCTCTTTTAATTCTCCAAACGGTTTTTGCGAGAGAATAGGATTTGGCTTCTGTACATAGGAGAGAATGTTTATCGTACCTCTCGTGTGGATAAGCATACTCCCAGATGGAAGCTTCTTTATACCTAGAAACATCGTATGAGGCGCTGGGACATATAACACGCGCATATAAAGATTAAGCGCTAGCGGATCAACACGACGCGGTACATCTGTGTGCTCAAGAATCGCTTTTATTTCTGAAGAAAAAATGAGTTTTTGGTTGTCCCAATAGTAATATAGAGGTTTAATCCCAACAGGGTCACGTACTAAGATAAGTTTTTGTTCTTTAGTATCAAAAAGAGCGAACGAAAACATGCCGTTCAGACGAGCGAACGCTTTTTCTCCCCACACCTCGTATGCAGCGAGAATTACCTCTGTGTCGCTCGAGCTTTGAAATGGATACCCCGTTAGCTCCGTTTTAAGTTCACGGTAGTTATAAATCTCCCCGTTGTAGATGATTATGAACCGTCCATCTCTGCTTCGCATTGGTTGTGAACCCTTATCTGACAAATCAATGATAGCGAGTCGGTTGTGTCCAAGTGAGACACCTTTCTCGACAAAAACTCCGGTACCGTCAGGACCGCGATGCGAAGTAATCTCATTCATTTTTTGAATGAGGTTATTATCTTTCCAACTGAAACCGTTTATGCTACACATGGCTGATTTTTAAGGAGTGAAGCGACTATATACGATATAAATCGCTACCAAGTCCTCACCTTGCTTCACGATACTAAGTATAACTTAATAAAAACCACTGAACATTACTAATCCAAGAAACCCTACGTGGAGGTATGGGTCTCTTTAGACTTTACGGAAGTAAACGGCACACTCCTTAGTCTTCACTATATATGTAGGAATATTCTTCTTTTGTAGAAACTCATCTACAGCTTTTTTACATCCCTTGAAGTATCCATAATCATCTACAACCACTATTCCGCCCTCTGTTACCTTATCGTAAAGCTTCTCTAGACAGTACGTTACAGATTCATATAAGTCACAATCCAGATGTAAAATGGCAATGGTGTCTATCTGAGACAGAGTTTTGGGCATCGAATCTTCAAACCAACCTTTAACGATATGAACTTTAGCGGGCGGTAATTTCGCCTTACTTAAGCAAACTTCTCTAACAAGAGATTCATCACCCAAAGCGGCACCAGCCTTGCTCATCTTCCCCGTAATAAGGACATCGTGCTTTGTAGGTTCAGGAAGCCCTTCGAAGGAATCAAACAGCCAAAGATCTCTATCACTCTTATGCATGCTCGATATACTTCCAAGCATGGCTGCACTACCGCCATTCCAAACACCGCATTCGACCACACATCCTTCTATTTTGTTTTCCTCTACTTCTTTTGAGCTAAGTCATACAAACTTTCCAAACGCACGAAACTCATCATGGTGTATGGCTTAACTTTCAAGATTACCCGAAGTCTGGCAACATATCTACGCCAGGGCATTTCCATAAACATCCTGATCTTTCTCTTCAAATTCTTTAAATGTGAAATAACTTTAAACATAGTGGTTACGCTTCTTATTTTTTAATAATAAAATTGTAGGCAAGAGGAAACTGCCCTTTAAAGTCCCGCTTGGGTTTAATGAGAGTAATGAACCAATCCAATGCCCATACTATTGGCAAGAATAAAAGGTGAAGGGGACTCCATATGAGCATATCGAGCTGTTCGTATGCGACGAGAAACGGACCTCGTCCGATTGGTTCAAGCTCCTCCACATCAAGACCATGACTTTCAAATAGAGCGTAAAGTGCAGTATCTGTAAATCGAGAATAATCCTCAGGATCTCTATGAACGTTTACTAGAAAGGGTATGGAACCGAAAATCTTTCCACCTCTTTTTAGCAGGCGGTGCGCTTCTGTAATAGTAACGGAAGGCGAAGCAAGATGTTCGATGATATTAAAAAGAAATATTATGTCTACTGACGAATCAGGTAACGGTACACGCTCTTTGGTGATATCTAGTACATAGGTAGTCCCTTTTCGCTCGACAACATCAACTGTTTCAATCTTCGCATCTCCCGCAAAAGACAAAAACCGGTAGTGACTTCCTGAACTTCCACCACCTATATCTAGAATCTTACCAGAAATAGCGGGACGTCCACGCCAAAAAAGATTGGTGAGTGTGCGGCTAACTGATTTTCCACGAACAACCTCCTTAAGTACTGCAGAGAATCTTGGTTTGTATTTTGCATTATTAACCATAAATAATCTAGAATTTAAAAAGATTAAAACGTATAATTGACCATAGTGCCTCAAATCCATCAATCCAATTAATCTTCTTCCCTTCCTTATACGTTCTACCGCTATACGATATACCTACTTCATAAATACGTAGTTTCGTCTGAACTGATCGTGCCACAAGCTCTGGCTCTATATTAAACCTACGGCTTAAAAGCTTATCACGAAAGGAAAGTACAGCATCTTTCGTAAATGCCTTATAACAGACTTCTATATCAGAAAGATTAAGATCGGTAAGCATATTTGAGAAGACTGTTAGAAACTTGTTAGCAACGTAATGCCAGAAGAAAAGAACTCGGTGTGGACGATGTCCAATAAATCTTGACCCGAAGACGGCATCGGCGCGTCCATCTTGAAGCGGTGCAAGAAGAAGCGAATATTCATTCGGATCATATTCAAGATCAGCGTCTTGAATAACAACAAAGTCACCACGTGCCTCAAGAAAGCCTTTCCGCACCGCCGCACCTTTACCACTATTTTGAGGAAGAAAGAAAGTTCGAACCGTCGGGCCACTAAGTCCCTTCACTATCTCCCTTGTACCGTCAGTCGAACCATCATCGATAACGATAATCTCCAATTCGATATCAGGCAAAGAAACACGCTCAACTCGTCTTAAAATCTCCCGAATAGTCGCCTTTTCGTTAAAGACGGGGATAATAACTGACAGCTTTTTTTTAGTGTCCTCCATATGTATGTACGATACGCGGAATAAGTTTTGAGAGACTGTGATTCTCTTCTACGTAAACACGCCCTACCTCTCCTATAACCAATGCCCCCTCCCGAAAAGCACGCTCGATTTTTTCTGCCAGATCCGAAGGATTACCCGCCTCAAACTTAGTGATGCCCGGAATATCGGTACCAAAAGCTTCACTTGAGGTAAAAACGGGTAGTCCTGCAAAAAGTGCCTCTAGTACGGCTTTATCGATACTACCAGTTTGGCTTGCGTGTATAAAGGCCGTATATGGATGATCGGCATATATCGAATCTTGTAAACGACGTCCAACAAAGTGGGCACGGGGGAACTCTTTTCTTAGTTCTAACGCATAGTTGCGATCTTTGTCTGTGATTGGTTCACCAATTACAGTACACTCTGCCACAGGAATGCTCTTTTGTATGTGAGAAAATCCCACAAGAAGAGTACGCACATCCTTAACAGGAGAAATCCTTCCGACAGTGACGAGGTGAAGGGGTTCGGTATGTATGGGTTGGTGTGACCTCTCGACAGGAATACCGTGACCGACTATCTCTATCTTAGTACTATCTAATCGACAGCTTTCTTCTGAGGCGGTAAATATCTTTTCTACCAATTTCTCAGCAAGCCGAAGTTTGAGATTTACCTGTTTATGGACATACCACAGTGTCACTCTTTTACGGAGGATACGCCAAACAAACCAGCCAAGAAGAACGTATTCCGTATTCATGTGTACAAATACTCCGTCATACTGCTTTCTCTCACTAAGGATCAGTTTAACAAAACGAAGACTATAATGTACACGACGCAAAAACCCACCTTTTTCATTTTTTTTCTTAAAGGCTTCCTTTCCAAGTGAAAAGACTTTGACATTTGATGGGGCGTCATACGAACCTTTTTCAAGGCAAATAACGGTCACATGTTCGCATTGTTTAGAGAATTCAGAAATCCACTTGGTAAAAAAACCAAGATTGCTGTCTTTGGTATCGACTTTTTGGGTTATAACAAGAAGTCTCATATGGTATCTCCTTATACAGTAGTACTCGAAGGACGCACTCGGATTTTAAAAATAAAATACCGGGAAATAAAAAAACTTTCACACGCAAGAAGCCCGCTTGCTATAATCTGAGCAACGATATATCCGAGGTGCGCCCACTCGACGAATACATACATGAGCAACGTATTTAAAGCCAAATTAAATAGAGCAATAACAAAATAGGCAAAAACCTGCCTGTGTACTCTATCTACTGATTCATCCTGAAAAGTCCAAAATTTTTGGAGAAGAAAACTTACAAAAAATGCAAAAACAAAAGCAATAACCGCTGCGCTTAAATAATGGAAACCAATATACTCTGTAAATCCATAGAGAGCACAGAGATCAACGACCGCCGCTACTCCTCCCGCAACAAGATAGCGACACAGACGCTGGTACTTACGAATATACGGCAAAGCAAAGGGGAAAATATACCCAATACGAACCACGCTTTTTTCTTCCCATTCACGGAGTCGATGAATCATGTACTACGACAATCAACGTTATACTTTCTTTTTTTTTCTGCACCGTACACACCCTCCAGTAAATCAAGGTCTTTGCCACTGGCACGGAGTAGTGCGCTGTTTTTCTCGGCTAAAGAAGTGAGCGCAGCATTCCCTACTGGATCCTTAACCATGCGCTCATAGAGCAGTGCGAAGGCTGCAAAATCCTTAATAAAGCAATGTCCGCCGGCACCTCGCTCCCCCTTCTTCTTTCCGCGAACGTGTCCGCTTTGATGTACCGGCTCCATGTGTGAAGCCCCTATTCGAGGATCGGCGATCATTGCGTCTTTGACCACATCCCAGCGACACCCAAGCTGTGTCGCCAAGTCAAAAAGCATATTGACGTACACAACCTTCACGTAAAAGAAATTATTTCCTCCGTATTTAATAAGTTCCGCTTCAGTTGCACGAACAATCATCGGGGATGATGCCGGAGGAAGAATCTCTAATATCTGCTTTGCTTTCAGACGGGCCGTTGGTGTATCTCGCGGAATACCTACAATATTTCTATCCGGATGCGCAGCGTCATAGGATGCAGTCTTCTCGCGCAAGAATTCAGGTGAATGAAACACAAAGATGCCAGGGAACTCTTTTTGAAGTAGTGCCGTGGTGCCGGGGAGCATTGTTGATTTAATCACCGCAATCTTCCCTTTTCCAATCAGGGGCAATACAGCTCGAATAATCGAGAAATCAAATCCTTGGGGAGTTGTTGGTGTTGGAACCGCAATAAACACAACGTCACACTCCTTTATCTTATCCTTATTCTGGCGATACGGCTCCTCCATCGCATACCTGGTAACCAGAAATCCCCGGCGCTCAAAATCATCGGCATAGTTCTTACCGATGAACCCCTGCCCAATGAAACCTATTGACGGCTTTCGCGACTTTTTTGTTTGTGATTTTTTGTTCATAACTTGTTTATACTAGTGCCCTATTCTATGTAAAACTCCGCCAATGTTCAACTTGTTTCTTTATCTGGGTATCACTACTTGGGAGTCCCTTAAACGCCTCGTACGCACCCTCTCCAAGTTTTATGCGAAGTGCGGGTGTGTCAATAAACTCCTTCATCGCAAGATAGAGTTGTTCCTCATCACCGACGGGAATGACTGTACAACTTTTTTCGTTGTGAAGCACTTCATTTGCCAGACCAACATTGGTCATAATAATCGGGAGTCTATATGCAGCAGCCTCCAAAGTGACGAGACCCCACCCCTCCGAATCGGACGTAAGTAAAAACGCATCCGCCTCAGCATAATACTTTCCCACTTCTTTTTGCTCTCCCTCAAAAGTTACTTTGTCTTCCAGTTGTAGGTTGTTGGTTGTCTGTTGTAGGTGTGTCTTCTCCGGACCTTCACCAACGATTTGTAGCCGGATATGCGGAACGGTCTTGAGTAAACGAGCAAAGGCATTAAGTTGGAGCTCTATATTTTTTACCGATACCAACCGTCCGACGGTCAGAAACGTAAACGGGTACGGTACTGTATTTCGCTTTGGTTTTCGTCCTGGTTCTTCGATTTGAGTGTACACAGGCAGGACGTAGATTTCAGATTTAAGATTTAAGATTTCAGATTTAAGAAAAGTACGGAGACGGTTACTAACAACGCGGATTTTTGTTGCATGAGTAATCACGTACTGTGCCATCCTTGCCCGGAGGCCACCCATTTTCTCAAATCCGTGAACCTGTACTTCAACAGGTATTGAAAATTGCTCTCCGAGCCGAACAGCGATATAGCCGAGAAAATATACATCTTGGACCGTAATTAAATCGAAGTTAGCTGAAAGCTCTTTGCCTTTTTCCCAAAGCATCAAAAATTGCCACCACTTCGGACCACCAAAGGAATGTACTACGAGACGTTCACCGAGACGCTTATCTTCTGTACGTGCTCCTGGTACAAGGACAGTTATTTCCCCTGCATGCTCGGCAAGTGAAAGTAACCTCTTTTGCACAGAGGAATCAGTCACTAAAACACCGCTATCTAAGCTTATATTAAGTATGCGCATATACTTAGTGTGCGTTACGATATATCGTAATTACTTCTGCGGCAATCTCTTCGTAACTGTGGGTAAAGGAAAATTCGGCAACTTTTTTACATTGTTCGGTATAATTTTTCTCATCCGCTAACCACTCAATCTTTTCTGCAATATCAGCAACACTTTCTGGATTTACCCACACCGCAACATCCTTTAATCTTTCATAGAGGCCTGTCTCTCGAGTTAGTATAAACGGTTTTCCAAGAGAAATCGCATCCAGTATTGTATTGGGGGAGATATCCCCAAGTGAAGCAATAATGACAGCGTGACAGTCCTGTATATCACTAAGAAACTTTCCGTGACTTCCCGTTTCCATCTGAAGCGAAACCGGTACTCCATCCTTTCTTACTCGCTCAAATGCCTGACTCACCCGTGATATATTTTTCCACTTCAAAGGACGCGTCCCCCCCACAAACACTTTCTCTGATATTCCAACATTCCTCCGAATGTTGGAATGTTGTGTTACCTCGTGTGTCCCATAAAAATTTTCAACAATGAAGCACTTCGTCATATCCAGAGTGTAGGGTTTGGCGAATATATCTCGTTGCCAAGAAGTACTAAAAATGACGGCGTCTGCTTTAGTAAGTAGCAAACGAACCAATCTAAAGATAATACCCTCCTTCACGCTTAGCTGTGCCAATTGTGTTGCATAGAACGTACGGAGTAGGACAAGATCACCAGTACGCTCCACATACTGCTCCCACAGAAAGTCCCCGCCGGTGCGAACGATAAGTTTCTTACCAAGAAGTTTACAGGCGAAGAGTGCCGGAATCGCCGCGCTGAATGTGTCCGGGGAGAAAACAAAATCCACTCCACGTAGTGAAAACAGAATGCGAAAAAAGTAATAGAGATGCCGAATACCTGTCGGGAGTTTCCTCTCGAATCTGAAGGCGAGGACATTCACCTCGTGCCCTTCTTTTTTCCACGCAATCTCCACTCCGCGCGCGTACTGCGCCGGTCCGCCGATATCGGGTGGGTAGATTCCTGTAGCAATAAGGATTTTCATAAAACCTAAAACCACTGAACGTATACGAAACAAAGCCAACACAGAACTGTAGCAGAACCGTTCTGTGTCTGTTCCGTGTTCTTAGTTCGTGCCGCTTCCGTGTCTTATTATAACAAGAAACAAGGATTACCTGTTAGACACTGCCGTGCGTCGTAGTTGTCTCAAATTCTCTCATATGAGAGATTTTGAGGCACTTAGCGGTAAGATGTTTACGAGAGGTGTTTAGGAGGAAGTGGCTCCGTTAGGACTGGTAAACCTAGTACCTTGACACCACAGGACGCCTGCCTACCATGTCGCCCACGGCGCAGGCAGGTTAAACCCTGTGGTAAGGCCAGCACTAACTTTAGTTAGTGCTGGCCAAGGAAGACCTTACACCCGCACACCTGTCTGCATGCGACGCACAGGCAGAGGAGTGGCAACGAAGTAGTCGTAGACTGTGAAATAGTCGTAGACCGGGCATTTCCGGCAAGGTGCTGGGTAAATGAAAGTGCGAGGCCGTTTTCATTTCTCTCCCCGCCAGGCCAGGCCAGTCGAACCGTGCGTCTTGGCGGGGTCCTACGTCGCTTATAACAAACAAAGAGGGCTATTCGTTAGAATAGCCCTTAACCACTATACAAGCGCAGTGTTGCCACGCACTTTCACAAACGTCCCCGTGGTCTCTCCATCTAGGAAGCGCACTATCGTTTGCTTCCCCACATATTGACGGGAAACGCCGACATGCATGCCGCTTTTCGCGCATTTTGCAGCGGACAGAATCTTTGACTGTACTCCTCCGCGTGATGTTCCCAATGTCAGACGCCTCTCCATGAGGTGAGACGGGATGTGGTGGGCGTTAATCCTTCGATATCGCTTCGCTTCAGGATATAGTTTCGGATCTTCCGTATAGAAGCCATCGGTATCTGAGAGGAATAGAATCGCTCCAGCCTGTATATGGATGGCTACTCTGGACGCGAGACTATCGTTATCCCCGAAACCTTTTTCGAGTGCACGAATCTCCTCGTCGGCGAGAAGGTCATTTTCATCTATCACCGGAACCGTACGCAGACTAAGAAGTTCCCGTATTCCCTTTTCGAACATCCCACGTTCCAGCATATTGTTAAGCGAAGCGTAGGTGATCCAGCCCTGCCCAATGAGCAGGTTATGTTTCAAGAAGGCATTTCCCCAATATGTAAGGAGAGGCCATGCGCCGATACTCGCGAGAGCATTTTTTGAAAAGGGCCGGTCGTCTCTCCAATGAGACTGACAATGCGAACGCCCCATCGCTATGGCGCCTGAAGTGACAAGTGCCGTTACTATTCCACTCTCCCAGAGCTCGGCGATTTGAGAAGCGGTATCGTCCGCAATTGCCGGATCAAGATGCTGTCCGCCGTTTCTCAAACTTTCGGTTCCTGCCTTTACTACAAGAAGGTTGTTTTTGATCTGTATCATAGGTATATGTAGTTTTACAATGAACTCTGCAACGCACTATGCGTTTCGGGTTGGCGTCAGTGCCGCTCCTATGAAAATGCGCCGAACGGACTTTCACAGGAAAATTAAAAACGCCCCAATACCGGAGCATTTTCATACATAACAAAGTTGCTCCGGAGTTACGAGTTAGGAGTCGGCGGCGGGATTACAATTATTTTCATTATTTTCATTATTTCTTAGCTAGAACATCTTTGACCCGTTGGGCACTGTCCGCTCCGGCATCGCAAGTACCACATCTCCATTCTCGTCTGCAAAGCCCGTCGTCAGGCATTCGGAAATGAACGGGCCAATCTGTTTGGGCGGAAAGTTCAAGACTCCTACCACTTGCATCCCGACTAAGTCCTCCTTGCGATAGTGCTTGGTAAGCCGGGCACTGGATTTCTTGATACCACACTCGCCGAAATCAATCACTTAATTTATACGCAGGTCTTCTCGCCTCGGGAAAATCATGAACAGCGACAATCGTTCCGACCCGAAGCTCTACCTTCTCAAACTCATTCCACGAAATAGTTTCCATGATAGATACGGTTATTTAATACTTTTCATAATCCAACAATCTCTTTACATGTTTTTATACCATCCCCAAGTAATGCTTCCACGATAATCCTGTCGCAAATCTCGAGCGAAAGACGAGTTGGAGCTCGAGCTTTATCGAGATAAGGCGAGAGCGAAACGAAGTCTCGTAGCCGAGATATGCGACAGGATGTGGAATGGTTAATTGGGGATGGTATTACTTGCTCAAACAAGTAAAAACCGCCCCTCTCGGGACGGTTTTCTAAGTTCAAGAAGAGTACGAAGAAAGGACCGACCCGATTAGAGGGCGGCCTGTGGCGGAACAATGTGCATAACTGAATATTTCTGCATACTCATAGAATAGCGTATTTGATGGGTTTAAGCAACTTTATCGAATTCCCGCTTTAACCTTCAGCCGTAACACTGTGTCCTCAAGGCGTTCAATGCGATTCAAGTGGTCACGCAAACAGATTTTCAATGCGGCTGAAACCTTTTCTCATTTCTGACTCGACTCCTTCAATACGCTTATCCACAGCCGCCTCCTTTGCTGTCTCATCAAACCCGTGCTTAACCATCATCGCCAAGTCTTCGATTGTCATCTTCTTTGCCATATTAACCATGATTATACCGCGTAGAGTTCATTAGGGCAACCAAAATTGGTTATAGTGAACGATATAACCCGTTCAATGTCTTTTTTATCTTGACACCCTTACAGTGCCGCAAGATTCCCAAATAGGACTGGCTCGTTTGGTCTATCTTTTCTATTGTGATTTCCCCATCTCGGCATCCACGGACTTTTCGGGTAAATGCGGACAGGATTCTTCTTTTTGTTTTGGTTCGCAGGACGGTGTAGTGCGGATACAGAACGTAGCCCAAGAAATCCACTCCTTGATGCCATTTCCGTAAGAATACCTTGTCCTCGTGGAGTACGAGAGAAAGGGGGTCACTCAAAGAATTCCGTAAGCGCGGGATAAGTGACTCTAATTCTTGTCGGGTGTGGGCGGCCAGTACGAAGTCATCCGCGTACCGAGTATAGTATTTGACGCGCAATTCGCGTTTTACAAACTCATCAAACGGGTGCATGTATACATTGGAGAACAACTGGCTGGTCACATTGCCAAGCGGGATTCCTTTCTTCCTCTCCCCCTCTCCGAGGGGGAGATTGAGAGGGGGTGTGCTGAAACTCCCGATGATGTCGGAGAGCAGTTGAATAACTCTCTCATCCGATATGCGTTTTTTGCACTGCTCAAAAAGTACCGCATGGTCCACTGAATCGAAAAACTTCCTAATGTCGCACTTCAAAATCCACACTGTTTTCGTATTATTCCGCGAGAGCTGCCAAGCGAACTCCCGCAGACGTGTAACAGCCGCATGCACCCCTTTCCCTTTTCGCGACGAATACGAATCAAAGATGAACTGTGGCTCAAAAAGCGGTGTAAGTACTCGCACCAGCGCGTGATGTAGAAGGCGGTCACGCACCGTCGCTTTGTGAATGTCCCGCCACTTCGGGTCGCGCACCACGAAATGCGTGTACGGCCCATGCCGGTAGCCCTCTTCCGCAAGCTCGCGGTGAAGCGCAAAGATATGCTCCTCGAGGTCAGCGGCAAACGCCGCAATATCTTGCTTTTTAGCCTTCCCGCGTATAAACTCCCTCCACGCCGCAAAAAGATTTTCAACAGAAGTTATCCGTTCAAAAAGAGAACTATGAATACCACCCAATCCTCCGACAATAGTATTATTTTGCATAAGCTCTATGAATTGTATTCAAAACTCTACACGGCGGTAAAGGCTCTCCCAAAGAAAGATCGCTACACGCTCGGGGTACGGATGGAGCAAACCGCGCTCGAGATTTTGGAGCTTGCGTTACTCGCGCGTACGAAGATAGGACCAAGCCAGTTGCTCATCTTGAATAAAATTGACATCAAACTCAAGATGCTGAAACTGTTTATCCGGCTTTCTGCAGAACTGAAATCTTTGGCGGGCGGAACGTATGCTGAACTTGAAGGTCGAGTGCTGGAAATCGGAAGAATGCTCGGCGGCTGGCTCAAGACGGCAAAGGGGCGCGATTTGCGCCCCTAGCCGCACACTTCAGGAGAAAGAGAAACCGAGGTTGTCGTTCGCATTGTAGGGCTTCCAGTTGTTCAGGTTCGCACCGTCCGCATCAGCATTGCCCACATTCACGACGTTGCCGTTCGCGGAAAGCTTCTCTTTTGCGTTCCTCCATCAAGGTCATCGGCGCTTCGTCTGCCTGTCTTTAGGACAGAGGTTGCGCCTGTACACCGATTTTGCGCTCCGTGGCATCATCTACCCGCATCGGAAGAACGCAAAGCAGTGTGTATGGCGAATGCACTCCTTGGGGTGCATTTCATGAGCCAAATTCATGGTAACAAAAAACTCCGATAGCACAAGGCATATCGGAGTCGGTCGGCAACCCTAAACGGGTTGCCGACACACAGCAGTTCAGTTCGCAAGTTCCAGCTCTCCACTGCAGGAGAAAGAGAAACCGAGGCCGTCGTCCGCATCGCAGGGCCCCCAGAAGTCCAGGCTCGCACCGTCCGCATCAGCACCGCCCACACCCACGACGAAGCCGTTCGCGGAAAGGACGTTCGTTCGAGTGTACATTCGCTCAAACAAACGTTCGCGGTTGACTTTCTGCGCGAGGAGCACGCGGTACAAGACTTCGACTGGCGACTCGCGAAAGAAGCGGGAGAAGGCGAGCGCGACACATTGTCGCGCGGCTTCCTGCCAATCGGAGCTAGATAGCTTCTCAAGTCGGTCAGCATCCGAGCGCAGTTCCTCAATCGCGTTTCCATACGATTCCGGAAGGGCATCGCCGAAGAGTTCCTCGATGAAGTCGGCAGCGATGAGCGACTCTCCGATAAAGGTCTTGCCGTTACTGCCGGGAATGATGTTGCGACCTTTAATGAACAGGCGGGAACGCGGAACCTGTGTCGTGTAGAGCGGTTCTTGCCCGTACCAGTCAGGTTTGTACAGAAACTTTCCATCCAGCGCATCTTTATTCTCCCGTGAGGTATAGAGATGTTGGAGCGTCAGCGGAATTCCTTCGGCAGTTGTGCCGATCTGCTGAACGATGCAGCAGCTTCGCTGAAGCGCCCGCACGATTATCTCATTGGAGAAAAGCGGCGGCACGGCCGGAGGCAGAGCTTCGACTCCGAATGTTGTTTTGAGCTCACTCGGACCGAAGTAATCCGTCCGGCTGCTCTGTTCTTCAATGAATGCGAGTGTTGCGCCGGTTTGTGGCGGCGCTTCTGTAGTTGTCATGGAGCGGTCCTTTTTGTTGAGGGTTTACAGTCAAAACTACCGGAAAATCCGTAAAACAAAGGTCTTTTTGACTGCCCAGAATCTACCATACTACACCTATCCCGTCAAGACTTCCCGCATCTTTTCTGCAACGCCGTCCCACCCATACTTCTCCCGAACCATTTGTGAAGCATTCCCGACAATTCGATTGCGGAGTGTCTCATTCGACAAAAGTAGTTGTACTTTTTCGGCAATGCTTTTCGGGTTATGTACTTTGCAAAAGAGGCCGGTGATTTTGTCGTTCCATTCCTTGGGCAATTCACCCCCCTCAATCCCCCCTCTAAAGAGGTGGGAAGGGGGAGAAGAGAGAAAATCTGGAATTCCGCCGACAGGTGTCGCGACAACAGGAAGCCCCGAGGCCATCGCTTCGAGAAACGAAATACCGAGCCCTTCCGACAGTGACGGCCGACAAAAGACGTCGGAAGCATGCAGATACGCTGGAAGCTCGGAATGCGGAACAAATCCGATGAACTTTACACGTCCCTCAAGTTGTAAGTTAGAAGTTGTAAGTTGTAAGTTCTTAAGAAGAAGTCCCGAACCGACGATAAGCAACTTCACACTCTCAGGAAGATATTTCAATGATTGGATTAGATCTCCAACGCCATTTTTCTTCACTAATCTCGACGTTGTAATCACAATCTTATCCCCTGTATTAAATCCGAGTTCTTTTCTTTTTTCTTCAATTTCGAATTTCGAATTTCGAATTTCGAATTTTTCTACATCTACTCCATTCGGTATCACATACACCGACGACTCCGCACCCATATACCTCGCCCACTCAGCAAGGAAACTTGAAATAGCTTGAATTCGGTTTGCTTTTGTGAAGATACGTTTAAACAGGGGATATAAAAGTCCGACACGGTGTCGAATATGTTCAAGCGAGTCACCCTCTTGAAGCGTTAAAATAAACGGAATATCCTTGTGTGAGAATTTAAAAAAGAGCGCTGCAAATCCGGCATAGTTTGCCATCATAGACCACGTTGCATCATAGGCCTTTCGCGCATGAAGCTGGCGAGCCTTAAACCACGCCGTAAAGGGAAACAGATACTTACGTAACCAAAACGGTACAAACAAGGGGCCTACGCGAAAGACGCGAACAGCACCGACTGTCTCTTCTCTTTGTTCGCCAGACGTTCGAAGGGTAATCATGTCAAACACAATCTCTTCTTTTGAGATTCTGTCTGTAATTTCTTTAATGGCTACCTCCGCGCCACCCACAAACCGTGGATAGTACACCAATGAAAAAAGTAAAACGCGCATAATTATGTATTGTCTTCTTCTATATCAAAATCATCTGCCGATAAACTCTTGGTATCGGTTTGTGCCACTGCCGGAGTTTGCGACACAAGAATATATCCGCCTGCAGTCACAAGACTGAGCGCGACAGCAGATAAAAACCAGAGTGACAGTCCGCGCTCGGTATCGGAGCTCGCCACACCAGCACCGAGAGACTCCACTAGATTGGATGACTCCTTAATTGGAATAATCTCTTCTTCAAGGGGCATCTCGATTGTACCATCAAGTACCGTTTGAGGTCGCACCGCTTTCGAGACAGCCTTTGGAATAGTCTCTGGAATAGACCGAGTCGCTGGCGTCACCGAGACTTCATGTATATTCGGCTGATACCCCGCAACAACCTTCCCGTTAGGATAGAGTAGTACGGCATCCGCAGTTGCAAGTAATTTCGTAATCGCAGAAGGAAACGGAACCGCCTTCCCTGCCCGCAGTATAGTCTCACTTGGAAACATAAAGAAGGTGCCGTTCACTCCGAGAAACCATCGCGACAAATCAATATCTGTTTTACCGGCATTTTTAATTTCGATAAAACCATCTGGTCCTTCTTTAATATTGGTGACCGCGAGCATCGGTGCGGTGACAACGACATCCTTTCGATCTGTAGCTCCCCACTCCCCCGATGCGACGCTCACTACAACTACATAGCTTCCGGGATAGTGATAGGTGTGATACACAGGGTTTCCTTCCTCGATTGCTCCATCACCAAAACTCCAGATATACCGCGCGTTCGTAATCGGTTCTTTTTTCAATCCGACCGTAGACGCAGTAAACACCGCATCTGCACCCGCGACAGTACCTGTTGGAATTCGCATAGCGGTGAAGATACGAGGTTCGATGGTCGCCACAATACCACTACTAGGTGGAGTCGCGGGAGGGGGTGTCGCTACAACCTCTGTTACTTGCGTCACTTCTGAAGAACCGTCATCTTCTTCGTTTGAAGAAGTACCTGGATTACCGACAGTTATCACCTGCGATGCTGTCCATCCTTCCGGCCACTCGTTAGTCGGCCAACTGGCGCAGGCGCGAGCCTCCGTATCGGGACGTATCACCACATTCACTGAAAGTGTCGGTGTACCCTCTTCAGTATCTTTGTAATAGAAATTCCGGTTTGCGGAATTTTTTGAGATGGTAAGAACAGACACAAGGTTCCAATTACTTGCACTCGAAGAAAATTCACCGGTTGACGATGATGATGTCACAAGCGCGCATGCGGTACTCGGAACTTTTATTTGTTCCCCGCTCCCGTCCTGTACTTGTACAGAAAGCACCTCCGATACCACACCCACGGCAATAGTTTGCGCAGGCGAAGTAAAAGCAACCGCAGACGGAACCGAATCCGCAAGCGTCGAAAGAGGAAGTAGCACGAGGGTGACAATGAGGAAATATTCTCGTGTAACCAGTGACAACCTCATAATAATCAGCATTATTTCTCCCGTACTTCTGGGGGGTCAACCTTGAGTAACTGACGAAGTTCGTCTTCTGGAATTTCTCGGGGAGAGGTTGGCGGACGAGAAGAAGCCGGTGTAGGTGCGACCGAAGCCGGCCTGGATGCTTGTGTCCCTGCTGGTGGATGAGAAGATGAAGGAGAAAGAATGGGCACGCGTTTGGGCTCAGGTGTTGTATCTCCCTCTGTCGCCCCGCTTGATTTCAACACATCCGAAAGTGCCTTACGGAGCTCTGAGAGATGCGCTCCATCAACGCGCTCTTTCTTTATACCACCTCGTAATTCAGATAGTGATATCGGTGCACCTGCCTGACCTTGTGGAGAAAGAGTGTCTCGCCTAGATTCGGAACGTGGCAGTGATGGTGACGGATATGGTGCTGTCGAGGATAAAGATGAGGGCAAAGAGGGAGATACGGGAGTCCCCATATCCCTTTTAGGGGCCGAAAATGGCCTAGGAGTGGCCTCTCGAGCCTGAATACCTCCTACGGGGGGTACTGGTCCTGAAACACTACTAGAGGGACGCTGAAGAAAATCACGAGGACGGGGACCACTTCCTTGAGGAGGACCGCTCCGCGGTATTTTATCAAGGGGAACTCGTTCAACAGGCCCATCCTTTTTTACCTCTTTCGGAGGCGGAAGTATCGGTTCGTGCCATAGCCGAATCTCCTCCTCTACGATTGAACGAGGTCTCGCATAGGTACTTCGGGAAAATTCAATGACACGCTCTTTAAAAGACTCGGCCTGATGTTCAATCGGAGGAAGCGTCGTCGCCGAAAATGGTTGTGACGTCACCCCGTTAATCATGAGTTTTAAATACACCTGATAGATTCCAAGGTTCACCAAATCTTCCGCGGTAATCGCGGGAGCAAATTCTTTCTCAAGCAGTTCAGCATCATAGGCGCCGACACGGAAAACAATCATCGTACCGACGTTACCGAATACGGCGGAGCGCACCTCTTCTTCCATTTGCTCAACGTACTGATGCGCAAGCGTTAAGTTTAATTTATATTTACGTGCCTCAGACAAAATGTCGGCGAAACTTTTGTTTGCGAACGATTGAAACTCGTCGACATGAAGATAGAAGTTAGGAAGTTTCTGAAGTTCTCGTTCATCCACATCGGCGCGCGACATAGCCGCGAGATAAATCTTCGTGATAAGCATACTTCCGAGCAAGTTCGCGTTTCCTTCACCTACCTTACCTTTCGACAGGTTGACAATGAGAATCTTTCCCTCATCCATTAACTTACGAAGATTAAAATTGGACTTCCCTTGCCCGACGATGTTTCGAATGAGCGGGTTTCCCGTAAACTGACCAACTTTGTTTTGAATGGCCGGCGTCGCTTCCTGCGTATAACGGTCGGTATACTTCGCAAACTCATCAACCCAGAACGAACGGCATGATGGGTCGGTAATATTGTTCACGACAAGCTTTCGGTACTCTTTATCAACCAGCATTCGGTTCACGCCGAGAAGCGTGGAATCTGGGTATTCGAGAAGCGCGAGAAGGGTGTTTTGTAAAATGTAGGCCATACGGGCACTCCACGCGTCAACCCATATCTTCTCGAAGGTGGCCATAAGACCGTTCACCACCAAATGACGCTTATCTGCCCCCACGTCCTCCATAATATTAAAAGCAACTGGGTGGTCGAGGTCGAATGGCGCGAAGTACAGAACATCTTTGATTCTATTCTCCGGAACATACTCAAGAAGAAGTTCAGCGGTCTTGCCGTGCGGGTCGACGAAGCACACGCCGTTCCCGTTTTTAATATCTTGAATAGCCAAGTTTTCAAGAAGCGTGGATTTACCCATACCGGTCTTTCCAATCACGTACATATGACGCGAGCGGTCACTCGCCCTAATACCAAACGGCGTTCGTCGTCCACGCGAATCGGTTTGCCCGAAATAGGTGATGGGATCTTCTTTGGGAGTGTGAGCCATTGTACCTATAGTATATGCTTTTATCGAAAACAAAAAAAGTAGGCCTCAACCGATCCCTAAGGAAAGGTCAAGGCCTGGGCAAGATGGCGAACACTAAGACGCCGGAACGGCTTGAAGAACAACCGCTTCCTTTGCACCGCCCGTCTTTGAGCGTCGGGCGTTTGCAAATATCCTGGTCTTGATTTCCGCAACCTTCTTCGGTTCGAACCGATGTGAACTAAGCAGTCGCGATTCTTCATCCGTTACAGGAATCTCCTTATCCCCCAGCCGCAAATATTGTCTTGCCATATTAACTTTCTTGAGGAGGCTCAATTGTTGCCTCCTACTTTGAGTACTCCACATCACGCAGATCCCACCAACGCCAAAGCGCTACCTGGAATCCTGTCCCGCGACGTGTTCTGGATAAGCACTATAGCACAGCCACTCTTTTTGTCCATTCTGTCAATGTAGACAAGCGCTTGACGCTTGATGCGCTTGATGGGCACCATCCAACACGCGGCGCATGTTGGATGGTGCCCATCAATACCGCTACAAAAAACCGTCGTGCACTGCTGCAAGACGGCTTTATAGTCGGAGCAATGATGCTCAAGCAAGGCACCGGGGACGCCAGTATCTTTTACGCAAATCACGCTCCGACCACTCTTGACTGTATCAAATATCTGTCTTTTGTCCATTTTTTCTGTGCCAGAAAAAACGGCTCAACGGCCACTGCCGTTGAGCCATTTTCGGCTACAAAGTCAGACCTTGTAATTTTGTATTGGATTTGTGTTATACGTTTTGTGCTTTCCCTCTTTATTTCGGCAACAGTGCCCCTTTGGTATACCTATTACTTGGTGCCCATAACATCCAGCTGGTGAGACCAGAATCGTAGGTCGCTTGAATCTGTGCCTTCACTTCCGCAATATCATAGTTCCCTCCATAATCGAAATCTTGAAGCCACGGACGCAGTTTCTGAATATCGAGTGACTCCTTGGGATACAACATCGGTTTTGTCGTCGTGGACAATGGTTCAGCGCCTTGCAGTGCAATAGGGGTGGTCGTCGCACGTAATCGTTCAACCGCCCTACTCATAGAGTACTTTACAATGTCATACGCATGCTCGTTAGGATTTGCCCAACCATTAAAGTTCGGCGGGTAGTGCGAGGGATACACCATGGGTGCAATGTAGTCGAAGTATGGCGCAGCTTTCTCCAAAACCTGCCCGATATTTAAATCATCGGTATTGGTTGTCGTCATCCCAAACAGGTCGGCTGAAATCACGGCACCGACAGGATGTAGTTCCTTTGCCAAATAGATGAAGAAATCTTCCAATACATCTGCCTTAGGCCTAGTACCACTCCAGGTGAATGAAATATCGGACATCGGTCCATCGGATGGGAACCTTACGTAATCAAAATTGAGCTCATCGAAGCCGATTGCGTATGATTCCTTCGCAATCGAGACGACATAGTCCCAGACTTCTTTCGACCCAACATCGGCAAAGGCGAGCCCTTTGTAATCTTTCCACGTCGTTCCATCACTCTTCTTCTTTACCGCAAGGTCAGGTCGACGAAGGGTGAGCACCGGATCTTGAAAGACCGTAATACGACCGATCACATAGATCCCTTTCTCATGCAGAGTCTTAATAAACGCCTTCATGTCTGGTGCCATACAACGCTTCGAAACAAGATCGGTAAGTTCTGGGTTTTCTGGTTTAAATGATAAAAACCCACTGAAATCTTTAATATCGATGATTAAACTATTCAGCTCCGTCTCTTCGACTAACTGAACAAGGTCGTTTCGAAATGAGGGTGTACCCACAACACATGACGTCATATAAATTGCCTTCACCGCATCGGGAGCCTCAAGGTGAGTGACCGGAGGCTCCGTTGGAATATCATCGGCGACAGGAAGAGCTTCAACCACTGCTGCTGGAAGTGTCGGTGTATACGTCGTCCGAAAAGCGAGAGGTAGCCCAAAATAGAGCGCGCATAAAACTACGACGCCAATACCGATAAGAAACGGTTTCTTTCGCACAAAAAATACGTACTCTTTTTTCTTACTTGATCGAAGGGATGTACGCATGAAGATACACTATACTACAGATTTCTTTTCGGTATCGTCTTTAGATTTCGAATCTGAATAGACTTTCATAGAATAGTAGAGACGGCCAACTACAGCGATAACAACAACGCCGGTGAGAATCAAGAGACGTTCCTTCCATACACCAGGTATTCCGAGAAACGGCAAAATAATGAGCCAAATACCGAGCCAAAGAAAGAGTTTAATGACGTGCATACGGGTGATTATACAGATAAATCAAGGGGTGGTAAACTAGCCGAGGTAAACCTTGAACAAGAAAGGAGACTACGACTATGGCAAAAACCATAAAGACTCGGCCTCCTCGAAAAGGTCGAAAACTTTTCCGCCGATGGCAATTAGAGGTTCAGACAAAGGATGGAAGAACACTTCGTGGAATGATCGAATCGATCTCCTTCACCAAGTCTAAGTGTTCCAAGACAAAGCCTGTACAGCGAACTGGACACGTCACCTTTACTTGGCTTGCGAGCCTAGAACAAGGTGTCGATCGTCTTGTCTGGAAACGACAAAAGCGCCGGTATATGGATATGCTCTTGGGAGCATGTAGAACACTCACCTTCAAGGAAACCTTGAAGATTGAGTTCGCTTCATGGAAATGGAGCAGGAACATGATCGTGTTTACAAGCACGCTCGATGAAGAAGGGACCCTATTTCCTCCACGCGATAGTTCTAACCTTCTGTGGAAAGGCGGAGAGTTTGTCCCGCGACCGGCAAAAAAGATTGCCATGCACGCGTAGCATGTCGCCGGAACACACAGGTGTCTCCGGCGATTTTTATACCGACACAATCACCACAAACTCCCCCCTTACTTTTTCCTCGTTCTCAGCAAAAAAGGCAAGAAGTTCCGTAGCGGTTCCGCTTTTTATCTCTTCATGAATCTTCGTAAGCTCACGAGCAATGGTGACCCGTTTACTTGGCGTAAAAGTGGCAAGTGATTCGAGTGCCTTCAAAATCCGGTGAGGGGATTCATAGAATACACAGGTGCGCTCTGATTCAGCGATTTCTTTAAACAACGTCTCCCTCCCCTTTTTATGCGGAAGAAATCCAAGAAAGACAAAATCATGGACGGGGACACCTGCTATTGAGAGCGCGGCGGTCAATGCCGACGCACCTGGAATCGACTCGATCTTTATGTCAGGAAGTGCGTCACGTACTTTTTCAACAAGCAGAGACCCTGGGTCAGAGATGCCTGGCGTTCCTGCGTCAGACACGAGAGCGACATTCTTTCCCTCTTCTAACCAACCGATTATCTTACTGGCGGTAATTCCGCTTTGTTGTTCGTTGTAGGTTGATAGTTGTTTACCTGCTATCTCATGTCTCGCAAGAAGCTTTTGCGTGACCCGAGTATCTTCACACAGAATAACATCTACCTCCTTTAAGATACGTAGCGCGCGGAGCGTTACGTCTTCTAAGTTCCCTATCGGAGTTCCGACTATAAAAAGTGTTGCCATAATTACTCGGTAAGAATATCCGCAACTTTGTTTGTCTCGCCGGCTCCCATGGTCATGATTAGTCCGTCAGTGCCCGCATACTCGTTTGCTTTTTGAGCAGCCTCTTCAAAGGTCTTCACCAGTTCTGCCTGTCCTCCGTTTTTTTGTATTTCTGAAACAACCATGTCCGAGCTTATATCACCAGGATCTTCCTCACGAGCTGGATAAATTGGAAGCAAGATAACGCGCTCCGCATCTTTAAACGCGGAACCGAAACCCGACAAATGCTGTTTGGTGCGGGAATACAGGTGTGGCTGAAAAACGACTACAATCTTTTTATCAGGAAACCGCTCTTTTGTCCCAGCGAGTGTTGTCTTTATTTCTGTCGGATGGTGACCATAGTCGTCATAGACAAACGCCCCACTTTTAGACCTCCCCCGATATTCAAACCGTCGCCATGTTCCTCGAAATGAGGCGAGTGACGCAAGTGCTTGTTCATCAGCAATACCGAGAATCTTAGCAACACCCAGCGCAGCCTTCGCATTAAGAAGATTGTGTGCCCCGGGAATATGAAGTTTAAACCCATCGGGAAGCCTCAGTGTTTCAAAGTCGCCATTCTGCGCACGAGATTGCTTCACGACCGCCTGTATGTTTTCCGCATGCGAATCAACAACAAGAAACCCGTCATCAGGAAGTTTATGCGAGAGTTCCACGAACGCGGATACAATATCTTCCATGTCGCGATAGTAGTCCAAATGGTCAGCGTCAATATTGGTGATAACAAGTATGTTCGGATGGAGGTTTAAAAACGAACGGCAGTATTCACACCCTTCTACAACCAAATACTTACTCCGACCACTTACGAAGTTAGTACGTCGCCCTGAGCCTGTCGAAGGGTTCACGTCTAACAAAAAACTACCGATAATCACGGTCGGGTCGAGTCCAGCGTCCATCAAAACCTTAGCAACCATCGCGGTTGTGGTCGTCTTTCCATGAGTTCCCGTAATCGCAATCGTATATTTGTCTTTTGAGATGATGCCGAGCGCTTCAGGATACGTAAGCACCGGAATCCCCCGCTTTTTTGCTTCTACCAGTTCGGCGTGTTCTTGTGGAATCGCAATCGTATAAATCACCAAGTCGCAGTTATCCGGTATGTTGGACGGGCACCGTCCAGCAGTTGGCTGCTGGACGGTGCCCGTCCTTTCCGTGTCACAACAAATAGTTATCTTCGCACCCGCATCCTTCAATCCTTCCGTCACCTCGCTCTCCGCACTATCTGACCCGCTCACTTTCTTTCCTTGGAGCACAAACATCCGCGCGATGGCCGATGTGCCTATCCCACCAATGCCGATAAAATGAACTGTTTTAATTTTTGAGAAATCCATAACCCTGTGTTCCTAAGAATATACGCCGAGAAGGAGAATTGCTATACCACCAACAACCAAGGCACCAATTCCACCGTAGAGCACTAAACGGGTATATGTACTTTTTCGCCTGCGAAGAAAGACAATAAAAGCAATATAGTTTGCTATAACCATACTCACCAAAAAAGCGGCTCCGGCAAACAGCATACCGAAACCACCATCCCAACCTCCATATATGTACTGAAACATATTACACTGCTCTGGATAATCATACCCACAATCAAAGTCGTTAAACCCGTAGTTGAACTGACTGGTAAGCTTAATAATCCATCCAATCTTAGAAACAAGTATCGGGAAAAAGATAATAAGGGGTGGTAGTAGCGATACAAGAAACGCTCTGACCCAGATATTTTTTGGTAATCGAAAGATACTCATAAACCAGGTACTATCTTCACAAACTGCTCCCCCTATCATACTCGTTTTTGAACCATTTTCCGAATGAGGCGAAGAGGAGAATCCAGTCCCCTTATAAGTCTCATTCTGGATTCCCGCCTCCGCGGGAATGACAGAGGTGAAAAAGACTGAAATAGGCTCAAGGGTGTAAGTTCTAATTATACGATTCGCTCGATTTTTTCCTTTGCTACTTTCTTGAAATTTTCGCCGATGAGCGAAAAATCTACGACATCTACCGTATAGAGTGAAGGGATATTCGCGACACGAGCCTTGATTGACCGTAAGATATTCTCGGGAACCGGCAGATCACCTTCTATTCCGACATCAAGGTCAGATGTCGGATTGTGCGTCCCCGTAACCCGAGAACCGAAGAAAAAGGCGGAAAAACCAGTGTTGCTTAATTCACTTTTTAGAATCTTCTCAATTTCTTTCTTTATGCCTTCAATTTCCATAGTAATTGTTCTAGAGCCAATTGAATCTTCGGTAACTCAAGCACGACTTTCTCCGCGAATTTTTCATTGTAGGCGTGCGCCGTTTCATTTCGCATATCGGTCATAGAAATCCACACAGTGTCATTCTCAATAAGCCCCTGCTTGAAAGATTCCTGAAAGACTTTCTTTGGCGAAATCGCCTCAACACCATACTCTTGGCGCAACTTTTCTTTAAGCGTTTTCCAACAGACATCAAAGGCGATTTCAAACCGCTGTATAGCAGAATCGCGAAACACAGCGTAATCCGGCCCGGGAACCTGTAATCTGTCCAGCACTTCCTTGAGATTCTTAACCGTCTTCTCAAATTGAGCAAGTTGGGCTTCGTTTTTCATCATTGCGTCATTTTAGCATAAAATCAGCGAAGGAGAAGTCGCTTTAGAGTAACCCCTCACACTCCCCAATTCCTCCTTTGTAAAGGAGGTGGCGAATCTTCGAGACGGAGGATTTCACTGCATTTCGCTCGCTACCTGAAAATGTCGGCAAGCTCGTAAGGAATTCACTTTATTTTGCTCGCTACCTGAAAATATCGGCAAGCTCGTAAGGAATTCACTTTATTTTGCTCGCTACCTGAAAATATCGGCAAGCTCGTAAGGAATTCACTTTATTTTGCTCGCTACCTGAAAATATCGGCAAGCTCGTAAGGAATAAATCCCTCCTGCCGAAGACGGCAGGTGCCCGTCCGAACCGGTGCATCCGGGCGGGCTCCCTTCCCGCGCTACGCCGGAGGCTTCGGCGAGGCGAGTAGGAAAGGGAGAATAAGATAAGAGGTGTGGAGAGTTACGTTGCTACAGCCTCTCAACTAACTTCACAAACTGCTCTCCCCTCTCATACTCGTTTTTGAACCATTTTCCGAATGAGGCGAAGGCGGGGCTGAATAAGACTACGTCGCCATGTTCTGCGAGTTGCATGGCCTTGCTTACACAGCCTTCAAGTGTTTCCGCTTCATACATAGGCGTTGTGTGTAGCGTGTAGCGTGTAGCGTGTAGCGTGTTTCCCGAGTCCTTATCTGGCGTTATACGTTTTACGTTGTACGTTATAAGCATCTTCTCCGTCCCTGTCTCCATCAGAAAAATGACGGCTTTACAATGCTTCGGTATCTCCTCGATAAGCTTCTTCATATCAAGACCTTTATCAACACCTCCCATTATAAGTACGATGCGTCTCTCTGTGTTCAGGGCGTAACGCTGTTGGGCGCTTAGCGCGTGTAGTGCGACAATCGTCGCATCGGGAGTTGTCGCGTTATTATCGTTGTAAATCTCCACACCATCTACAGTTCGAATATACTGGAGACGTCCTTCCACGGGTTCAAATGATTCCACTCCTTTTTTAATCGCTTCTCCCGACAATCCGAGAGCACGAAGCGCTTCGACTACAAAGGACGTGTTTTCTCTGTTGTGGTCACCGATAAGCTTGAGTATCCACACGGCTGGAAGAGTCGGAGGTACAACCGGCGCAACTGGTGAATGCGCAGACGCTATCCATCTCTTGTTCACGGAAGAGCCGACGACGAGTGTGTCCCCCTGCTTTTGGAACTTAAATATATTCGCTTTGTCGGCAAAGTATGTCTCTTCGTTTGGGTAGTAGTTAAGATGATCAGATTGAAGATTGGTGAAAACGGCGACATCAGGACTGACAGACAACTCACCGAATCCTTGCAGTTGCCATGAATCAAGTTCGAGAACACACACGTCTCCCTCCTGAATATCGGGAAGCAGAGCAAGTGTCGAGACACCGCGTACGTTACCACCAAGATGTGCCCGTCTACCAGCAGATGCCAACGTACGATATATCATATGGGTGACGGTCGACTTCCCTCTCGTACCTGTTACTCCGACAATCGTTGCTCCCGCTTCCTTTGCAAACTTGGCAAAGAGTGCTGTCGACATGTACACAGGAACGCCTACCTTCTTTGCCTCTGCTATATATGGCGACTGAAGTGGAATCCCCGCAGCTTTAAGTATAAAATCTCTTCCTTTGAAATCTTCGAGTCTGTGCTCGCCGAGTACATACTGAATGTTTATATACTTCTTCAATTTTTCAAGTGACGGCGCAAGCACCTGTTCGTCCCGAATGTCGGTAACGGTCAGTTCCGCCCCATGTTCGGCGAGAAAGATAGCATCACCAAGACCACGACCAAGAAGCCCCAGCCCCATGAGAGTTACTTTCTTTCCTTTAAAAAATTCCTGCCAGTTTTTCATGTGCCGAGGGAGGGACTTGAACCCTCAAGGAATTGCTCCCACTGCGACCTGAACGCAGCGCGTCTGCCAATTTCGCCACCTCGGCTTTTACACACGATACCAACAACAGACAACCTACCACACCCCACAGTACCATAAAATATCCTACGGTGTGTGTTGTAGGTTGTTAGTGATTGGTTGTTGGTTCTTTTCGGTGCGCGTGCCAAGACTCGAACTTGGGACCTCGTCATTATCAGTGACGCGCTCTAACCACCTGAGCTACACGCGCAAAATACGCCTTACAACGCTCCACGAATATACCAAATAAAGGCCTTAGGAGCAACAAAGACTTTGCGCACCCCGACCAAACAGTGTCCCTACACTGGAAATAAAAAAGCGCTGAGAAACCCGAAGGTACCCAGCGCCTGAAATGTGTGTCTCGCCCGCTACTAGAAGGCGAAGACAAGGAAGAGAAATCCGATGATGGCACATACGACCACCACCGCAGTCGCCCACCAAGGCTCTGTGGGACCAGGTAAATCGCACAGTTGCGTACTTACCTGATCAGCCTCCTCGAGAGAGAGCTTCTCTTCGAGGGTGGAAACCAGTACTGCGTGCTGCAGTACAACTGGGACAAATGTCCCGATGTCTGCGTCTTCTGGCACCTCTTGGCGCCGAGTACGAGTCGTCTTTACCATATTCGCCCTTTCGGACTGCGGCCCACTGGGAACCTTTTCCCATTTCAAGACCTATTTTTACTTGCCAAACATCCTGTGTGGATGCGCTTCGTGCATTATTGGCAAGGTACATTTCCTACCACCTTATCACATAAAGTGATTGATGTCAATACTTCTTCCTCTGTTTGTGCATAACAAAAAACCGCCCTGTTAAAGGCGGTTTTTGCTGTTTTTTCTTCCCTAGTGCCTAAAGCCTAGTTCCTAGTATACTATTCTGTATTCTGTTTCGTTCGCTTCGACTCAGACAATCCTTGCGGACCATATGGCCTACGTAGTTGGACTTTCCCAACGGTCATACTGTTTAAGGAATCAGTACATCCTATTATGTACGCAATTGCGGTACACAATAATCGACTCAATAACCCTTTGATTTACATCAAAGAGATGTTTTCACTTGAAATGTTCCACGAGCAGCTTCCGCTACCCGTGCCTTGTTACGACTTAGCCCCTGTTACCGAATTTACCTTAGGCCCACACGAGGTGAGATTTCGGGTATCCCCGGCTCCCTTGGCTTGACGGGCGGATTGCAATAACTAAACAAAGTTTTGCGTTCCCACGTAGCGAGCGGATTTCCCGCACTACGCGAGTCCTATAATTCACAACTATAGGTTTTGTCCTTCCTCCGATTTAAATCGGAGTACTACGACGCAGCTGACTTCTCGTGATACTTACATTGTTTTTTATATCACGAGATCTCCCGAGGGTCAGTAATGATTCTCTTCCTTGCATCCCATTCGAGGTTTTTCTGATACTTCCCCATGACTCACCACATAGGTCGTATCCCTCTCTGTTTGAATGGGCTGCTTTTTGCTACTAGGATCCTTCATCAGTCGGCCTCGCGGCCAATTGATTACCCGTTCGCTACTCTCCAAGATTTGGAGGGATTGATTTAAACAATCTAGATTCATTACCTGCCCGGCGCATTTAATTCTGAGTACAAGACTTGAGAACGTATTCACCGCGGTTTGCTGACCCGCGATTACTAGCGATTCCAACTTCATGAGGTCGAGTTGCAGACCTCAATCCGAACTGGGGCTACTTTTATAACGATTAGCTCAGGGTTACCCCGTCGCGACGTGTTGTAGTAGCCATTGTATTGCGTGTGTTGCCCAGGGTATCAAGGGCCATGCTGATCTGGCGTCATCCTCGCCTTCCTCCCCCCACTTTGTTCGCAAGCGAACAAAGTGTAACTCACAACCTACCACTCACAACCGACAACAGAAGACTTCTCTTTGTTGTTTGTTGTGGGTAGTTAGTTGTTGGTCACACTTTGCGGCTTCCGCGCAAAGTGGGGGGCAGTCTCGCCTGACAAATATAACAGGCAACGAGGGTTGCGTTCGTTACCCCACTTAAGGGAACAATTCCTTTAACCTTCTAAATTACTTAAGAAGCCAGACTATACCTTCACCCTTTCCGCCAAAAGGCAGAGGAGGGGACCAGCGTGTTAGCTATCTTGTTACAGATAACTCCGATCCGTACAGGATCAAGTCGTTACAGGGTTTGGAAGCTTATATCTCATGCTTGCAATAATGTACGGGGAAACTAAATTACAAAAGATTTCATGCGATTTCTTTCGTATAACCAATTTCCCATTACTGCTTGCGATTGTTTCGATATGAAGCTGACGATAGAGCACATCTTGAAGACGGCTCATAGATTCTCCGAGAAAACTCTCGGTTGAAATCAGTATTTTCTTTCCTGTCCAGCATCCGTCGTCCATATACCATATGGCGAGGGCTAGCGGAGTAAGCAGTAAATCTTTTGGAAAGATTTTCTTCTTCTCCTGATAGAATATATCCCGCCAGACTCTGAAGTACTGACGTAACAGAAAAAATACCGACTGGTATCGCTTCCCGCGATACACGTGAGTAATCTCGCGCGGTTCTCCTGGATAACAAAGAGATTGTAGCTCTTTGCGTTTCCACTCCACATACGCTCGTTGTTTAATCGAGTGTTCGATGCGGATCTTTCCGAGCGTTGCAATATATGCATCGCCCAAAATACAACCGACGAGAATCTCTCTTTGCCGAGGCGTCACCGAAAGCGTCAATCGCTTTCGTGCGCGAAGCATCATTGTCATTTCCAAACTTCCCACGGGATTGCCCGTACCGATAAGTATAGCACTATCAGTCTTGGGTTCCCCCGTTATGAGCTGATTTTTTCATCTCGATCTCTCGAGAAGGGTCCGAATTGAGTTCAAACCACGAACTGACGACGACCATGCAGCACCTGTCTAGCCGTCCTTGTGAGACGACAAACGTTTCTGCTTGTCTTCGACTAGATTTCTAACCCTGGTAAGGTTCTTCGCTTACCATCGAATTAAACCACACAATCCACCGCTTGTGCAAGTCCCCGTCTATTCCTTTGAGTTTTAACCTTGCGGTCGTACTACCCAGGCGGTACTCTTATCGCGTTAGCTTCGCCTCTCAGAGGGTCGATACTCCGAAAAGCAAGAGTACATCGTTTAGGGCGTGGACTACTGGGGTTGAATTTGTTACTGCGTAACAAATCAAGTCAAAAGTTGAAAGTTTTAAGTTCCAAGTTTAAGACTCAACAGTGTTACCGGACAGGACATTTCTGCCTGTCTCTCTATGTCGCCATAGAGTCCGGACTATATCTTTATCTGTAGCAATTCCATTTAGCTTTCTTTTTCTCATACTCTGCCAGTATTACAGATTCTGGAAAAGAACTTAGCTTGATTACTTCAGATATCCAGCGTTGTTGAAATTGAGGGTCTTTATAGAGTAGAATGGCTTTTTTGAGCATACTCGAAACAGGTATGTGGGGCAGAATAATACGCAGAAATTTCTTCAATTCTTCCTGCGAACGAATCCATAACCGCCAATACTGATCTTGCTTTCCATCGCGCTTTCGCCCGATGGGAGCAACTATCGCTCGTATGTTCCAAACCACTCCAAGATAGCGAGCAAGTATTTTGACTGACGCTACATCAAAGCCATCGGTACAAAACACTCCTTTTCTGCCTCCGTAGCTAATAAGTGAACCGTCATCGCACCACCATACGGCGAGCGACAAAGCGTTCATTTGATTCAGCCATCTGCGCCTGATGCGCAAGGCATTGTGTGTATAAGTCAGATGATGCAATTCAGTCAATGCGGAAGTTCTTTTGCTTACAAACCTCCACTTCGGGTGAATACTGTATCCATCCGGCTTTTGCACACTCACGCTATTATCTCCTGCTATCTCTGTAAGCGCGTTCGCTTTCCATAAGAGATAGTCTTTTTGAGTTTCGGAATGGCGAATTTGTAAATTCGCATTCGCGTACTCGTTTTGAATCTTGAGCGACCCATCTCCAAGAATTGACCCTAGAATGATGGCTCGCGTCCGATCCGACAAAGGCACATATTTTGAATCCGCGTTTTGCATATATTTTTTGCATTACGGCAGAAAATGCGCCAACTATCTTGCTCAATTTCATAGTCTCTACGGGGTTTTGTGAATTTCATGGAAGGGGCAACTGCCTGCAGTTGCCCGTGAATGAAAAACATTTCACATGAGGAAATCATTCCTTGCGTTGGCCTCCTTAAGCTTTTTGCAAAGTTGTTTCATTGCCTTGTTTTCATGCTTAATTTACCCTCCATGAAATTCACAAAACTTCCCTCGGGGTTGTCTCTAACGCGCCAGTAAGCGCATAGTGTCAGAGAGTTTCCCCGATACAGCTAGATTTTCATCCCGAAATCGCTTTCGGGAGAGACACCTTTTGCCTATATTTTGTTAGCGGGCAGGGATTATCTAATCCCATTCGCTACCCACGCTTTCGTGTTTCAGTGTCAGGAATATGCCAGCGCGCTGCCTTCGCATTTGGTGTTCCCCATGATATCAACGGATTTCACCCCTACACCATGAGTTCCGCGCGCCTCTCACACCCTCTAGTCTTGCCGTTTCCCCTGCATGCCCCCGGTTAAGCCGAAGAATTTAACAGAAGACTAACAAAACCACCTACACACCCTTTACGCCCAGTAATTCCGGATAACGCTTGAGGCACTCGTATTACCGCTACTGCTGGCCAATCTAGCTTACATCACTGTAAGGATCGGACTATATCATCACCCTAAAATACAGTTAGGGGTCGGCGTTTTATAGAATCTTGTGGATTCTATCTCACTCGTTGCAATTGCATTGAGTTCAGTCTCTGAGGGGTCAAGCTATACTGAGGTGGCATCTTATACGCAAAACACTTGAGCATATATGGTTTGATGGTTTCAAGAAATTTCTCTCTGCCATTTTTGCCGATATATAATTTCGTATACTTTACACCTCTTGAACTCGGCGTTTGAATCGAAGACTCAATGCCGAAATTCTTGAGTAAAGTATGCTGTAACAACTGTACCTCCGCGATATTAAACGCATCGGTACTTAGCGTAAACGAGTAGTGGGATCGGATTCGGTAGTCTAAAACACCGTCATCCATAAACCATACCGCCAAAGTAATTGGGTCAGTTACTAAATGTGCGATATTTTTCGGAACGATTTTCTTACCCTTGAGGTAAAAAATCTTTCGCCAGAACTCAAGTTCCCGTAAGGAACGAGTGCTGAAATACCACTGCTTTGTGTCTGCCCTTTGCTTTGGGGGAGTTCTTACTCTGTCCGCAAAATGCGAATAAAGCCAGAAAACGTACTCCTTTTTACACTCTGCTTGTTTTATTTGGAGACGGCTTGCCTTGAATTTATCAAACTCAAGATACCCATCCCCTATAGCAACAAGCCTGCTACAATCTGCTCCTGTGTTTGCGATAAGGCCATATGCCTTAAGTATAACCGACTTCCCTGCTGATTGACTATTGAGGACCGAGTACTTTTTACAAAAGTGCTTGGCGCAGTTCTCAATAGTGTTCCAGCCCCGCCGGTCTAACGCAATCTTAATCTTTCGACCAAAATCACTTCCGACGAGTTCCCCGATGTGTGTGCCTACTGGTCTCACGACCAGCGGGATTGCGATTTGTAGCTACTCGCTACGCTCGCAAACAAATCGGGAACATATAAGCCGAATTTTCGATCTGTCTTACGACAGAAAGTCGCGCACGATATACAAGTTTTTAATACTAACCCGTCCGAATGGATTCATCCGGGCGGATTTGGAATGTCCAGAGCTTATCTGGATAGTTCACGAGTTTAGTAACCTCTTATTCTTAGACTGATCAATAAACTTTCTAGTCTACAAAAGCAGTTTACATGCCGAAGCACTTCATCCTGCACGCGGCGTCGCTCCGTCAGACTTTCGTCCATTGCGGAAGATTCTCGACTGCGGCCACCCGTAGGTGTATGGACCGTCATAGTGTTTTCTCCGATCACTCGGAGTATCAGACTATACCTTCACCCAAAATAATTAGAATATCTTGGGGCCAACATGTTAGCTATCGCTTTAGCCTTTATTGCGTTGCGATAACTCCTTCGTTTTCTTACGAAGAGTCGTTACGGGGTTAAACACTTCAAGATTAATTTGACCACCCGTGCGCGAATTTAAATTTCTAATCTTTCGCACGAGCATCAAAATACTTACATATTCTTTTTCAGTAACCGAACTACGCGTATTTACTGTCGCCTTTTTATAAATCTCAATTATTTCAAGCATAATTTTTGCCTGCCTTTCTTTGAGAACTATATAGGGCAACAAACGCTTAAGCGCTTGTTCTACCGAATGTCTATCTTGAATGACAAGCTCAACTAATTGGTGGCTTTTTTCTCTCCTAACAGCTCCGACATCGCCAAGAAATTTCTGGATAATTTCTATCAATTTTCTGTGTCGTTCGTGCTGTGTAAAATTTATTCTAAGCCGTACTCGGTAAGGGAAACGTCTTCTATCTGGTCGTTTCTCTACCGTTGCCATTATTGAACCGTCACCATCAAGAAATCCTGCTATGTAAGCATCAGATAACTTTGAAGCATCAACTTCCCACGGTATTGTCTTCATTGGGGTATATAATATCACACCCCCTCTAAAGATTCCACCGTTATGAGTTGGATTTTACTTGAGGATTACTCCTCAAGGAGACAACTTTTATCTCAGTTCCATCGGTGGGGGTCACCCTCTCAGGTCCCCTAGGCGTCATAGCCTTGGTAAGCCTTTACCTTACCAACTAGCTGATACCGAACAAGCCGTTCAAAGAGCGTCTTGCGACTTTACTAACCACATCACGCGAAGCGCGATGAGGAAACTCTAAATCCTAAATCCTAAATCCTAAACAAATCACAAAGACTTAAATCACAAATTCAAAACGGGACTCGTTTGGAATTTGGATATTGGAATTTGGAACTTGTTTAGAGTTTAGAGTTTAGGATTTCCATCATCACATCCCATGTGATGTGGTCAGACTATCAGAAATTACCCCGTCTTTCGACGAGCTATGCCTGACTCTTCGGTACGTACCTGTTTATTACTACCTCGTCTGCCGGTGTCCTTGCGGACCCCTTGACTTGCATGCCTTATCCACGCCGCCAGCGTTCATCCTGAGCTAGGATCAAACTCTAATTAAGAATCCATCTTGCGATGAATCGCGAACGAAACAAAATAGAGAATAGTATCTCCTATTCTTTTCTTCGGTTTCGTAGTTGAGCTTGACCTTTCGCTAACTTGCCCGTCCCTTGATTCTGAGCTTATTCGAAAATCCTTGTCGGCTACGGCTCTCTGTACTGGACTGCACAGAACGACACGAACCATTCAAAATACAATCAGTATTCTTCATGTTTCTCATCGCCTGTTCGTCTCACCACAGAGAGCCTCGCTTCGCCAATTATTTTCTCAAAAGCTCTGGGTTCGGGTGGAATTACTTTACCCCGCGCGAACCTTGCTCGCTTTACGGGGTTTCAAATTACATAGACGTTAACTTGCATTAACATTCTCTACATTTCAGTTGTCAAAGTCCTCACGAAAGAATGCTGGAAGCCAGAAACTGAAGACTAGAACGATTTTCTAGCCTTTCGGCTCTTGAAATCCAACTCTCTTGCGTGTGGGGACTATTATACTTATATAGGGATTGGTGTCAAATCCATTTGTAGGGCCTTAAAAGTGAGTCGAATATACAGCTTTCTCCTCCATAAAAGCGCCTTAGTAGAATAAGAAAAAGGCCGCGAGTTTTCACTCTCGCGGTCCCCTATATACGTCTCGTCCCCCCCTACTTAATGACGCAAGACTTGATAATACGTTTAATAACGAAAGACTCGATAATACGCTCAGGAAAAGCGCCTTTCTCACCAAGAAGTCTTCTAAGAGATTCATCAACTATACCCTCTGTAGTTAAGGTAACACTCCAAAAAAAAGTCTGAGGAAAGTTGTCGCTTCCTCGAGCTCGACACTGTAATCGTACCGCCACCACAACATCTTTTTGCCGAACCACCCTAGACTTGTCGTCTTCCACAATCAGATTGGGGTGTACAAACCCATCTTTAGTATGTAGAAAAATTACTTGTGGTTGCTCACTTCTTTCGATCAGTTCTGCCAAACGCTCCCCCATTTCAAATACAGGTTCGAGTTGACGAACAGCTTCTAGAAAGGCTTTAGCCTCAGCACTATTTGTTGTTTTCATAACATAGTTATTTAATTTTCAAAGACCGAATTTACTCTTCCCTCCCTTGGGTGTCCGCTGTTAGCGGATTAGCCCCGGGCATTTATCTGTCTCCACACGGAGCAAACAAAAGGCCCTTCTGGTGAAGAGCTTACCTGTGTTCGTTTCGATTGAGAGTCTAGTTAGAAACGCGCAGAAGCAAAATCTCCACCGGTGGTTCCGGCGATAATTATGCTAATGGCAATAATGGTGGCGTTCCTAAACATTGTGGTTTTATCCTACACCCACCCTGTTTTCTGTCAAGAAAAAGCCACTGGAAGTTACTCCAGTGGCCATAGACCCCTACACGGTGAGCTAAGCAAACTTTTTACCCATCTCTTTCATCTCTCGTGAACCATTCGGGCATTCAGCACGCAAACTCGTAATATACTTGTTGACCCCGTCAAGGAATGCACGGGCGCCCGTCAAGATAATATCGGTGTCGTGATTTGCAACACCTTCATATTCGAGAGCGCCGATAGCGACAACCACCTTTGCTTCCGCTGACGATTCTGACCCACGTTCAGAAGCAACAACATTAAAGGAAGCCATCACCGCATCAATCCCAATAATCCGACATATGGCCACACAAGCAGCGTTTACGGGCCCATTGCCTGTTGCAGTATCGTACACAGGTACACCGCCTGCCTGCTTAAGCATAACCGTCGCTGTCGGAATCACATTGGTACCACTGGTGATCTGTAACTTTTCCAATGTCCACGGAGCCAGGCGTTTATTTTTCTGTTTCATAATCATCCTTCTGTAACTCTGAATTTTTGGGGTTATAGGTTTGTTGGAAGAGCATGACTCTTCTCATCTCGTTGTAGGTCTTTGCCTTTCTACGTTGAAAGAAAACAAAAACCAGCTTCGAGTGAAGAGCTTACCTGTAATTACCTTAACCTACAACTCACAACCTACGACCGACAACTGAGAGAAGGAGAAAGATATGTACGAGCAAACGCTCCACCCTTTTGGCTGGTTAGCGCTAGACCTAGTAGAAGTCCTGAATTGCTCATGTATATCATGATTTTTCAATAGTAAGCCAGACGTTAAAAAGTGTCAAGCGAAAGAAGTAACTTAATCTAATTTAACGGCGGTACCAGATATTGACACCATAAGCATACTACCTTGCCCACCAATAGTCTCGTAATCAAAATCAATCCCAACTATAGCGTCCGCCCCTAATTTTCTGGCTTCTGCTTCTAATTCACTTAGAGTAGTTTCCTTAGAACCGGAAAATTTCTTCTCGTATGTGGCAGATCTACCGCCCACAATGTCCCGAGCCCTTGCAAAAGTATCACTGAAAATATTCGCCCCAATAATCACATTCGCACTTATCACACCGAGATATTCTGTTATCTTTTTACCCTCAATGTCTGGCGTTGTAGTTTTTATCAGGGCTGATAGGCCTTATATGAGAATGGGCGTCGTGGAGATAATCTCAACCGGAATGCCCAGAGCTACGTCATGTTCAAGTCCCTTAATGCCCTTTGAAGAAAGCTGGAGCGAGGCATCAAGCAGTTCGACGCCAATGGTGTTTCCCTTGGCGTCAACGTCAACCATAAGGCGGTCGTTTACCTTGACCGTCCCCTTTATCTTCCCCGTACGCAAACGAATATACATTGCGTCGGCGATTTTGTCGTAATGGACTTTCATATTATTCGTTGAGAATGTAATACGCGGTTATGATTCGATATTCGTTCTTGCCTCCGCGCGTATACACAACTTCGAGCAACTTACCGTCAACAGTCTTTCGGGAAACCGTCCTCTCTCCAAATGCCGAGTGAGAAGAATCCGGCTCACGAATGGCCTTTTTCAGATGGTCGATACTGATATTTCTCTCAAAAACCGCTTGTTGAAAATGGATTGAGAGGCTCAATTTCATAGTAGCATATTTCGCTTATCTATTCAACGCTTCGTTATAGGCCATTGAAAAGGTTACCCTAATCGATACGGATAGGCCATAAATGGGTTACCGTAGTTTCCATATGAATATGGAAACAAAAAAGCAGATATTCGAACGTTACAAGGACGAGTATTACAA